>Ga0326726_10000194_pt1 | contig 58831 bp, 53 predicted proteins | sample MHFenrmetagenome_2_FD_207603 | JGI IMG/M metagenome (GOLD analysis project Ga0326726, IMG submission 207603) | Lab enriched peat soil microbial communities from Michigan Hollow, Ithaca, NY, United States - MHF15MN | ecosystem: Environmental > Terrestrial > Soil > Wetlands > Peat | place: USA... | reverse complement strand
AAGGAAATGGAATGGTCCATAGTTTGAACTTCGCGTCTTCGAACGTTGTCATATCGTGGTCATACACTGGCTGAAGGTGCTCTGCAGGCAGACATCCCGATTATCTATCAAATTGAATTATAGACAGTAATTTAGTATTATACAAACCTCATGACTGCCTGTTTCAACGGCCTTGTGCCGGCAGCGTCCAAAAACGGCAGGATCGGTTATCCGGCTCAAATCATGCCGCAGGTTTTTCAATTCAAACATCCATCCAGTATAGACGTGCAGTTTCGTGATTATCAGGACCTCCGGTCCAGACTGGTTTCGCGTGAGCTTACCTGCGAACAGGTGATCGAAGCCTATTTGCAGCGTATCGAATCCCATCGTGATGATAATATTTTTACGGCGGTTTTTCATGACGCCGCACTTCAGCGGGCCAGAGATCTCGACGCAAAGCTTGCCAGGGGAGAGGCGATCGGCAAGCTCTTCGGCATGCCGGTAGCCATCAAGGACAATATCGCCATGGCCGGTGCACCGCTGACCTGCGCCTCGAAGATTCTCAAAGGATATGAAAGCGTCTATGACGCTACGGCCGTCCAGCGCCTGAGCGCTGAGGATGCAGTGTTCGTAGGCCGCACCAACATGGATGAGTTCGCCATGGGCAGCTCGAACGAAAATTCGGCGCTCGGGCCCGTGCCCAACCCGTTTGACAAAACACGCGTGCCGGGCGGCAGCTCCGGTGGATCCGCGGCCGCGGTCGCCAACGGCCTTGCCATGGTGGCCCTCGGTTCGGATACCGGAGGATCGGTTCGCCAGCCGGCAGGTTTCTGCAATATCGTCGGCCTGAAACCGACCTACGGGCGCATCTCCCGTTACGGCCTCGTCGCCTTCGCCTCTTCGTTCGACCAGATCGGGATCCTCGCCGCCAACAGTGACGACGCCGCCATCACCCTCCAGGTCATGGCGGGCAAGGATGAGCGGGACGCCACCTCTTCGAAGCATGAGGTTGAGGAGTACGATGCCGCCATGTCACAGCTCTCGCTGAAAGGCCTGAGGGTCGGTGTCCCTTCGGCGTTTTTCCCGGAAGACCTGAATCCGGACGTGGCCGGCGTGGTCAAGGCCGGGCTGAAAAAGCTGGAGGATGCCGGAGCAGAACTGGTGGAGATCGAACTTCCCGAAAGCGACTATGCCATCGCGGCATACTACATTCTCGTGACGGCCGAGGCCTCATCGAACCTCGCCCGGTTCGACGGCGCCCGTTACGGCTACCGCTCTCCCGAATCGGGGGACCTGACGAGCATGTACGTCAACACCAGGACCGAGGGGTTCGGGGCGGAAGTCAAGCGGAGGATCATGCTTGGCACCTATGTGCTGTCGGCAGGATATTACGATACCTATTACAAGAAGGCCCAGCAGGTGAGGCGGGTGTTCCAGGACCGTTACCGCGAGGCCCTCGAAAAGGTGGATGTCATTGCCGGGCCGACCTCTCCCTTTCCTCCCTTCGGTATCGGCGACAAGATGGACAACCCGCTCGAGATGTACCTCGCTGACGTGTTCACCGTGCCGGCCAGTATCGTCGGCATGCCGGCGGTCAGCGTTCCGGTCGGTTTCGACAGCCTCGGCCTTCCGGTCGGCATCCATCTGATCTGTAATTTCTTTGAAGAGGGCAAGATGCTCGGCATCGCCAGGTCGCTCCAGTCGCTTTGTCAGGAAGTTCCGTCGAATTGACGGCATGTAATCATTCATCACTTCATTCATTAAACAGGATAACGGTTTATGAGCGTATTGGTCAATAAGGATACCCGCCTGGTCGTCCAGGGCATCACCGGCGGTGAAGGCACTTTCCATACTTCCCAGATTCTCGAATATGGCACCAACGTTGTCGCCGGTGTCACTCCCGGAAAGGGCGGAATACTCTATAACGGTAACGAGAAGGATGCTTTCTGCCGACCGGTACCGGTGTTCAATACGGTCAGGGAGGCAGTCGAGAAGGCCGAGGCCAACGCTTCCGTCATCTTCGTCCCGGCCCCGTTTGCAGCCGACGCCATCATGGAGGCAGCCGACGCCGGCCTTAAGGTGATCATCTGCATCACTGAAGGCATTCCGGTGAATGACATGATGAAGGCCTATAATTTCGTGCAGGAGAAGGGCGCCGTACTTATCGGTCCGAACTGTCCGGGTGTCATTACTCCCGGTGAAGCCAAGATCGGCATCATGCCCGGGTTCATCCACAAAAAGGGCACGATCGGCGTCGTTTCCCGCAGCGGCACCCTCACCTACGAAGCGGTGCACCAGCTCACCCAGGTCGGTCTTGGCCAGTCCACCTGCATCGGCATCGGCGGAGACCCGATCATCGGCACCCGTTTCATCGATGCCGTCAAGCTGTTCGCCAAGGATGACGAAACCGAAGGCCTGATCATGATCGGCGAGATCGGAGGCAGCGCTGAAGAGGAGGCTGCCGAATACATCAGAAAATATTTCAAGAAGCCGGTCGTCGGTTTCATCGCCGGTCGTACGGCGCCTCCCGGAAGAAGGATGGGACATGCCGGCGCCATCGTCTCCGGAGGCAAGGGAACGGCCGAAGAGAAGATCAAAGCCATGGAGGCCGCAGGCATACTTGTGGTCGAAAACCCGGCGGATATGGGCACGACCATGCTCAAGGCTCTCGGAAGGGCCTGAAACCTGCTGCGCGCCCGGCTTGCCGCGTTGGGCGGTGCTCGGAATCCTCACGTACTACATGTACGCTCCGGTTCCTCCGCTCCGTCCGCCTTTCCCGACTCCTTTCGGGACGCTCGCGACGGTTTCCCGGTAACGAACATTGGAATAGTTGAAAACAGAACCCCGCCGGCCGGCGGGGTTCTGTTTTTGTTCTGTACTGGGGTGGATAATGGACCAGATAAAGGGGCCGGATGATCGGCACACCATGGCAGCGACCCCGCATAGTTGTCGCAATCAAAGTGAAGCCGCTACAACCCCAGGGTCACCAGGTCGTGGATATGCACCAGCCCGACCGGCCTGTTGTCGGAGTCGCAGACCAGCAGCTGCGTGATCCGGTAGGTTTCGAGGATCTCCAGGCAGTGCTTGGCCAGAAGGTCCGGGGCGACGGTTTTCGGGTTCGCGGTCATGACCTCCCTGGCAGGCATGTCGAGAAAGTCTCCGCCCTTCTGCACCAGGCGCCGAAGATCACCGTCCGTGAAAATGCCCATGAGCCGTCCGTCACGGTCGACCACTCCGCTGACACCATAGCGCTTTGAGGTCATTTCGATGATGAGGTCCGCTACCGGTGCGTCATCACGGACAAGGGGCAGGGCATCTTCCCGGGCCATGACGTCCCTGACTGTCATGGTCAGTCGTCTGCCGAGGGAGCCCTTGGGGTGGGTGAGCGCGAACTCGAGGTCGGTGAAGTTCTTCTGTTTCATCAGGCAAATGGCCAGAGCGTCGCCCATGGCGAGCATGGCCGTAGTGGAGGTCGTAGGTGCGAGGTCGTAGGGACAGGCCTCCTGCTCGACGCCGACATCGAGTACGACGTCGGCATTCAGGGCCAGGCTGGAGCGGGGGTTGCCGGTGAAGGCGATGATCGAGGTTTCGAGCTGCCGGAGCGCCGGAATAATGAAATTGAGTTCTTCGGTTGTGCCGCTCTTCGACAGGCAGATGACCACGTCGTGCTGAGCCACGATTCCGAGATCGCCGTGTGCAGCTTCAGCGGGATGGAGAAAGACCGCAGTGGTGCCGGTGGAGGAGAGGGTCGCGGCGATCTTCTGGCCGATGATGCCGGACTTTCCCATGCCGGCGATGATGATCTTGCCCTTGCAGGAGCGAAGCAGTTCCACCGCTTCAGAGAAGCTCGAGTCGAGCCGTTCGGCCATCCTGCGGATCGCCTCGGCCTCCTGCATGAGGATGTTTCTGCCTTCCGATACGGTTGGTGTTCGTTCTGCCGTCATGATTCCGATACTGCGTTATGAAAAAAGAAAGAATATGTTTTTTAATCCAATATCCGCTAAAATCATAAAAAATCCCCTTATTTTCCTTGTCTTGAGCGAACCGTCGAAGATGGCTCTTCCCTGTCTCCATCTTTTTGCGTGACGTCGTCGTGAAAGCAGCCGAAATTCCAGGAAGGTGAGGCGGTTGTCTGGGTTTATGAAATGATTTATGCCAACCTAAACGAGGGCACTATGAGCTGGATCTATATTCTCGGTTTCGCACTGTCGGTTTTCTTCATGCTCGTGTACTTCCTTTCCCGGTTTGTCAACCACATGAAGACGGAGCAGAACCTGGAGATCGAATCGCTGAAGGAGACGCTGATCGACAAGGACAACCCTGTCGGACTCTCGGGCGACGAGCTGCAGAAGCTGAAGCAGCAGCAGGCGGAGGCCCAGGAGCATCTGCGTGAAGTCATCTCGAAAATTCCCGTGATCCAGAAGGACGGGAAGTTCCAGGTCGATTACGAGGCTGTGAAGAAACAGAAAGAGAACAACTCCGCCAGGGTGCCCAACGGTTCGCCGGCCCAGAAGGGCAACGGCTAAACCATAGGCGGACACTGCACCGGATGTTCTCGAAACTCAAGCTTCTAGCCAAGGATACGGTTATCTATGGGGCGAGCACCATTCTTGCCCGCAGCCTTAACTATGTCCTCGTTCCGCTCTACGCCAACCAGCTTTCCACCTTCGATAACGGCATCCAGGCGGTGGTCTACGCCAATATCGCCCTGGCCAACGTGCTGTTCTGCTACGGGCTTGAAACTTCGTACCTCAAGGTTGCCTCGGATGCCATCAGGAACAATCGGGACGAACGACCCTATTTCTCGACGGCCTTCATCAGCCTCCTGTTGACCTCGACCCTTTTTTCCCTGCTGATGGTGCTGTTCGCCCCGGCGCTGGCCGTAGCCATCGGGCTCGCACCCGAGTCCGGCACCTTCATCCGTTTCGCCGCCATGATACTCTGGCTCGACACGCTGCTGGTCGTGCCGTTCGCCGAACTCCGGCTGAAGCGCAAGGCCGTACAATTTGCCCTGGCCAAGGTCATGGGGGTGGTCGGCGGCGTGATCAGCACGTTCCTGCTCATTCTGGTGTTCAAGGCCGGCCTCTCCGGCGTGTTCATCGGCGAGGCGTTCGGCTCCCTGGTCAGCCTGCTCTTCATCCTGCCGGTGCTCAGGAACCTGAAGCCCCTCTTTTCGGCAGCCATGTACCGGGATCTCCTGCGCATCGGCCTTCCCTACGTCCCGACCGGCCTGGCCGGCCTGTTGATCCACCTGATCGACCGGAACCTGCTCATCAGGATACCCCAGTCCGACATCGGACGCCTTTACGGCAGCGGGTTCCAGCCATCCGACATCGTCGGCATCTACGGCCGCGTCGCCGCGTTCGGCGTCGCCCTGCAGATGTTCATCCAGATTTTCAGGTTCGCCTGGCAGCCCTTCTTCCTGCAGCATGCCGAAGATCCGGATGCGAAGCAGCTCTTCAGGCAGGTGATGAACCTGTCAACCATCGCGGTCATCGTGCTTGCCGTGGCGTGCACCTTCTTCGTGCCGGACCTGGTCCGTTACCACTACGGCGGGCGCCTGTATCTCCTCCCTCCGAAATACTGGATGGGCATGACGATCCTTCCGTGGATCTTCTTCAGCTATGTGTTCGACATGATGTCGACCAATCTCTCCGCCGGGCTGCTGATCACCGGCAATACCCGCTACCTTCCGATCGTGACCTTCGCCGGCGCGGCGGTGACCACGCTCTCCTGCTGGATACTGATCCCGCTCGCCGGCATGGACGGCGCCGCCATGGCCATTCTCGCCGGTACGGCCGTCATGTGCCTCTTCATGGGGTACTACTCGGTCAGGGCCTTCCCGGTCCGTTACGACTGGGGACGCCTCGCGCTGCTGCTCGGCGCCGGACTCCTGTTCGCAGCGGGTCACGGCGACCTGCTCCGCTACCTTGCCGGTTACGGTCTGACAGGCTGGGGAGTCTTTCTGGTGAAGCTGCTGGTCGTGCTGCTCTATCTCGGCCTTGGCACGCTCATTTTCCGCAGCGAGGCCCTGGCGGTGGCCCGGAAGGTCATGGGAAGGCTGCCTCGTTCCGGACCTCGAGCGGCCGGCAAGCCATGATCCGTGTCGCGGTAGCGCAGTTCACGCCGGAGCATGGCCGCAAGGCCTCGAACCTTCAGGCGATCGCCAGGTTACTCGAAGGGGTCGAGGCCGATCTCATCGTACTTCCGGAGTTGTGCACCACCGGCTACTTCTTCACCTCCCGCGACGAACTGGCTCCCCTCGCCGAGGGGGTGAATGGGGCGGCGGCGCAGGTGCTCGGTGGAGCAGCCTCGTCGAAGCGGGCGATCATTGTCGCCGGCATCGCCGAATCGGCCGGCCGATCGCTCTACAACTCGGTGTTCGTCTTCCGTCCGGATATCCGCGAGCCGCTCGTGTACCGGAAATCGCACCTGTTCTACAGGGAGTCCGAGGTGTTCGAACCCGGCGATACCGGGTTCCCGGTGTTCAGGGACCGGCGTCTCGATGTTTCCGTCGGCGTCATGCTCTGCTATGACTGGCGGTTTCCCGAGGTGTCGAGGTGCCTTGCCCTCGATGGAGCCGATATTATCGCCTGCCCGTCGAACCTGGTGACCGATGCCTGGATGAAGGTCATGCCTGCGCGCGCCATCGAGAACAAGGTGTACGTGGCCGTGGCCAACCGTACCGGCACGGAAACGAACGGGAACGAGACTCTGGAGTTCAGGGGAAACTCTGCGTTGTACGATCCCTGGGGCGAGGCTGTTGCACAGGCGGGGGCTGCGGAAGACAAAGTGCTGCTTGCGGATATCGAACCTTCGCTCGCGCGCGACAAGCGCTTCAACGACCGCAACGACATTTTCCTCGACCGGCGACCTCGGCTTTATGGACGGCTGACGCGGAGGTAGCCTACCTTTTTTCGGTGATCGACTCGATCTGATCGAGCAGCACGGAGAGTTGGATTCTGTTGTGTGCGGCGATGTCGGAAAGCCGTTCGTCCGGTCTCGCATCGATACCCTGCTGTTTCAGCGCCATTTGCAGCGCCATCGATGAAACGCCGGCCTCGTCAGCCGCCTCAAGGAGGGTCCGGTTTGCCCATGCAGGTCCCGAAAGCCTTGTTCCCGGACGTTTATCCGATGTCATGACCGTGTAGAGGCGCCTGACATCAGTGTCATTGGCGTCTGCGATCTGGAGGAGGGTCTGTTCAGGTCCGCGAACCTTCATGCCGGCGCTCCGCAGGCGCTCCACAAGCTTGTCGGCTGATGCTCCTACCTGGGGAAGTCTTGACAGTTCATCAAGGGAAAGGGTTTCTGCATGGGGTACCGGAGGACGTCCGCCCGGTTTTTCCCAGGAGCCTGAAAGTCGGTGCCCGAGATCAACGATTCCGGCAAAAGGCTGGATGTGGAATCCGGTGCCGATGGCCAGGAAAGCGCCCAGTGCAACGACTGAAGCGAGCTCCCATCCGCTTTGCAGCCCTCGTTCGGCCCGTTTTTTCAGATACGCGAGGAAGGTTTTCCAGTTGAAGAGGAGCAGGTGCAGCAGGGAGAGGAGGGCGAAGGCAAAGGCGAAGATGACATGCTGCTCATGCCACCCTGACCTGGTGAGCCCGAATATATTCCAGCCGGTCCAGTTAGCCACCCTGCCAGGAGGAGCGATAAAGAGCACGATTCCTGAAACCAGCATGAACAGGAACGTGAGGGTCAGTCCGAAGCTGACGAACACGCGCCACCTGAATTTCTGCGTCTTCATGATCAGGCCCGGTCAGGGCAATGGGTGGTCGTGCGGGTGGCGACGTCCAGGACCGCCGGGGCCATCCGCCGGCCCGATCTCACGGGTCCATTGCGTACGCCGTTCGTACCTTCTGCTGTAGATCTGCCCGAGAAATGCCTTTAGCGAGTCACGTTGCGCGGGGGTGCAAAGGTTGGACAGTTCATGGAAATGCATGGCGAGGCCTCTGTCGAGCAGGGCCTGCTGTTTGCCGATCTGGTCGGCGATCATGGCGATCCTCGCGGTGTCCGGGCTTGTTTTGACCGCCTCATCGATCAGTTGCTTCTTGAGCGTCACGATCTTCTTGAGCTCGGGCATGCTTCTGACAAGGTTTTCACGTCGCAGCTTCATGAACTGCGAGCGCTGCGCCGGGCTGAAGGCGGGTTCGGGATCCGGTGAGAAGCTTCTGGTATAGGATTCCCTGACCTCCAGGGAGCGGAAATTCTTCGAGAAGAAGTTCTGCCAGCTGATCACGCCGAGCAGGGTAATGTTGAGCAGGGCCAGGAAAACCAGGGCCGCGGTTATGAATCGTTTGGAAGTCAGAAAATCCATTGCTCGTCCTTAAGATTGATCACAAGTTTCAATATGGTTTGGCGCCCGAAAGGTTCAATCGCAATCGGTATCGTCGTTGGTTGCCGTGGTGTCCCGGCCGTTTCCCGCAGCTATGCCCAGTCTGTCAAGTTCCCCGGGAGTCATGGCAGCAACCCGTTTCTGCCACTCCGTCCTGAAGGCCTCCCTGGTTTCGTCCGGTTCATGTTTCATCGTGCTTTTCAGTGCGGCAAGCTCGTCGTTGGTCATGTCTCTGAAATTCCGGGCCGCCAGGGCCGCTGACCCGCCAGCAAAAAGCAATGCCGCCGTAAGAATCGATGTTGTAATGACTTTCATGATCGCGTTGAACTGCGTTTCCGTTTATTCGTTGCCCTGACTGTCGGCTGCCTGCTCGTAATAGGAGAGGGCCGGCCCGCCGTAATCGTCGCTGTACGACTCGGCCGTCGCGCCTCCGTGGGCCGTTACCGATTGGGGGTCACGATGTGTGATCATCAACATGCCCATGCCGATGTTGATGGCGAGCAGAAGGCTGAAGAACGCCAGCCTGGGGTTGAATCCCCCGGCGATCGCCCTGCGGCTTTCCCCTGTCTCGATGCGCTGGAGGAGTCGCGCCCTGAAAAGATGGTGCACCTCTATCCGGGGCATATCGTCCAGGATCTTCAAGGTTTTCATGACCTCAGCGTCCCGCTCTGCCATGCTTCTGTTCATTTTGTTGTCCGCTTTCATACCGATATGACGTCAATGTCTGGTGAAACTTGTGCTGTTCTCTGGGAGTTCATCGATCAGAATCGTAATAACGTTGCAACCTCGATTGCAGGTTTTTTTTCGCCCTGTGGACCAGCGATTCCACCGCCGGAACCGTCGTCTGGAGAATATCGGCGATCTCCTGGTTGCTGTATCCGTCCTGCTTGCTCAACAGGAACGCCGTTTTCTGGTTGTCAGGCAGTGAGTCGAGCGCATCCCTGAGCACCGTCACCCGCTCCTGGTCGGAGAGCGCGTCAGCCGGATTTTCCCGATCCGGGGCTGCGATAGCATCTGCCGGATCGTCGTCCATTCCGATGATCCTTTTCAACGAACTGAACCTTTTTTTCCGTTTCAGGCGCCTCAGGTGGTCCAGCGACTTGGTGACGGCGATCCGGTAGATCCAGGTTGAGAGTTTCGATTCTTCGCGAAAGCGGTCGAGGGAGCGGTGCACTTCGATGAATACCTCCTGGGCGAGATCCTCGGCGTCTTCACGGTTCATAACGAACCGGTAGCAGGTATTCACCACCATGTCCTGGTGTTCTGCCACGAGCCCGCTGAAGAAAAGGTCCTTCGATATTATTTCCTGTTGCTCCAATGATCGTCATTTAACGTGAATGGGCCTGAAAACTCAGGCCCATGCCTTTCCCTGCCAGGTCCCGAACGGCAGGGAAAGTGGGGCGGATTTTCTTTGTCACGATATCATGAGCGGTTCGACGATAAAATTCGTCGAACCATTCGGTTACCCGTCAAAAAAATTTTTATCCGGGACAGACCCGGTTCAGCCGAGCTTCGAGGCGAAGGCGAGCACCTTCTCGACCTTTTCGCAGTCGTCGGCTTCGCAATAGATCCTCAGGACCGGCTCGGTCCCGGAGGCCCTGATCAGCAGCCAGCCGCCTTCGAAATGATACTTGAAGCCGTCGAGATCGCTGAAGCTTTTGACGGGGTATCCGGCAATCGATTCGAGCTTTCCGCCGGATGCCGCGGAGATGATCGCCTGTTTCCGGTTTTCGGTAACATGCAGGTCGTTCCGGTTGTAGCAGAAAAAGCCATACTCGTCGAACAGCTCTTTGACCAGCTCCGAAAGCGTCTTCTGCCTGCGTGACATGATCTCGAGAAGCAGCAGGCCTATGTAGACTCCATCACGTTCAGGCAGGAACGAGGTGATGCCGATGCCACCGGACTCTTCGCCACCGATCATGATGTCGTTCGTGGTCATCAGGCGGCTGACATATTTGAAGCCGACAGGAAGGAGGTGCATCTTGAGGTCATGCTTCAGGCAGATCCTGTCGATGACATCGGTAAGGGCAAAGGTCTTGGCGACTTCGCCCCGCTGGCCCTTTTCCTCGACCAGGTACTTCAGGATGATGGCGAACATCTTGTGGGAGTCCACGAACTCGCCGTGCTCGTCGAGCATGCCCACCCTGTCGGCGTCGCCGTCGTTGATGATGCCGACGTCGGTCTTGACTTCGTTGAAGAATTCGACGAAGTCACCGATGTACTGCGGTATCGGTTCCGGGTTGATGCCGTCGAACCCAGGGTTCACCGAGCAGTGGTAGCAGTTGACCATCGACTCGTCAAGCAGCCGGGTGATGATGTCCTGTCCCGCACCGTACATGGCGTTGTGGGCGATCTTCAGCTGGGACTCGCGGATGAGGTCGAGATCGAGGTTCGACTGGAGGTAGGCGATGTAGTGGGATTTGATGTCGGCCATCTCGATCAGGCCGGGCGCGGGCACGGCTGGATCGTCCGGATTGACCTCGAGGAGGTATCTTTCGATCTCCTCGATGACTTCGGGGTGGGCCGGGCCGCCGTACGAGGCTTTCACCTTGAATCCGTTGTAAATCGGCGGGTTGTGCGAGGCGGTGATCATGACGCCGCCGGCGAGCTTGCGGTCACGGGTGAAGAGCGATACGGCCGGCGTCGAGACGAAACTGTCGGAGAGGAATACCTTCAGTCCCTGGGAGGAGAGCACTTCAGCCGTATAGCGTGCAAACTCTTTTGACATGAACCGGGTGTCGTAGCCGACACAGACTCCGTTCGCCTTGTCCGGATGGGAGAGAAAGTAGCGCCCCGAAGCGAGGGCGGCGAGTTTCAGATTGTCGTAAGTATATTCCCTGGCTATAATTGCCCGCCAGCCGTCGGTGCCGAATTTGACTTGCATTCTGTCGGATATTTGATATAATGCTGTTGAAAAAAGTGAGCCAGCCCTGTTCCGGCCGGTATTGTCGTTATCTGTAGCTGCTCCTAAAATACAGTTTCATTCCTGATGATCCAATTACAGCAGTCGAAGAGATCCGGGAAACTCTTTGTGCTTGCAGGGGAGGTGTCCGGAGATCTTCATGCTGCCGGTGTGGTGCGGGCATTGCTCGGCGTGCGACCCGACATCAGGGTATTCGGCGTCGGTGGCCCCGGTCTTCGCGAGCTCGGCGCCGACCTGCTCTATTCGACCGATCAGATGAGCATCATGGGGTTCGTCGAAGTGCTCCGGCACGCTTCGTTCCTGCGCAAGGTGATCAGGGAGCTGAAGGAAGCGGTGAAGAGGGAAAAGCCGGATGCGGCACTCCTGATCGACTATCCCGGCATGAACCTGCACCTGGCCGCCTTTTTCCGCAAGCTGGGCATACCGGTCATCTATTACATCTCCCCGCAGGTCTGGGCCTGGAAAGAGGGGCGGGTGGAGAAGATCCGCAAGTATGTCGACCGGTTGCTCGTGATTTTCGATTTCGAAGTCGATTTCTACCGCAGCCACGGGATCCGGGCCGAGTTTGTGGGCAATCCGGTGGTCGAGGAGCTTGCCGGACTTGAGTTTCCTCCACGAAGCCGGTTCTTCGATGAGGCCGGAATCGACGAGGGAACGCGGGTTGTCGGGCTGCTTCCCGGAAGCCGGAGGCAGGAGATCGAAAAGATCTTCCCGGAGATGCTCGGCGCGGCCAGGCTTTTGCAGGAGCGGGGCAACATGGCCTTTCTGCTTGGCAAGTCACCGCACATCGACTGGTCGCTCTACGAACGCCATATCAATGAGGCCGGCCTGAAGCCGATCGTATGCCCCGCATACCAGGTGATGCACTTCAGCGATCTGGTCCTGGTGACCTCGGGAACGGCCACCCTTGAGTCGCTCTGTTTCGGGGTGCCTATGGTCGTGCTCTACAGGACGGGCTACCTCAACTACATGATCGGCAAGCGGCTGGTCAAGCTCAGGAACATCGCGCTGGCCAACATCGTCTCCGTCGGCCTGCATGCCGAAACCCAGGTCGTCCCGGAGCTTCTGCAGGAGCAGGTCAACGCCCTCGAAATCAGCCTCGAAGCCAGGAAGATCCTCGAAGAGCCGCAGGTCGAATCCGCGATGAGGCAGAAGCTTCTCGAGGCCCGGTCCCGCCTGTCTGCGGATTCACCCTCCCGGCATGTGGCCTCAGTCCTTCTCGAATATCTCTAACCGATCGTCCATGAACTCCATTATCAACGCGCTCGTCGGCAATCCGATCCTGTTCACGGTCGCCGTGATCGTTTCGATCTTCATCATCCTCGCCTTTGCAAAACGGATCATCCGCCTGGCCCTTGTCCTTCTGGCCGCGGCCGTGCTCTATGCCGCCTGGCTCACCTGGCACGGCCAGAGTGTCACGGAAAAAGCCGAAAAGGCGCAACGAACGGCGAAGGAAGCCGTGAAAAAGGGGGAGCGTGCGGTGAAATACGTCGATGGCCTGCGCAAGCTTGGCGATGAAGAGCCTGGTAAAAGGGACAAGTGATGCGGAACGCGAACTGCGTGACACGTAACGCGTAGAGTTTCTCGCGTCACGTGTTTCGCGTCACGACCTACCCGCTGATCGCCCCGGTCGGGCAGCTTTCGATCAGGACACGGAAATCTGCTGTTCCCGAAGAGGCCTGCTCAAGCGTGCGGACGCAGATACCGCAGTCGACACATTTCTCCCGTTCAAACCTCGCCCCTTGCGTGCCATCGATGGCAAACTCCCCGTCGGGCTGGCTCTCCATGGAGGAGGTGATCCCGAATTCGCCGGCAAGCTCCCGAAGGTGGCAGGAGTCGATTGCGCGGCACCGGCACTGCAGGCATCGGCGGGCTTCGCTGACGGCATCTTCACGCCCATACCCGGTGACCGCTTCCTCGAAGCTGCGACGCCGCTCGGAGGGGGACAGTTCAGGCACGTCCACTCTTGACGCCGGTTTTGCCCGTTCGTAGAATGGCGCCGGTGCATGGTCCCGCTCTCCGTACGAGGAGTTGAAGACGGCCGGCGGTTTTTCGAAGGGAAGTCCGGTGAGGAATCGGTCGATCGCCTGTGCCGCCCGCCGACCCTGCCCGACGGCGAGGATGGCCAGTTCCGGCCCCGACACGCAGTCCCCGCAGGCGAACACCCCCGGCAGCTCTGTCTGCATCGACACCTCATCGACCATGACGGTGCCGTCCTGCCGGATACCGAGTCCGGGAAGGCCAGAGGCCGGAACCTGTACCGCCTGTCCAGTGGCGGCGATGACCAGATCCGCCTTGAGGACGAAATCAGAGCCTTCGACAGCGATCGGACGCCTTCTGCCGTCTCCGCCGGGTTCGCCGAGCCGCATCTCGACGGCCCTGACCAGAAGGCCTTCGGGGTCGCTGCAGATCTCGGTCGGTGCCGTGAGCAGCCGGAGTTCGACACCTTCGGCGGAGGCTTCCCCGATCTCAAGGGAATTTGCCGGCATCTCTTCGAGGCTTCTGCGGTACATGATGGTCACGCTTTCCGCGCCGAGCCGCAGTGCGGTACGCGCCGCGTCTACGGCCGTGTTTCCACCGCCGATCACGATGACCGTTTTTCCGGCCTCTCCCGCGTCTCCTTCGGCAGCCCTTTTCAGGAACTCAATGCCGCTCACGACGCCGGGAGCATCCTCTCCTGGGATTCCCATGCGCGCGGCCACGCTCGCCCCGACGCTGAGCAGAAGCGAGTCATGATCCCTCGAGAGTGTCGTCCAGTCGGTATCGCTGCCGAATGAGGTGGACATCATGAATTCGGCGCCCATTTCGCGGATCGGCCTGATGTCGGATTCGATGACCTCCGCCGGGAGCCTGAAGCGGGGGATACCGTAGCGCATCATGCCGCCGGGTTGTTCATGGGCGTCGATGATGGTCACGCCATGCCCTGCAGCGAGCAGGTAGTAGGCCGCGGTCAATCCGCCCGGGCCGGCGCCCACGATGGCCACTTTTTTACCGGATCCCACCTTTCTTTCCGGCATGAAGGGCTCCGGAGCCGCCGCGTCGCGGTCGGCCGCAAAGCGCTTCAGTGCGCAGATCGAGACCGGGTCGTCCACACCGTGCCGACGGCAGGCGTCTTCGCAGGGGGCGGGGCAGACGCGGCCGAGGATGCCCGGCAGGGGAATGGTTTCCATGATGATCGCCATGGCGTCACGGTCCCGCCCGGTGGCGATGGCCGAGACGAAGCCGGGGATGTTGCATCCGGCAGGGCAGGAGATCTCACATGGTCCGAGGCAGTCTCCACAGTGCTGGTCGATGATGCGCTCGAGGCTTTGACGGCGCATGCCTCGCAGCTCGGCATTGTCGGTCTCGACCACCATGCCCTCCGATACTTTCGTGTTGCAGGCCGGGATGAAGCGATTCTGCCCCTTGAGCTCGACAATGCAGAGCCAGCAGGAGCCCCGTTCGGCCAGGGCCTCGTGGAAGCAGAGGGTCGGGATGCTGATATCGTTCAGACGGGCCGCTTCGAGGATCGAGAGCTCAGGGGAGGCCGATACGCTTCGGCCGTCGATAGTGAGTTGGACGGGTTTCATGGATGCCGCTTCATTGTTGTGCCCGGTAGATCAGGCCTCCGGAGTTGATGCAGAGTCATTGCCGAACGTTTCCTCGATGTGCCGGGCGACCTTTTCCAGCAGCCACATCGGGGTCGATGTCGCGCCGCAGATGCCGACGCTCGCAGCCTTCCGGCCATCCCCCAGGGTGAACCATGCCGGGTCGATGTCGCCGATATCCTCGATGAAGTAGCTGTGCGGGTTGGCATCGCGGCAGATCGAATAGAGCACCTGGCCGTTCGAGCTTTTCTTTCCGGCCACGAACACGATGCAGTCATTGGCCAGGGCGAAGTCGCGCAGCTTGCCGTTCCTGCTCGAGACCTGGCGGCAGATGGTGTCTTTGTAGACCAGGCGGCGCATGGGGCGCACGCCGGTCATGTCGGCCGTGATGTCGATGTCCCGGATGGACAGCCAGGGCCGGGCCTCTTCCTGGTCATGCCCCGCGAACAGGCGCTCGAGGTTGGATTTCAGCTCGTAGAACCCGGGCACATCCATGGTGGTCTGCGAGATCAGCGCGGTTTTCAGGCCGAGGTCGAGCGGGGCCGTCTCGGCGGGATCGGAGAGGTCGGCATGCTTGATGATGACGCCCCGGTTGTCGCACTGCCCGTTGATGCCGATGACTTCGGGATGGGTGCTCTTGCCATAGATGACGACCTGGTAGCCGAGTTCGTGCAGGAGCCGCGCTGTGCGCTGCAACCTGGAGACGACAGGGCAGGTGGTGTCGGTGATGTCGAGATTCTTCCTGCGTGCGGTCTCGTAGGTGGATGGCGGCTCGCCGTGCGCGCGGACCAGGACGCCGGCGTCCGAGAGCTTCTCGAAGGTCTTTTCGTCGATGGTCTCGAGGCCGAGCGCCTCAAGCCTGCGGACCTCGACCTCGTTGTGCACGACATCCCCGAGCGAATAGAGGCTGCCGGACTCACGGAGCTTCTGTTCAGCGACGTGGATCGTGCCCTGCACGCCGATGCAGAATCCGGATGATGTTCTGTCAAGGTTTACTTTCACGGTATCTCTCGCGGTCACTGAACGGGAGTCGTTCCCGGTAATTATCTGTTTGAGGGGGAAAAGATACGATTAAAAAGAGAAGGGAAAAAGCGGACGCAACGGAGTTGGTGGAGGTCATGGAGTGGAGGGGCAGGAGTCTTGAAACAGGCAGGTATCTCCTCTCTTCCTGAATTTACCCATTGTCCATTCTCCATGGACCTTACAGGCCGATGAGTTCGACGTCGGGCATCTCGGTGCCCATGAACAGGCGGTAGAGTTCGCGGAACTTCTGCGGAAGGTCACTGACCAGGAGGTGAGGCACTGCTTTTGAACTGCCGCAATTCAGCAGCCCCTGCTCCCGAAGGAGATCCCTGGCTCTGCCGGCCACGGCCTCCGCCGAGTCGATGATCGTGATGCCCGGTCCGACAATACGCTCGATCATACCGCGCAGGATCGGGTAGTGGGTGCATCCGAGCACGAGCGTGTCGATGTTCCGTCCAAGGATCTCGGCAAGGTACTCTTCGGCCACCAGCCTGGTTGCCGGATGGTCGATGAACCCCTCTTCGGCCAGCGGCACGAACAGGGGACAGGCCTTCGAGATGACCTCCAGCTCTTCGTTCTGGTCCTGGATGGCGCAGGCGTAGGCGTTCGATCCGATCGTGGCCTGGGTGCCGATGACGCCGATCTTTCCGGTCCCGGTCCTGCGCGCGGCCAGTTCCGCCCCGGCCTTCAGCACGCCGATGACCGGAATGTCCCCGGCGGTCTCTTCGACCACGTCGAGCGCGAGCGCCGAAACGGTGTTGCAGGCCACGATGATCATCTTCGGCTGGTGCTTCATCAGGATTTCGGTATCCTCGCGGGCGTACCTCCTGATGGTGACCCTGGATTTAGGTCCATAGGGCACGCGGGCCGTATCTCCGAAATAGATGATGCGTTCCGACGGCAGGCAGGCCTGGACGGCCTTGACCACAGTCAGGCCGCCGATGCCCGAATCGAAAATCCCGATCGGGCTGTCAGGAGAGATATTGCGGTGCGGCATGAACGACAATGTTTTGGCAAATTTTGATCCTGATTCACGTAGCTGCTGAAACGCAGTGTACTCGTCGTGAGCGGTTCGAGTGCAAGGCGGACGGAGCGGAGAAACCGGAATCCCGAAAGCTTTCGGGATGAGGATTTCGGGCACCGTACCAACGAAGCAATCGAATTGCGCAACAGGTTACACTGCGTTTCATTACACGTTGAAGCGGAAGGTGATCACGTCGCCATCCTTCACAATATACTCCTTGCCCTCGGAGCGCATCTTGCCGGCCTCACGGACCTTCTGCTCCGAACCGAGCGCGATCAGGTCGGCGTAGTGCATGACCTCGGCCCTGATGAACCCCTTCTCGAAATCGGTATGGATGGCAGCGGCGGCCTCAGGCGCGGCGGCACCCTTGCGGATGGTCCAGGCATGGACCTCCTTGACGCCGGCCGTGAAGTAGTTGTGCAGTCCGAGCAGGTCGTAGGCGGTCCTGATCAGGCGGTCGAGGCCCGACATCTCCAGGCCGAGGCTTTCGAGGAAGTCGGGGCGCTCCTCTTCGGGCAGCTCGGCGATGTCGGCTTCGGCCTTTGCGCTGATGATCAGCATCTTCGAGCCGGTCGCAGCCGCGATCTCCGCGACTTTCCTGGTATGTTCGTTGCCGTCCGGCAGGTCGCCCTCGGCGACGTTCGCCGCATACAGCTCAGGTTTGGCGGTCAGCAGGAAGAACTGTTTCGCCATTTCGCGCTCGTCGTCGGTTTCGAGTATCCGGCGCACCGGGATACCTTCGCCGAGTCCGGACACGATCTTTTCACCCAGGTCGACCAGCATCTGCTGCTCCTTCTCCTTGCGGGCGCCCCTACGGAGCTTTTCCATCCGCTTCTCCATGCTGTCGAGATCGGCCAGCATGAGCTCGGTTTCGATGGTGGCGATGTCGCCGGCAGGGTCGATTTTGCCTTCGACGTGGATGATGTTCGGGTCGTCGAAGCAGCGGACCACGTGGATGATCGCGTCCACCTCCCTGATATGGGAAAGGAACTGGTTGCCGAGTCCTTCTCCTTTGCTTGCGCCCCTGACGAGGCCGGCGATATCGACGATTTCGAGCACGGCAGGTACGAGCACAGGGGTCTTTACGACGTTTGCGATCTCCCTGAGGCGATGGTCTGGCACCAGAACACTGCCGACGTTCGGCTCGATGGTGCAGAACGGGTAGTTGGCGGCTTCGGCCTGCTTGGCCGTTATGGCATTGAACAGCGTTGATTTGCCGACGTTCGGCAATCCTACAATGCCGCAGCGAAGTGACATGGGCGGTCGGGTGTTGGTTGACAATAGAACCGCTTTTTTCGCGGTTTTAACATGTAACCAATCCGTTTGGAAAAAGCAAATTTATTTTATAAAATAGCAGGCTAAAGTAAAATGCTGTGGGAGATCAAATCGGAACACGACCTATCATTATAGCCATAGACGGACCGGCAGCCTCGGGCAAGAGCACGACGGCGAAAATAGTGGCTGGAAAGCTGGGCTACACCTACATTGATACTGGAGCAATGTACCGCTCCGTCACCCTCGGGGTGCTGCGTGCGGGTATGCTGGATGAACTTCGCCGGGATGCCGGCAAGGTTTCCGGCCTGCTTCGTGATATGGCGATCGAATTCAGGGGCGATCGGGTTTTCCTCGATGGCGAGGATGTTTCCGAGGCGATCAGGGAGAATTCGGTGAGCCGCGAGGTGAGCTTCGTGAGCTCGCTCAAACCGGTCAGGGACCGGCTTCTCGAACTGCAGCAGGCGATGGGTGCCGCCCGCGGGATCGTCATGGATGGCCGCGATATCGGTACGGTGGTGTTCCCGGAAGCCGAACTCAAGATTTTCCTGGTGGCCGACCCGCGCGAGCGGGCGAAGCGCCGCCATGCCGAACTGACGATGAAAGGCGGCAGTGCCGAAGTTCCGACCGTCGAGGAGCTTGAAGAGGAGATCCGCCAGCGCGACCGCGACGATGAGCAGCGCACCCATGCGCCGCTGAAACGCCATCCGGACGCGATGGTGGTCGATACCTCGCTCATGACGATCGACGAGCAGGTTTCGCAGGTGTACGGTCTCGCCATGAAAGTTCTGGAAGGGTAATGTCATCCGGGCCCTTCCGCCCGTTCTTTACCGGATGCAACAATAACCAATAAAACCGCCAGCTGAAATCTCTCGCGGCTGTCGGCAAATCACCAGAGAGGAAGGAAAACATTAATGTTAGAAACACAAACGCTGGAAAAGCCGCAGCCGAAAATCGTGCCGGGCAGGAAGAAAATCAAGATTTTCGCTCACTACGAGCCCGCCGAGCTTGAGCAGATGGAGTCGCTCTACACGAGCACGCTCTCCGAGATCACCGAAGAGGAGATCGTGAAGGGGCGTATCGTCTCGATCTCGAACAAGGACGTGACGATCGACGTGGGCTTCAAGTCGGAAGGTATCGTTTCGCTCCTTGAGTTCAGGGACGACGACGAGATCAAGGTCGGCGACGAAGTCGAAGTTTACCTCGAGAACATCGAGGACAAGATGGGTCAGCTCATCCTCTCCAAGAGGAAGGCCGACGTTCTCAGGATCTGGGACAAGATCTACGATTCAATCGAGAACGACACCATCATCAACGGCAAGATCATCAACAGGGTCAAGGGTGGCATGACCGTTTCGCTCTCGGGCGTCGAGGCGTTCCTTCCCGGCTCGCAGATCGATGTCAAGCCGGTTCGCGACTTTGATGCGCTGGTTGGTCGGACCATGGACTTCAGGGTCGTCAAGATCAACCCGGTCACCCAGAATATTGTCGTCAGCCACAAGGTCATCCTCGAAGAGGAGTATGCGGCCAAGCGTGAAGAGATGCTCGCCAACATCAAGGTCGGCATGGTCCTCGAAGGCACGGTCAAGAACATTACCGATTTCGGTATCTTCGTCGATCTCGGCGGTCTCGACGGCCTTGTCCATATCACCGATATCACCTGGGGCAGGATCAACCATCCGTCCGAAGTGGTCGAGCTCGACCAGCCGATCAAGGTTGTGGTCGTCGGCTTCGACGAGAACACCAAGCGTGTCTCGCTCGGCATGAAGCAGCTCGAAGCCCATCCGTGGGAAAACATAGAGATCAAATACCCTGTCGGCATCAAGGCGAAAGGCCGCGTGGTGTCGATCACCGATTACGGCGCGTTCGTCGAGATCGAGAAGGGCATCGAAGGCCTGGTCCACATCTCCGAAATGAGCTGGACCCAGCATATCAAGCACCCGAGCCAGTTCGTCTCGCTTGACCAGGAGGTCGAGTGCGTCATCCTGAACATCGACAAGGAGCACACCAAGCTTTCGCTGTCGATGAAGCGCGTCAACGAGGACCCGTGGATCGCCCTCTCCGAGAAGTATATCGAGGGTTCGCTGCACAGGGGTGTCGTCAGCAACATCACCGACTTCGGTGTCTTCGTCGAGCTCGAGCCCGGCGTCGACGGCCTGGTCCACATTTCGGACCTGTCGTGGACCAAGAAGATCCGCCACCCCAGCGAGCTGGTCAAGAAGAACCAGGAGCTCGAGGTCAAGGTGCTGAAGTTCGACGTCAACGCACGCCGCATCGCCCTCGGCCACAAGCAGATCAACTCCGATCCGTGGGGTGAGTTCGAGCAGCGGTACGCCGTAGGAGCCGAGACTCCCGGCCAGATCTCGCAGATCATCGAGAAGGGCGTCATTGTCATCCTCCCTGGCGATGTGGACGGCTTCGTGCCGGTCTCGCATCTCCTGCAGGGCGGCGTCAAGGACATCCACTCCTCGTTCAAGGTCGGCGATGAACTGCCGTTGAGGGTCATCGAGTTCGACAAGGAGAACAAGCGCATCATCCTCTCCGCCCTCGAGTACTTCAAGGACAAGAGCAAGGAGGAGATCGAGGCTTACCTCCAGGCCCATCCGAACGAGAAGAAGGAGATCGAGGACGCCAGCGCCGAGCTGGAGCCCCAGCCGAAAGGCCGCTGATCGCCGGTTACATCTGTAGCAAACGCAAAAACCCTTCCGCTTCCGGAAGGGTTTTTGCGTTTGTATGGACAACACAGAAAAAACGGACGTTATGGACGAAGTGGACAGACATGGACAAAGAGCGGGATTTCTCGAGCGCGGTCCATCAAGTCCATAACGTCCATCTTCTTTGCGCTTCTTCCCGCTTCATTCAGTACCCGTAACTCTTCAGCAGGCTTTTTTTCTTTCTCCAGTCGGGCCTGATCTTGACGAAGATCTCGAGGAAAACCGGTCGGCCGAGAAGTTCCTCGATATCCGCCCTTGCCGACTGGCCAAGCCTCTTGATCGCGGCTCCCTTGGCGCCGACGATGATCTGCTTCTGGCTGTTGCGCTCGACGATGATCGAGCATCGGATCAGCTCTTTTTTTCGCGGGTCGTTTTCGTGCTGCTCTTTGAACTCGTCGACGATCACCTCGGTGGAATAGGGGATCTCCCGTCCGTAAAGCAGAAAGATCTTCTCACGGATGATTTCAGCCACGAAAAAGCGCTCAGGTTCCGTGCTGAGCATCTCCTCGGGATAGAGCGGTTCGTCAAGCGGCAGGTGGGGCCGGATGAGTTCGACCAGTTCCGACACATTGCTGCCCTGAAGGGCGGAGAGGGCCGGCACGGCGATGGGCGAGTAGGCTTCGGCCATCTCGTGCTGCACCTTGCTGACGGTCTCTACGGACACGAGATCCGACTTGTTCAGGGCTATGATGAACGGTTTTCCCGCAGGGAGCACCCACTGGCCCATCAGCTCTTCGACGAACTTCCGGTCGACCGGTTCATCGCCCCTTGCAAACGGGATGAGCGCCACGATGACGTCGGCCTCTTTCAGCGCCTGCCTGGTCGTTTCGAGCATGGATTCGTGGAGGGACTGCTTCGGCGCCATGATTCCCGGCGTGTCCAGGATGACGATCTGGCTCCGGTCGTCATGGAAAATGCCAGTGATTTTTTTTCTTGTTGTTTGCGGTTTTGGCGTTACAATAGATAGCTTGTGATCGAGCAGTCGATTGAGCAGGGTTGATTTCCCGGCGTTCGGCGCTCCGACGAAGGCCGCATGGCCACAGGAGAATGAAGATGGCTGCACTTAAAGGTTCTGTTGTTTGGTTCGGCATGCCCACCCGGGAGTACCCGGAAGAGGTCGCAGTATCTCGAAAGATAACACGATGCACATCCGGTTCAAGTAGATGGAAAAGAAGATACATAAACTCGATCCCTGGCTCATCATCGCGATGGCCGGCACGATCGTGACAGGGCTTTCCGCGGTGTTCAGCGCCACGCACAGCGTCACCCATGGTCCTGGAGATACGGCCCTGTTTTTCAGGCAGCTGTCCTGGGCCATGGCCGGGGTTGTCGTGGTTGCTGCGATCTACTTCTCCGATTACCGCCTGGTCAAGGATAACGCCTACTTCATGTACGGCGCCGGAATTGTTCTCCTGCTCGCCGTGCTCGTGTTCGGCAGGAAGGTTGCCGGCCAGACCAGTTGGGTTCGATTCGGGATGTTGAGTTTCCAGCCATCCGAGTTGACGAAGATGGTGACTATCATTGCCCTGGCGCGCTTCCTCTCCGACGACCAGACCGAGATAACCAATCCCCTGCATCTCTTGACCGCGCTGGCTATACCCATTCTGCCGGCGCTTCTGGTGCTTCTTCAGCCCGATACCGGCACCACGCTCACCTGCCTCTCTTTTATCGTGCCGATGATTGTCCTCGCCGGATTCGATATCTACAACATCCTGCTCATACTCGTTCCGATCGTCCTGCTGTTGTCCGGATTCTTCAGCGTCGCGTTTCTCATCGGGATCGCCGTGCTGTCTCTGGTCGTTTTCATCGTGGTCCGGAAAAAGGTGGCCCTGCATCAGTTTCTGGTAACCGGAGGGGGGCTTGCGGGGGGACTCCTGACCTGGAAGTTCACGGCTGCTATCCTGAAGCCACACCAGATCAAGCGTATCCAGATATTCCTCGATCCAATGTCTGATCCACGGGGCGCCGGTTACAATGCGCTTCAGGCGAAGATCGCCATCGCTTCGGGTGGTTTGCTCGGAAAAGGCTTTCTCCATGGAACGCAGACTCAGTTGCGCTATATACCGGCGCAATGGACCGATTTCATATTCTGCGTCATAGCCGAAGAACGTGGTTTGCTCGGCTCAACGTTGCTGATTTTGTTTTTTCTTATGCTTATCCTCAGGCTGGTCTGGATGGTGGGTGCAATCAAGAACAAGTTTGTTGAGCTGGTTATCGCAGGATATGCAACACTCCTGATGACGCATGTGGCCATCAATCTTGGGATGACAATTGGTTTTATGCCGGTTATCGGAGTTCCTCTTCCCTTTGTGTCGTATGGCGGTTCCTCTCTTGTTGCCAACATGATGATGGTTGCTCTCGCCATGAACTTTTACCGCAATCGGAGGAATATCGGTTATTGATCAATGGGTGATTCCGGAAACAAAAAAGGCTGCCTGGGGGGCAGCCTTTACTTGTCGTCCACGGTCAGGGACTCGATCAGTTCGACGTTCAGCGCTTGATCCTGTAGACGAAACGCTTGCCGCCTGCTCCGACGGGAATGCGATCGATTTCCGGATCGTTGTTGCCATATTTGTTGAACCAGAGGCTCACTGCGGTACCCTTGGTCTGCAATGCGGCCGCGATCTCCCTCGGCTTGAACTCCTTGTCGGGGTTGGCCTGCAGAAGACTCTTGATGGATGCCCCCAGCTTGCCCCGGCCAAACTTTGCGGTAGCCGGCTTCGCGGCCGGTCCGCCTTCGATCTTCGACAGGTTGAGTTCGAGTTTCCTGACAACGGTATTCAACTCGTTTTCAAAAGGTCTGATCTGCTCCTCGAATTCGAGGCGCATTGCTGCGATTTTTTCCTTAAGGTCGTTCTTTTCTTTGTTCAGGGCCTTGAAATCATCGACATTCATTATGTAAAGGTCAAACTTGTCCGGTGAATTCTTGCTGCTCATAGTAATCATAGTTTATTTTGAAAAAGAGATATTATCTCTACTAATGCAATATAAGATGAAGAGCGGTATTGTTGCAATGATAAAAAAATATTGCATCGAAGATGCGATGCAATGGCGTGAATATATATTAATACTATGCATATTTGAATTATGCCATGTTCGTGAATGCGTAGAAAAAGAGTGCATTAAGTAAGTTCCGATCGATGAAAAGCATGAATCAGAAACGTGTAGCTGCAGTCACTCTCGGATGCAAGCTTAATTACGCTGAAACGTCGGCGATACTCGATATGATAGTATCACAGGGATGGTCCCTTTCGACCATCGAGGATGGCGCCGACCTTATTATCGTGCACACCTGCGCAGTTACCGGCCAGGCGGAGCAGAAGTCAAGGCAGCAGATCAGGAAGATCATCAGGAAGAACCCGGGAAGCCGGGTAGCGGTCATCGGCTGCTATGCGCAGCTCGATCCGGTAAGGCTTTCCGCAATCGAAGGCGTATCGCTCGTGCTCGGCACGACGGACAAGTTCGATTGCGGATCGTATGTCGACGATCCGGAAGTCGATCGGCAGGTTCCTCTGGTGAAGGTGTCATCAGTCAGGGATCTCGAAACGGCCATGCCGGCCAGTTCGATGCTCTGCACTCCGGAAAAGGGGCGGACCAGGGCTTTTCTCAAGATCCAGGACGGTTGCAGCTATGGGTGCGCGTATTGCACGATTCCGAACATCAGGGGAAGGTCGAGGTCGGTGCCGCTCTCCCGTGTCATTGAGCGGGCGGAAAGGATAGCCGGGGCCGGGTATCGGGAAATCGTGCTCACCGGAGTCAACATCGCCGACTACCGCGACGGCAGGACCGGGTTTGCCGGCCTGCTGAAGAGCCTGGAAAAGGTCGACGTGGGCAGAATCCGCATCGGATCGGTGGAGCCGGACCTGCTCGACGAGGAGGTGATCGCAACGGTCGCGGCTTCACGGAAGATCATGCCTCATTTCCACCTGCCGTTGCAGAGCGGTTCGGATGCGATCCTGAAAGCCATGGGCCGTCATTACGACACCCGGGCCTACCACGAAAGGTTCATGAAGGCGGTGGAAGCCATTCCCGGTTGCGGCATCGGAGCGGACGTCATGACCGGATATCCCGGCGAGGGAGAGCGGGAGTTCGAGGAGATGTACCGGTTCCTCGAGGCGCTTCCGGCGGCTTACCTCCATGTGTTCACCTGTTCGGTAAGACCCGGAACGGCGCTTTCAAGGCAGGTGACCGGTCGGGAGCTTCCGGTGGTGCCCCATGCCGTGGCCGCCGATCGGGCGTCGAAGCTCTCCGGGCTCGCAGCGAAGAAGGAGCGTCGTTTCGCTTCGTCGTTCATCGGCAAGGAGCTGCGGGTGCTCTTCGAGGAGGGGGGCGAAAACGGCGAGGGAACCGTAACGTGGAGCGGGTACAGCGGCAATTACCTCAGGGTCGGTGTCGAGGCGGCGGCGGGTTCCGGATCGACGAGGATGAAAGGCGCCGAGCACGCCGTGCTTGTCGAAGGGTTCGGTGAAGGTTTGCTTTTGAGAGGCAGACTATTATCTTGAATTTTTTCCGGTTAACAGCAGTTTCCAGCAACACCAATACTTATCGCCATGCCCATCAAGTCCAGGATCCGTACGGTGCCAGACTATCCCAAGAAAGGGATCATGTTCCGTGATATCACCACCCTTATCAAGGATCCGGTAGGATTCCGCCTGGTGATTGATACCATGACCCAGCATTACCTTTCCGCAGGCCTGGATTTCGACATCATCGTGGGCATCGAGGCCAGGGGCTTCATTCTCGGCGGAGCGCTCGCCTACACGCTTGGCAAGGGGTTCGTGCCGGTCAGGAAACCAGGCAAGCTGCCTGCCGACGTGGTCAAACTCGAATATGAGCTCGAATACGGCAGCGATACGATCGAAATGCACATCGACGCACTCGGCAAGGGCCAGAAGGTGCTGCTCGTCGACGATCTGCTCGCGACAGGGGGCACTGCCCTTGCGGCGGCAGCCCTCGTGGAAAAGGTTGGCGGCGAGGTTGCCGGCATGGCGTTCATCGTGAATCTGCCGGATGTCGGCGGTGAGAAGAGGATCCTTGACAAAGGGTACAACATCTACTCCGTGACCGAGTTCGAAGGCGACTGATCCCTCTTTTTCAATCTCCGTCAAGCGTGAGACGCCATGGGTTCACAAACCGCTCAGTTTCGCGCCATTAAAGCCGGCGCTGCCGCCGTGTCGTTCCTGCTCCTCTGTCCGGCTGTGGCCTGTGCTTCCGTAACGGGAGCACAGGCCGGAGGAGCGCCATCCTGGCAGCCGCCGGCTTGGCTGGTCGCCCCGTTCATCATACTGCTCCTGATGATCGCGACGGGACCGCTCCTCTATCCAAGGTTCTGGGAAGATCACTACAGGAAAGTCTCCATCTCGCTAGGAGCGATCGTGGTCCTCTACTATGCCTTCCTGGCCGAGCACGGTATTCCGCTCCTCGAGCATACCCTTGAAGAGTATCTGTCGTTTATCGCGCTGGTCTCCTCGCTTTTTGTCGTGGCCGGAGGGATTCTTATCAGGATCGACCGGCGCGGCTCTCCGCTTCTCAATGTTCTCCTGCTCTTTTCAGGTGCGGTCCTGTCGAACCTGGTCGGAACGACCGGGGCATCGATGCTGCTGATACGCCCCTATCTCAGGATCAATGAAGGGCGGCTCAGGGCATTCCATATCGTGTTCTTCATCTTCATCGTCAGCAACATAGGCGGAGCATTGACGCCCATAGGAGATCCTCCGCTGTTCCTCGGTTTTCTGCGCGGGGTGCCCTTTTTCTGGGTGTTGAGCCACCTCTGGTTGCCATGGCTGGTGTCGGTCGTCGGGCTCTGCCTGGTATTCTTCCTGCTCGACGCACGGGCGGGCAATCCGGTATCGGAGGAGAGGCGTTCTGGAGGTATCACCCTGAAGGGTTCGAGGAACTTCGCCTTCCTCATCCTGATCATCGGCTCGGTATTCCTCGATCCGGCCGTCATTCACGGATTTCCGAGCCTCCAGCGGCTCTTCCGTCTGCCGTTCGGGATCAGGGAGTTGGTGATGCTTCTTGTGGCGGTGGTGGCCTTCAGGAGCGCCGACAAGGAGGCGCTCAAGGGCAACGAGTTCAATTTCGAACCGATCCGGGAGGTCGCGTTCCTTTTTATCGGTATTTTCGCCACGATGTTGCCGGCTTTGCAGCTGATAGGCGCCTGGGCGCACGGCCATGCCGGAGAGTTCTCGGTCACGAGGTTCTACTGGAGCACCGGCCTGCTCTCCGGCGTGCTCGACAATGCGCCCACCTATCTCAATTTCCTTGCAGGGGCGGCAGGCAAGTTCGGCCTTGACGCAGGAAATCCCGATCATGTCCGGCTCTTTGCCGGCGGGTTGCCCTCGCCGGTCCCCGGAGATGCCGATTCCAGGCTTTACCTCATGGCCGTGTCGCTGGCGTCGGTCTTTTTCGGGGCGCTGACCTATATCGGTAACGCACCGAACTTCATGGTCAGGAATATCGCTTCGCAGGCGGAGGCCGATGTGCCCGGTTTCATCGAATATGTCCTGAAATACTCGATACCGGTGCTGGTTCCGCTGTTCGCCCTGATCTGGTTTTTCATGTTCAACTATTAGACCTAAATCACCATGGCCGGTTTTTTCGAGGCGATCGCACAGGGACGGAAAGGGCTGGTTTTCGGTAACTCCCTGTACCTGCCGTTCCAGCTCGACCTTCTGACCATATGGGTCGGCAAGGAGATGTCGATGATCTCGTCTCCACAGGTGATCGTCGATCTATGCCCCGGAAGCGGGGATGTAGCCATCCGCGAGGAAGGGAACTGGACCAACATTGTGCTCAGGGGTCACGGCGATCTTGTCCGCGAACTGGGCAACGGGAAGGGGCACGTCATCCTGTATGCCGTCGAAAAGGGACGCGATCCTTTCGTACAGGAGCACCGGCACTATGTCCGTGTCAGTTTCACGATGCACACAAAGGAGATCTCCCTAGAGATAATCGATGATCCCCTTCAGCTCTGACCCGTCCAGTCGACCCGGACCGGATGCTGTTCAGGGGACCTCCCCCTGGCTTCATGTTGAACGGCCCTGTGCCCGAAGTGGATGAAGCCGGAATCCTTCAGGCTTCATCCCGGGGAGCGTTCAGGAGGCCTTCAGGCTTTCGCTTACCGCGTGCTTGAACTCCTTGGAGATCTTGAATGTCGGCACATTCTTCGGACTGACCGTGACCTTCTCCCCGGTCCTGGGGTTCCTGGCCTGGCGAAGGTTCTTGTACCGGATGTTGAATGAGCCGAATCCCCGGATTTCAATTCTCCTGCCCGATTTGAGTGAATCGATGATGCTCTCGAAAAGGCAGTCCACGACGGCTTCCGTCTCGTTTTTGGTCAGACCCGTTCGTTGGGCAATCACGTTCACCAGGTCAGCTTTTGTGGTTGTTTGTCCCATGGTAGTGTGCGCTTAGGTTGTAGGTTTGCCAACAGTGTTTCAAATCCAAAGCCGAATTGCAACGATCACCAGAAAAACGGCGAATGCCCTGCGAAGCAGATCGCCGGACATGCCGATGGCGATTCTGGCCCCGAAAAAAGCCCCGATGAAAAGGCCTGCAGCTATGGTGAGGCCGAACCATAGGTGCTCAGTCGACAGCTTTCCGAGGCGGTAGTACTCATACACCCCGAGCAGGCCCACCGGGAGCAGCAGGGCCATGAGCGAGGTCGCATTGGCGTTCTGCTGGCTCATGCCGAACAGCAGAACCAGGGCCGGCACGATGATCACTCCGCCGCCGACTCCAAACATTCCCGAAAGTATGCCTGCGGCTATTCCGATCGAAAAAAGGTAGATAAGCTGCATTTTTTCGTTCCGTTTGTTATGCCGGCGCCCCTGCCGCAGATCCTTCCGCGGCGATGATGGCTGCAATTTCACCGGCATCGAGCGACTCCTTCTCCACAAGCTGCTTGGCCAGGTCGTGCAGTGTCTTCGTGTGCAGTGCGAGGATCTTGCGGGCGTTGTCCATACACTCGGTGATGATCCTCCTGACCTCGATGTCTATCTGGAGCGCCGTGTCTTCACTGTACTCCCTGACATGCGAGTAGTCCTTGCCGAGGAAGACCTCCTTGTGTCCGTCTCCGTAGTTTATCGGACCCAGCTTTTCGCTCATACCCCAGTTCCTGACCATCCTTCTTGCGATTTCGGTGGCTTTTTCGATATCGTTGGCCGAGCCGGTGCTGGTCTCGTTGAAGATCAGCTCTTCTGCGGCCCTGCCGCCAAGGGCATAGGTGATCATGGCCACAAGATACTCCCTGTTCTGGGTATAGCGGTCTTCGAGCGGCAGGTAGGCGGTCTGTCCGAGGCTGCGTCCTCTCGGTATGATGGTCACCTTGTGAATCGGATCCGAACCGGGCGTGAACTTCGAGACCAGCACATGTCCGGATTCGTGATAGGCGGTGATGGTCTTCTGTTCGGGCGATATGAACATGCTCTTTCTCTCGGGCCCCATGAGCACCTTGTCCCTGGCCTCTTCGAAATTATCGTTTGTGATGATCTGCTGCTCTTTCCTTGCGGCAAGGAGCGCCGCTTCGTTGACCAGGTTCGCCAGATCGGCACCCGAAAACCCGGGTGTGCTTTTGGCTATCACGGCGATATCGACATCTTCCGAGAGGGGAGTATTCCTGGTATGGATTTTCAGGATCGCCTCCCTGCCCCTGATGTCAGGCTTGTCGATGGTCACCTGCCGATCGAACCTGCCGGGACGGAGGAGGGCCGTGTCGAGAACGTCCGGCCGGTTTGTGGCCGCGATGAGGATCACGTTGTCCTTGGTCGAGAACCCGTCCATTTCCACCAGCAGCTGGTTGAGGGTCTGCTCGCGTTCGTCGTGCCCCCCCCCGAGCCCGGCTCCACGGCTTCTGCCGACGGCGTCGATCTCGTCGATGAAGACGATGCATGGGGAGTTCTTCTTGGCGGTTTCGAACAGGTCCCTTACCCTGGCGGCGCCGACACCCACGAACATCTCGACGAAATCCGCACCGGAGATCGAAAAGAAGGGTACTTTGGCCTCACCGGCGATCGCCTTTGCCAGGAGGGTCTTTCCGGTACCGGGAGGGCCCAGGAGCAGCACTCCTTTTGGAATCTTGCCGCCGATCTTCTGGAACTTCTCAGGGTTCATGAGGAACTCCACGGTCTCCTTGAGCTCTTCGACGGCTTCATCCACTCCTGCCACATCGTTGAACGTTGTCTTGACGTCGAACTCGCTGATGAGCTTGGCCCGGCTCTTACCGAAGCTGAAAATGTTTTTCGACTGGGCTCCGTTCTGGACGGACATTCGCCTGAAGATGAAGAAGTAGGCCAGGGCGAACAACAGCCAGGGGAGGATGAGGACGATGAAATTTGAGATATCGTCGTTACTCGGCAGCACCTTGAGCTGCACTCCGCTGTCGGTGAGGTGGTCGGCCTGGGTGACGTCGAATCCCGGCAACCTGACCAGGAAGCGGTCGGTCTGGGCTACGGTGCCGTTTGAGAGCGGCATGCGCATCGGCGATTTCAGCTTGCCGACCAGAATGACCGATTTATCCTGGTTCGTCTTGATGGTCGCCTCGGTCACGAGGCTGCCGCTGAGGATCGAACGGTACTGGTTGTAGGAGATCTCCGGTGCCGTATCCTGCATGAAAAATCGCTGAAACACGAACAGCGCCATGAGCGCCAGCATCAGGAAAACGAGGAATTTAGGGAAATTCCCCCCCTCTCGCTCCTCCGTTTCCGTGTTGCGTTCCGGCGACTGCCGCTCCTTGTCCGGAGGCATGAACCTGTTGCCTGACCGGCTCTTCGAAGCCTTTTCGCTGTTGTTTTGATTCTGCATCGGAGGCTGTTCGTGTGATGCACGGATAACTTATGTCATTACAAGTAATTAAAACTAAAACTTCCGTGGAAACCAAAAAGTTTATCTTTCAGGGTGCCTTCTTTCACTGATTCGGGGGGCACGATGCTGCGTTTGAGGGCGCAGGAGTGCTTTGCGGCTCCTTTTTCTTTTACATCTTGGGGTTACCAAATGGAGTGAGTTTTTTTTAAATTCCATGCGAATAACAGCAAAGGTCTGCGGAAATAACTAAACTGGATTTTTTTTGCCATGGCCGGTCAACGGGTTAGAACGAGATTTGCTCCATCTCCGACAGGATATCTTCATGTAGGGGGGTTGCGCACCGCCCTTTACAATTACCTTTTCGCCAAGAGGATGAACGGTGACTTCGTCATCAGGATCGAGGATACCGACCAGAGCAGGCGAGTCGAGGATGCGGAAAAGAATCTCATCAGCACGCTGGAATGGGCAGGGATCATTCCGGATGAGAGCCCGGTGCACGGTGGCAACTATGGGCCGTATGTCCAGTCACAGCGCCTTGCCATCTACCGCGACTACTGCGTCCGGCTGCTCGAGGAAAAGAACGCCTATTACTGCTTTTCGACCTCCGAGGAGCTCGAAGAGAACCGGCAGCTCCAGATCAAGCAGGGACTGCAACCGAAATACAACCGCAAATGGCTTCCCGAGGATATGGGGGGCAGCATGCCGGAATCCGAGATCAGGAAAATGCTCGACGAGGGAGCGCCCTATGTCGTGAGGATGAAGGTGCCCGATTACGTGTCGGTCTGGTTCGAGGATATGATCCGTGGTCCGATCGAGTTCGACTCGGCGACCATCGACGACCAGGTGCTGATGAAATCCGACGGGTTTCCAACCTACCATTTTGCCAGCGTCATCGATGACCATCTGATGGAATTCACCCACATCATCAGGGGAGAGGAGTGGCTGCCATCAATGCCGAAGCATCTGCTCCTCTATGAATTCTTCGGCTGGGAACCGCCGAAGTTCGCCCATCTACCGTTACTGCTGAACGCCGACCGTTCGAAGCTCAGCAAGCGACAGGGCGATGTGGCCGTCGAGGATTACATCCGCAAGGGCTTCAGCAATGACGCCATCGTCAACTTCGTGGCTTTGCTCGGGTGGAACGAGGGCGAGGGGAGCGAGCAGGAGGTGTTCAGCATGAACGAGCTCATCCGGAAATTCTCCCTCGAAAGGGTCGGTCGCGCCGGCGCCGTTTTCAACGTCGAGAAGCTCAACTGGCTCGAGAAGCAATACATCAAGACGCGTCCGGTCGAGCAGATCGTTTCGAGGATCAAGCCGCTGCTGCTCGAGGAGTTGCAGGAACGGACCTCTGAAATGCCCGGGCATCGGATCACTTCCGACGTCTATCTCGGCAACGTTGTCGACCTGATGCGGGAGCGAGTCAACTATGAGCACGAGTTCGTGACATTCAGCAGCTATTTCTTTTTCGAACCCGAAACCTACGAGGCGGAGGCTGTCGAGAAGCGCTGGACCGCCGAAACTCCCGGGCTCCTGCAGGAGTTCGCGGTGGTACTTGAATCCCTTGAGCTTTTCAGTGCGGAAACCATCGAGGATGCGCTCAAATCGTTTGTCGCCCCGAAAGGGCTGAAGCCCGCAGTGCTCATCCATCCGCTCAGGATCGTGGCCTCCGGTGTGAGCTTCGGGCCGAGCCTGTACCACATGCTCGAGGTGCTTGGAAAGGAAACCGTGCTGCGCCGTATCCAGCGCGGCATCGAACGCATCGGACAGGGGGCGTGATGTTCCTGTGTCCGCCATGTCGGTAGCGGCATGGCGGACACTAAGGAAATTTTTCATTTTCTGTTTTGTGAAAACGGTCAAAACCTTATATTTGCAACACAACAATATGGACAGATAGCTCAGTTGGTAGAGCAAAGGACTGAAAATCCTTGTGTCGGGGGTTCGACTCCCTCTCTGTCCACCAGGTCTTCGGTTTCAGGCTGCAAGGCCTTTTTTACCTTCCGATCGACCCCGTTTACGCTTACCCGGCTTACCTTCTTCAGCAAGACTGTTCATGCGATGCGCCTCGTGAACAACTACCTTCCCGCGGCATGAACATTACGACTGACTCTACCCAGGAGGCATGGCACAGGCTTGATGATCCTGGTTCCTACGAGTGGTGGTATTTTGATGCCGAGGACGAAGCACAGGGGATATCCGTCGTCGTCATCTGGTTTGCCGGTTTCGCATTTTCACCTTTTTACATGCGCCATTACGAAGAGTGGCGCTCGCGCACGCGGCAGGACTCTCCCAGCCCCGGACAATACTCCGGTTTCAGTTTCCAGTTGTACGAAAATGGCCGTGAAGTCGTCAATTTCATCAGGGAGGGGTGTGACGGTGAGTTCGGCGTCGACCCTGCCGGGCCGGGAGCACGGTTCGAGAAGAACAGCTTCAGGTATGACCGATCGAAAGACGAATATTGCCTGACGATCGATTTCCCTTTTCCGGCGAGGAAGCGGCATGTTCGCGGATCATTCACCTTCAGGCCCCGTCATCGTTACGAATATCACCGCGAGTACGACTGCCTCAAGGATCGGGGACATCTCCACCAGTGGCTTCTGAGCGTGCCGAAAGCAGAGGTCGAGGGTGAGATCCTCGTCGACGGCCTGTCAACGGGAGACAGGAGCGTCTTCAAGCTTCGCGGCAGGGGCTATCACGACCACAACCTCGGATCCATGCCGATGCATGAATATTTCGGGAGGTGGTACTGGGGCCGTGCCTTTGCAGGCCGTTTCGACCTTGTGTACTATATCATTTATTTTCGCAAACGAAGCTGCACGCCTCTTGCCGTCGTGATGCTCAACGACAATGAGACCGGGAAGCAGCAGATCATGGAGCAGGTGCAGTTTCGCGAAGAGCAGTTCAAGAGGGGAATATTCGCGCCAGTCCACGGCCGTAAGCTTCGCATGGAGGAGGGTGAGGTCAGCGTTGACGTCAGTCACCGTCAGGTGCTCGATTCAGGACCATTCTACCTTCGGTTCGCTTCAGACATAACCCTGAGAGTCAATGGCGACCGGTTCGATGGCATTGGCGGTATCTCCGAATACCTCGATCCTTCGGCCCTTCAATCGCCCTTTATGAGATATTTTACAGCGTGCCGGATCTGGCGTGACGGGGAGGCTTCCGGAATGTATCGGTATTACAATTATTTCAGGCACCAATTTGATTGGTTAAATAGGAAAAAATTTTAATTTCAAAATCGTTCCGTACGAATCTGCGGCTGCAACGGGATCAGACCATGATGAACGTCCCATGAAAAGGGCCCGAAAGTCCGTCTGCGTCAGCCATCCGTTGTCTTCTTGATGTTCAAACAAACCAAGTCATAAAAAAGGAGATAGACCATAATGGCACAAACTGGTAATTTCAAAAGTCCGGCAAGGATGGGCACGCTGGGTGACGGTGCTGAAGCCTCTTCAGCGGGTACCGTCCCGGGCGGCAAGCCGAGGGAGACCGGGCTGAAAGGCGTCGACTTCGAACGCAGGGGCTTCCTGCATAAGGTTGTCGGAGGCGTAGGTGCCGTTGTGGCAGTAACCGCACTCTATCCGGTCGTCAAATTCATCATCCCGCCAGCAAAGGTGACCAAGATGGTCAATGAACTCAACGTCGGCAAGGCTTCGGAAGTCCCGGCCGGCACGGGCAAGATCTACCAGTTCAACGAGGACAAGGTCATCGTGGTCAACAAGGGGGGAGCCCTGTCAGCGGTGAGCGCGGTCTGCACCCATCTCGGCTGCCTCGTGCATTGGGACAACTCGGGCGACCTGTTTGCCTGCCCCTGCCATGGAGCGAAGTACAAGCTGACCGGCGACATCATCTCCGGACCCCAGCCCAAGCCTCTGAAAGCCTACAAGGCCAAGATCGAAGGTGACAACATCATCATCTCAAAAGCTTAAGCATCAATACCTGAAAATCAAGGGAGTCAAGACATATGGCTGAAAACACCCAGAACCCGGCCGCAGGCAACGCGCCAGCCAAGCCGAAACCGCCGGCCCCCGGCGCCGCGAAGCCTGCAGCTCCGACAGCTGCCAAGCCCGCTGCACCGGCCGCTGCCAAACCCCAGGCCCAGAATGCCCAGGCATCTCCTTCGGGCGTTTACAAACCTCCGGTAGACCGTCCGGAATCGAACCCGTACAAGGATTCGAAAGTCGGCGTCGTCGGCTCATGGTTGCAGGAGCGCTTCTACGTCGTTATGCCGATCATCGATTATCTGAAGAAGAAAGAGGTGCCCAAGCACCGCCTCTCCTTCTGGTACTACTTCGGCGGCCTCGGACTTTTCTTCTTCATGATCCAGATCATCACCGGCCTGCTCCTTCTCCAGTACTACAAGCCCACCGGTGCAGAAGCCTTCTCTTCGTTCGTCTTCATCCAGAAGGAGGTGCCCTTCGGCTGGCTCATCCGCCAGGTCCACGCCTGGAGCGCCAACCTCATGATCATGATGCTGTTCATCCACATGTTCAGCACCTTCTTCATGAAGTCCTATCGCAAGCCACGTGAGCTCATGTGGGTCAGCGGCTTCATCCTGCTGGCACTCAGCCTCGGCTTCGGTTTCACCGGTTACCTCCTGCCCTGGAACGAGCTGGCATTCTTTGCCACCCAGGTTGGTACCGAGGTCCCGAAAGTGGCCCCTGGAGGAGCATTCATGGTCGATATCCTTCGTGGCGGCACCGACGTCGGCCCCGAAACCCTCACCCGCATGTTCTCCCTCCATGTCGTGCTGCTTCCCGGCCTCGTGCTGCTGGTGCTTACCGCACACCTGACGCTGGTCCAGATCCTCGGCACCTCTTCTCCGATCGGTTACAAGGAGGCAGGTCTCATCAAGGGTTACGACAAATTCTTCCCGACCTTCCTGGCCAAGGACGGCATCGGCTGGCTGCTCGGCTTCGCCCTGCTCATCTACCTGGCCGCCATGTTCCCCTGGGAGATCGGCATCAAGGCTGATCCGCTTACCCCGGCTCCGGTCGGCATCAAGCCGGAATGGTACTTCTGGGCTCAGTTCCAGCTCCTCAAGGACTTCAAGTTCGAGGGTGGTGAACTTATCGCCATCGTGCTCTTCACCATCGGCGCCGTTGCCTGGCTGCTTGTGCCGTTCTTTGACCACAAGGCATCGCGTGAGCAGAAGAGCCCTGTGTTCACGGTCTTCGGCCTGCTCGTGCTGGCTTTCCTCCTGATCAACACCTACAGGGTGTATCATGACTACGTCCTCGTAACACCTCATTGATGCGGCATCGTCCGATGACTGCAAGCAAAAAGCCCGGGATCTCCCGGGCTTCTTGCTTTACGCTGGATTCGGCGGCCGCTGACCGGGCCTGCCTGGGGGCGCTTATGCCTCCTTCAGCATTGCCTGCATTTCGTATCCGCTGAGGAACGCGGCCGCATCGAGCTTCTCAAGTCCGTCGATCCATGGTTTGATGTCGGTTTTCGCTTTCGGATCTTTCCTGCCGGTCACTCCGGGCCGGGGGGCGCTGAGCTGGGCATGGAGCCAGAGCCACGAAACGATGAGGGTGAAACGATGTTCCCTGAACCAGGTTTTCGAGTGCAGGTGCTGGAATTGCATGAAGGCCATGAAGTGGGCGTCTCCCGAATTGAAAAGCGACGAGAGTGCTTCCATCACCCTTGACTGCGGGGTCGCCGCCTCAAGAGCAGGGCGTTTCGGAACGAGAAGGCATGAGAAGAGGTCGACGAGTTCCGTGCCGTGAAGCGGGAACCCCGGCTCCTCGGGCCACACAGGGCTGATCTGGGAACCAAGCAGCCAGTCGTCGATGAGCTGATGCTTCAGGAGGTCGTTATGAACGAGCATCTCCTGGATGCACTCCAGGGCGATCAGGGTCCTGACGGTCCGCGTGAACAGAGTGCTGTCGGATTCTCCGATGCCGAGCGCGGCCTTGAGTCGCTTGTCTCCCTCAAGTTTCCCGATCTGTTCGGAAAGCCTCAGGGCGGAGAGGTAACGTTCAGTAGCCCACGAAGCCGTTCCTGAAGGAAGTGCGAGCGGACGTTCCATGATCTCCTCGAACTGCACCGAGAGATCGGCAAGGAGCGTCTCGCAATGACGGCCGAAGGCAGCTGCCGTCGCGGCCTCTCCGGAGGTTGTCGCCTCAGGGTCGGGGATGAGCGCCTCAAGGCCTGCGACGACGATCCTGTGCACGGGCCTGAGGCTCAAGGAGAGCGCCTCGAGCTCGATGGAGACGGCGCCTCGCCCTCCGAGGTCCGCGCAGACGCGGTCGTATGGTTTCAGCCTTGAGGGCCTGACTACCCTGAACTCGAGGAATACGTTGTAACCGTAGCCATGAAGGGCCACCTGAAGCCCGTTTTCGCGGATTCCGGCGCAGGAACGGATGAACTCGAGCCCGCTGGCATGGTCTCTGAAAACCACATAGGCCCCCTGCTCATCCGGGAGCAAAAGTGCGTCGGCAAGCAAAGTCTGCCTGATGTTTCCGTCAGACAGGTACCCTGCCGAGATGTGGATCCAGCCCTCGGACGCCTCCCAGCGGTTGTTGAACAGTACGAGCGCACGATCATCGCCAAGCCTGTTGCTGTAGGCGAAGATGTTCTCGTTGACCGTTCCGTCAGGTGCGTAGAGGTCGAAGAGGAAAAAGTTCTTCACATCGGCGAACAGGCTCCGCCGCTTCATGATCGGGAAGATTTCGCGGTAATGGCGCCCGACCAGGTCGGCATCGGGTTGTTCGTCGTAGTAGGCGCGAGCATACTCCATCCCGTATTTTTCGGTAAGTCCCTCGACCTGTCCGTGGCCGATCATCGGCAAACCCGGCAGGGTAAGCATCATGACGCAGACGCCGAAGTACTTGTCCCCCTTGCCGAACTGGGCGATGGCCGTGTCCTCGTCGGGGTTGTTCATGAAGTTGACGTACCGCTTCAGGATCTCCGCATCGAACTCGAGGGTCTTCTTGATGAGCTGCCGGTAACTAGCGTTGTCCTCCTTCTTGAGCATGTGCATGAAGGCGCTGTTGTACACGCGATGCATGCCGAGGGTCCTGACGAAATATCCTTCGAGCATCCAGAACGCTTCGGCCAGAAGCAGCGTGTCCGGAACCTCCTCCTTGACGCGGTCGACCACCTCCCTCCAGAACTCCTCCGGTATGGCCGACTCAAAATCAGCCATGCTGGTTGCGAAGGCGCCCCTTCCGGGCACTCCGGGAGCGTGGCCGGGTAGGGGGAACCAGAGCCTCTGTATATGCATCTTCGCCAGCACCATGGCTGCGTCGAACCTGATGATCGGGAACATCCTCGCCACATGCAGGATCTGCTGGATGACCCCTTCACGGACCTGAGGGTCGAGGAAGTTCAACTGAGCGGTGTCATTCCACGGCATGTTGGTTCCGTCGTTGCCGTGATAGATATACCTGGTGTCTCCGGTCAGGTAGTCGACCCTTTTGAAGGTCACGGCCGCATCGGAGCGGTTCCAGTAGCCGTCCTCGATATGGATGCCGTAACGGCTGTCCGGGCTGAGGTTCGGGCCATCGTAAGTGTAGTTTGAGTAGGGCGACTCGTGCGATCCGAGAAACCACTCCGGCTTCTGCCGGACAAGTTCGGAGTCGATGCCGGTATGGTTCGGCACCATGTCGCTGGCCAGTCGGATGCCGCGAAGCAGCGCCCGGTTTCTGAGATCAAGGTACCCCTCGTGCCCGCCGATCTCGGCGGCGATCTCGTAATTTTCCAACGCATAGGCAGAGGCTTTTGCCTCCGGGTTGCCCTGGAGTTGCTTGATCATACGGGAAGCGTGGCTTCTCTCCCATAACCCGATAAGCCAGAGGGCCGTGAATCCCCGTTCGGCCATGAGGTCGAGCTCCCGGTCCGGGATATCCTGCAGGCGCCGCACCGGATAGCCGTACTGGCGGCTGAGCTGGTCGAGCCAGACATAGGTGCTTTTGGCGATCATGACCACCTCGGGCATCCATGAGGTGTCGTGGGAGTACCTTGCAGGTGCGTCCCCCAGGTTCGTGAAAGTTGGCACATGCGCCTCTTTTTCATAGATGCCGCCCTCCGCGCTCCCGCCTTCCTGGGCCAGCTTTTCAAAGAAGAGGTACCGGTCCTCGTCTTCGATGAGGGTGATCGCATCATCGAGCAGGTTCCACCAGGGGGAGTCCGTGAGCAGTTCCGACCAGTGAAGCCGGATAAACCTGAGCTGGGCCAGCAGGGAGTCGGGAGCGTATCGCATCGGCATGGCGAGCAGATCGGCCAGGTCAGCTTTCTCCGGTCCCACTGGCCCGGCGGATTGCATGGCGCGTTGCACGGCTGAAACCAGGTGCGGATAGGTCCGGTTCTTGCGGAGTTCGCTGTCGGAGAGCAGGTCGGAAAACTGTTCGAGGGCCGGATTCTGGTTGTTCAGCCAGACCAGGTAGGACTCTTCGACGGCGTCAAGCAGGTTTGTTCCCGTGCTCAGGTACTCGGCCGTGCTTTTTGCCGTCCGATAGAGCTCCTGGGGAGGAAACAGCTCGAGAAACCGGTTCATATACTCGTTCGCATGCCAGAGGGAGGCGTCCTTTTCGACGAGGGCGAGGGCTGAAGCCGTCAGGCCGGCAGATTTCGCCAGGATGTGGTGGAGTACCTCGTGCAACAGCTTCATGCCGTGAAACTGCGCCGGAAGCAGTTTTTTTGCCTTGTCTCCCTTCAGCAGCGCGCTCCGGCGGTTGATCGATTCGGTCAGCTCCTCCGCCTGCTTCATTGCAGCTTTTCGTCCGGTCGGGAGCGACAGTGATTCGGGGTCGGTCAGTTGGTAGAGATCTCTGGACTTCCGGTTGAAATAGAAGTGTTCTTTTGCTGGAGTTGCGGTATCGATGCTCATGGCAGCATTGCGTGCTCGGGGAAATTCGTGGAAGATCCGGTTGTCCGGGAAGGGGCCGTACCGTGGTTTGGAGAAGTTACGGAATTATATCCTTGAGTGAAACCGTAAAGCGCATCACTGCCTGGCGGTTTCATGGATGGCGCTGTTCTCATCCTGAGACGCTCCCGCTATTCGCTGTTCATCCGCGCTCGGGAGAAGCCGGAGCATCTCCGTCGATTCATCGCCCGTCCAGCAAGCTTTTCCGGCAACGAAGTATCTTTTGCACCGTAATGGCACAGTATTTGTCCACTTACAATGTGTTTTACCCTTTTTCCCGGTCTTCGTGAGACTGCGGATGTGGCCGGGAAGTAAGGGGTTTGCCGCCATGAAAAAAGGTCAAGAGATTATGACACCGGAACTTATCATCGCCGTAGAAGTCTGCCTGAAGGTCGGCAGGGCCATGCTCGAACGAGGCTGCTGCTATGCCCATGCCCAGGACGAAGAGTGCTATCCGGAACCGTCGATCGAAGATGCCGGCATCGAGCTGTACTTCCTGATCGAGCGAGCCCTCTCCGTTACCGGCCTGCCGGTGGTCGGGGGCTATGGCGAATCTGTCCGGTTCGACGTTCGGTCGGACTGGAAGCAGTACTGGCTTGTCGATCCCATCGAAGGGGAGCTCGAGTCTCATGAGGGACCGGGAACGTGCACGGTCAGTGTCGCGCTCATCGAGGGTCATGAGCCGGTACTGGGGGTGATCTACGCTCCGGCGTCCGATACCCTGTACTGCGCGAGCCGCGAAACAGGGGCCTACCGGGTCCAGTTCGCGAGCAGCATGTTCGCCGAAACCAGCCGGCTCGATCAGGTTGACCGCACCTCTCCGGTTCCCACGTCGCGTCCCAGGAGAATGCTTGTCGACCGTCTGCATCTTGACCAGGCGATGCTTGATTACATCGAAGAGCTGGGCAGCGAGTATCCCGGCATCGAACTCGTCCAGAGGGAAGGGGGGCTCGATCTCTGCCTGGTGGCGGAAGGCAGCGCCGATATCTATCCGCGGCTGGAAAGCACCTGTGAATGGGAGACGGCCGCCGGCCATGCCATTCTCAAAGCCACAGGAAGGAACATCGTCGAATTTCCCTCCGGCCGCGAACTTATCTACAACACACCAGAAATGATCAATCCGTATTTCGTCGCGAGCTGAGTCCGTTCATCTGTTTTGCTCTCGCGGGTCCGAATCTGCTTGAAATGCCGCATCTTTTCCGGTGGAGCAAGCCATGGCAGGCTGTCGTCGACGGCAGATGCGCCCTGTGCGCCTCCCGCCACGATTCAAGCCATTGACTTTTTTTATATATATTAAACAACGCATTATCTTGTAAAATCGGGTCGGGAACGGAAGCATCGTTATCGTTCGATCGAACAAATTGTTCACATGAAAGGCATCATACTCGCAGGGGGGTCCGGAACCCGTCTCTATCCGGTGACAAGGGGTATCTCGAAGCAGCTGCTTCCCGTCTACGACAAGCCGATGATCTATTATCCGCTGTCGACCCTGATGCTCGCTGGAATCAAGGAGATACTCATCATCACGACCCCTGAGGACCAGCCGTCGTTCGTCAAGCTTCTCGGCGATGGCAGCGATTGGGGAATTTCGCTCAGTTACACGGTTCAACCCTCCCCTGACGGGCTCGCCCAGGCGTTCATTCTCGGCAGGGAGTTCATCGGAGGTGACGACGTCTGCCTCGTGCTTGGTGACAACATCTTTTACGGGTACGCGTTCAGCGCCATGCTCCAGAGTGCCGTCAGGAGTGTGACCGTAGATCGCAATGCCGTGGTTTTCGGCTACTACGTCGGCGATCCCGAACGTTACGGAGTCGTCGAATTCGACCGGGAGGGTCGGGTGATCTCGATTGTGGAAAAACCGGAGAAACCGAAATCGAACTATGCCGTCGTCGGCCTCTACTTCTATCCGAATGATGTGATCGAGATCGCCGGCTCCATCCTGCCGTCGGCAAGAGGCGAGCTCGAGATCACGTCGGTGAACGAGGAGTACCTGCATCGAGGCAACCTCACCTGCTCTATCATGGGCAGGGGATTCGCCTGGCTCGATACGGGCACGCATGACTCCTTCCAGCAAGCCGGTAATTTCATCGAAACAGTGGAGAAGCGGCAGGGGCTCAAGGTTGCCTGCCCCGAAGAGATCGCCTGGCGCAGCGGCTGGATCGGCAACGACGAACTCCAGCGTCTGGCGACCCCGCTTCTCAAGAACCAGTATGGCCAGTATCTCCAGAAACTTCTGGCGCAAGGCCTTGACGGGTATCAGGACTGAGTCGTCCGCCCGTCCCTATCGATAATATCCGAAACCTGTTGCATGAACGTCATACAGACCGCCCTGCCTGAAGTGCTGCTGTTCGAACCCCGGGTATTCGGGGATGAACGGGGCTATTTTTTCGAGTCCTTTCGTCTGGATGTTTTCGAACGGGTTGCCGGCAACCGGACCTTCGTGCAGGACAATGAATCATTTTCGAGGTATGGCGTGCTCCGTGGGCTGCATTACCAGAAGCCTCCGCATGCCCAGGGCAAGCTCGTGCGCGTGATCCGCGGTGCTGTGCTCGATGTCGCCGTCGATGTCCGGAGAGGCTCCCCGACGTTCGGGCGCCATGTCGCAGAAGAGCTGAGTTCGGAGAACCACCGAATGATGTGGGTTCCTCCCGGCTTCGCCCACGGTTTCGCGGTGCTGAGCGAAACGGCCGTTTTTTCCTACAAGTGTGACGCCTATTACGCTCCGGAGCATGAGGGCGGCATCGCCTGGAACGACCCGTCGATCGGCATCGACTGGCGGGTGCCGCTTGGAGAGCTCAGCTTGTCCTCAAAGGACTTGAAGCAACCGCTTCTAAGTGAATTCGATGGACTCGGCATACCTTTCTGAATCAATCTTGAAATTGTTTTCCGATTACCTCTGACCTTTTTCTATGAACATTCTGGTGACAGGAAGCCGTGGGCAACTCGGATCCGAACTGCAGGCGCAACAGGCAGTCCCGGGTGCACACCGATTTTTATTCACTGACCTTCCGGAACTGGACATCACCGATTCCGATGCCGTCCTCGCTTTCTGCCGCGAGCAGGAGATCGGAGCGATCGTGAGCTGCGCGGCCTATACCGCCGTGGACAGGGCAGAATCCGAAGTCGACATGGCGTACCGGGTGAATCGGGAGGGTGCGGCCGTGCTGGCAAATGCGGCGAAATCCTGCAACGCCCTTCTGCTCCACATATCGACCGACTATGTCTTCGACGGCAGCTCCTGCCGGCCCTATCGAGAAGAGGATGCAGCCAGGCCATCCGGGGTTTACGGCCAGTCCAAATGGGACGGAGAGGAGGCGATCCGGAGGATTGCACCTTCCTACATGATCATTCGTACGTCGTGGCTCTACTCTTCCTACGGTCAGAATTTCGTGAAGACCATGCTCAGGCTCGGTCGAGAACGGGAGTCGATCGGCGTGGTGTTCGACCAGGTCGGAACCCCGACTTTCGCTGCCGATCTGGCTTCGGCGATCCTCCTGATCCTCGGCCGGTTCGATCCAGACGGGAGATACGCCGAGACCTGGCACTACTCGAACGAGGGGGTGTGCTCGTGGTACGATTTCGCAAGGGAGATCATGATCGCCGCCGGCCTGCCGTGCAAGGTCATGCCGATCGAATCCTCCGACTATCCCACACCGGCCATGCGCCCCCATTTCAGTGTACTGAACAAACGGAAGATCAAGGAGGCGTGGGGCCTCGAAATCCCCCACTGGCACGACGGTCTTCTGAGGATGCTCGAATCCGTGACGCGAGATGCGTAATACGAGATGCGAAAGAGAGGTCGTATGGGGCTTTTGTAAAGAGAAGAGGATCGTGTGTGGCTGAGATGCTGAATCATTATCCATTTTCAATTATCCACTATCAATTGCTATGCATATTCTAGTCACCGGGGGCGCGGGATTCATCGGATCCCATCTTGTCAGGCACCTTCTGAAGACCTGGCCCGCCTACTCCATAACCAACCTCGACAAGCTCACCTACGCGGGGAACCTTGCGAACCTGCGTGACGTCGATGCGTCGCCCAACTACCGCTTTGTGAAGGGAGATATCACCGATGCGGACTTCCTGGCAAAGCTGTTTGCCGATAACCGGTTCGACGCAGTGATCCATCTGGCCGCCGAATCGCATGTGGATCGTTCGATCTCGAGCCCTGTCGAGTTTGTGATGGCCAATGTGCTCGGCACGGTCAACCTCCTCAATGCGGCCAGGGTCGCCTGGGATGGCGCATTCGAAGGGAAGCGCTTCTATCATGTCTCGACCGACGAGGTGTATGGTACGCTGGGCTCAGAGGGGAAGTTCACCGAAACCACCCCATACGATCCGCACAGCCCCTACTCGGCCTCGAAGGCCTCTTCAGACCATTTCGTCCGCGCCTTCCACGATACCTACGGCATGCCGACGGTCATCAGCAACTGCTCGAACAACTACGGCTCCTTCCAGTTTCCCGAGAAGCTGATTCCGCTCTTCATCAACAATATTCGCAACAACCGTCCCCTGCCGGTCTACGGAAAGGGAGAGAACGTGCGCGACTGGCTCTGGGTCGTGGACCATGCGCGGGCGATAGACCTGATCTTCCACGAGGGAAAGACGGGCGAGACCTACAACATCGGCGGCCATAACGAATGGACCAACATCGAGCTCATCCGGCTGCTCTGCCGCATCATGGACCGGAAACTCGGACGTGAGGCGGGTACATCGGAGTCACTGATCTCCTATGTGACCGACCGGGCCGGGCACGACTTGCGTTATGCCATCGACGCCTCGAAGCTGAAAAGCGAACTCGGATGGATGCCCTCCGTGACATTCGAAGAGGGGCTTGAGCAGACGGTCGACTGGTATCTGAAGAACCAGGACTGGCTCGATGAGGTGACCTCCGGGGCATACCAGAGCTATTACCAGCAGATGTACGAAGGCCGTTGAGATCCTGATTATACCGGCAGATGATATCAACCCGTTAACGATCATTCAGCTATGATTTTTCCCGTCATTCTCAGCGGTGGTTCCGGGGTCCGGCTCTGGCCCTTGTCGAGGGCGATGTACCCCAAACAGCTCCTGTCGCTCTTCAGTGATCGCACCATGCTGCAGGATACTGCGCTACGCGTCGCATCGGTCGGCGATGTGGGTCCGGTCACCTGCGTGTGCAATGAAGAACATCGATTTCTCGTGGCGGAACAGCTTCGGGAGGCCGGAGCCGAAGGGGTGACGGTCGTGCTCGAACCTTTCGGCCGCAACACGGCTCCCGCGGCGGCCGTGGCGGCGCTGCTGATCGCCGAACGCCGACCCGGCAGCCTGATGCTCATCATGCCTGCCGATCACGTGATAGCCGACATCGATGCGTTTGTCGAGGCGATCGCCAGGGGGCGTGAATCAGCTGAAAAGGGGAACCTGGTGACGTTCGGTATCGTTCCTGCGGCGCCCGAAACCGGCTATGGCTACATCAGGGTCTCCTCCGAAGATGGCAAGCGCGGCGAGGTTTGCCCGGTGCTGGAGTTCGTCGAGAAACCGGTTCGTGCCAAAGCCGAGCAGTACCTCGCCTCCGGAAACTACTTCTGGAACAGCGGCATTTTCCTGTTCCAGCCCGAAGCCTACCTCAGGGAGCTCGAGAGCAGTGCACCGGGGATCTTCGCCGCATGCAAGGAGGCGCTCAGGCTCTCGAAGCGGGATCTCGACTTCCTGCGGCTCGATCCCGATGCCTTTGCCGCCTCTCCTTCGGATTCGATCGACTATGCTGTCATGGAAAAGACGTCGCGGGCAGTGGTCGTGCCGCTCGATGCGGGGTGGAGTGACGTGGGTGCATGGTCATCGCTCTGGGGGGTCCAGAAGCGGGACGAAGCCGGCAATGTCAAACGCGGGGATGTGGTGGTCCACGACGTGCGGAACTGCTATGTGCATTCAACCAGTCGCCTTGTCGCGGCGGTCGGACTTGACGACCATGTGATCGTCGAGACTGCGGATGCCGTTCTGGTCGCATCTAAGGACCGCGTGCAGGATGTGAAGGCGATCGTCGAGGAGCTGAAGCGGCAGAACCGGGACGAACCCATGATCCACCGGCGTGTCTACCGGCCCTGGGGTTCCTACGAGACCGTCGATGAAGGCACACGGTTCAAAGTGAAACGCATCACGGTCAGGCCGGGGGCATCGCTCTCCCTGCAACTGCACCATCGCCGGGCCGAACACTGGATCGTGGTGACCGGTACGGCCATGGTGACCGTGGACGACCGGAAGATCCTGCTCGAGGAGAACCAGTCGACCTATATTCCCCTCGGAGCCCGACACAGGCTGGAAAACCATGGGGAGAATCCGCTTGAGCTGATCGAGGTGCAATCGGGCGATTACCTCGGCGAGGATGACATCGTACGGCTTGAAGACATCTATGGTCGTACCTGACGAGAGGCGCCTCCGAAACGGGATGTCACGCCTCACGGGTTCCGGGTTTTGTGTTTCCCGTAACTTGTCTCTCATCACTCGTCCCGCTTTGAGGTCATTGAATTATATACTACATTCATCTATTAGGTTTTATTACGATTCAACAATAATCCTCGCATCATATGGCTGATGAAATGAAATCTTCCGCTCCGGCAACGAGCGGCGGCGATGTCGTGAAAGGCGATTTTGCGACCATACTCGTCGGCGTGGGCACCATGCTCGACAACACGCTCACCCCGCTCAGCAAGATAGTTGCGCAGACTCTTGACTCGATGACCGTCGTCGCCAAACAGATTCTCGACGGCATCAGCTCGTCGATCGCCCAGAAAAAGTGATCCGTCGGTAACGGCGGGTTTCCGACCCGTCTGACGGTGGACCCGACATTGAAAAAGGCAGGCCTTCGAAGAAGGGCCCTGCCTTTCTCTTTTCCTGCCGATTCTCGTATATTCTGTCTTTTCCGCAGCGCGGGCCGTGTCCCTCCTGCACCTGAATTTCCAGATTGATTACCGACTGCCATGTCCGACACCTATCCCGAGTTTCCGTCCAGTCTACCCTACAGCCTCATGGAGGCCGAAATCCAGCAGTTCTGGGCCAGGAACCGCATATTCCGGAAGAGCCTTGAAAAGGATGCGCCACAGGGCATCTACTCCTTTTACGAAGGCCCTCCGACGGTCAACGGCAAACCTGGTGTACACCATGTGTTCAGCCGCACCATCAAGGACGTGGTCTGCCGCTACAAGGCCATGCACGGCTACAGGGTCCCCCGGAAAGCCGGATGGGACACCCACGGCCTGCCGGTCGAGATCTCGGTCGAGAAGAAGCTCGGCCTGAAGAACAAGGCGCAGGTCGAGGAGTACGGCGAGGGGGAGTTCAACCGTGAGGCACGCGAACTGGTCTACCATCACATCGAGGACAACCGCGAAGGGTGGGGCAAGCTGACCGAGCAGATGGGCTACTGGGTCGATATGGACAGCCCCTACATCACCTGCGACAACAACTACATCGAGTCGGTCTGGTGGGCCCTGAAGACCATCTTCGACAAGGGGCTGATCTACAAGGACTACAAGATCGTGCCGCAGGACCCGAAATCAGAGACCGTGCTGAGCTCTCATGAGCTGGCCCTCGGCTACAAGGAGGTGCAGGATCCGAGCATCTACGTGAAGTTCCGTCTCAAGGGCTCCGACGAGAGCCTGCTGGTATGGACCACCACCCCCTGGACGCTTATTTCGAACGTGGCGCTCGCCGTCGGCCGCGAGATCGATTACGTGCAGGTCAGCCATTCCGAAACCGGGGAACGCCTGATCCTGGCCAAATCGCGCCTGCAGGTGCTGACCGAGAAGATCGGCGACGAGCCTGCCTGGAAGGTGACCGGCGAGATGAAGGGCGCCGACCTCGAAGGCCGGGACTATGAGCCTCTCTTCTCCTATTTCAGCCCTGAACGGCGCTGCTGGTACGTCACATCGGGCGATTTCGTGTCGACCGGCGACGGTACGGGCATCGTGCACATCGCCCCCGCATTCGGCGCTGACGACTACGAGCTCGCCAGGAAATACGACCTGCCGATGCTCCAGCCGGTGGCCCGCAACGGTTGCTTCACGGCCGAGGTGCCCGACTACGAAGGGGTGTTCTTCAAGGATGCCGATCCGCCGATCATGCGGCGCCTGAAGGAAGAGGGCAAGCTCTACCGGAAGGAGACCATCACCCACACCTATCCCTTCTCCTGGCGCTACGATGTGCCGGTGATCTACTACGCCAGGGAATCGTGGTACATCCGGACGACGCAGATCGCCCCGCGCATGGTCGAACTGAACAGGACCATCAACTGGAATCCGCCGGAGATCGGCTCGGGCCGCTTCGGGAACTGGCTCGAGGAGAACAAGGACTGGGCGCTTTCACGTGAACGCTTCTGGGGTTCGCCGCTGCCCATCTGGGTCTCCGGGGACTTCTCCATCGGCGACGGCCCCGATTCGGGCAAGCTGTTCGCCGTCGGCTCCGTCGCCGAACTGCGCGAGGGGCTGATCGACATCGACGGCAAGCCGGTACTGCTCGGCGAGGCGCTCGACCAGGGGCTCGTCGAACTCGACCTGCACAAGCCCTTCGTCGACCGCGTCTATTTCGTCCGTGACGGCAAAAGGTACAACCGGACTCCCGAGCTCATCGATGTCTGGTTCGACAGCGGCTCCATGCCGTTCGCCCAGCTGCACTATCCGTTCGAGAACAGGGAGCTGTTCGACAAAACCTTCCCGGCGGACTTCATCGCCGAGGGCGTCGATCAGACCCGTGGCTGGTTCTATACCCTGCACGCCATCGCCACCCTGATCTTTGATCGTCCCGCATACAGGAACCTGATCGTCAACGGCCACATTCTCGACAAGAAGGGCCACAAGATGTCCAAGTCGAAGGGCAACGTGGTCGATCCCTTCGAGACCATGGGCAAGTACGGCGCGGATGCGATCCGCTGGTACCTCATGGTGACGAGCCCGCCGTGGCGCCCGAAGCTGTTCAACGCCGACGAGATCGAGGAGGAGCAGCGCCGCTTCTTCAGGGCATATGTGAACAGCTACAACTTCTTCGTGCTGTACGCCAACGTCGATGGCTTCACCTTCGCCGAGGAGGAGATCCCAGTAGGGGAGCGTTCCGAGCTCGACCGCTGGATCCTCTCATGCCTGAACACGCTCGTCGAGAATGTGGGTCAGCGCATGGAGCAGTACGACCTGACCGGAGCGTCAAGGCTCATCAACGACTTCACGGTGGACGACCTCTCGAACTGGTACATCCGCCGCTCGCGCAAACGCTTCTGGAAAGGCTCCATGGGTCCCGACAAGCTCTCGGCATACCAGACGCTCTACACGGTGCTCATGACCTTGGCGAAGCTGCTCGCCCCCTTCACGCCGTTCATCTCCGAGCGGATTTTCCTGAACCTCAACGGAGTCTCCGGCAGGGAGGCCGCCGAATCGGTGCACCTGGCCGATTACCCGCTTGCCGACGGTTCCCAGGTCGACCGTCCGCTCGAGGAGCGCATGAAGAAGGCGCAGATCATCACCTCGCTCGTCAGGACCATGCGCGAGAAGGCCTCGATCAAGGTCCGCCAGCCGCTGAAGCGCATCCTGCTCGCCGTTGATGACTCGATTGCCAGGGAGGCCTACGAACTGGTGGCCGACATCATCATGGAGGAGGTCAACATCCAGAAGATCGAGTATATCGAGGATGAGGGTTCGGTGATCAGCAAGAAGGCAAAGCCGAACTTCAAGACCCTCGGGCCAAGGTTCGGCAAGGAGATGAAGGCGCTCGCCGAGGCGATCCGCATCATGAGCCACAAGCAGATTTCGAGGCTCGAAAAGGAGGGGGCCCTCGATCTGGAGCTCGACGGCCGCATCTTCAGCCTCAACCGCGAGGACGTCGACATCGTGCACGAGGACATCGAAGGGTGGCTCGTCGCGTCGGATGATGCGCACCGCATCATGGTCGCCCTCGACACCGAAATGAGCGAGGAGCTCGAGATGCTTGGCCTCGCCCGTGAACTCGTCAGCAGGATCCAGACCCTCCGCAAGGAGAGTGGCCTGGAGATCACCGACCGGATCGTGCTGAAAGTTCAGGGTACAGGAAAACTTCTTGATGCGGTCAAGGCAAGCGATGCGTATATTAGGGAAGAGACCCTCGCAACGGGGATCTCCCTGGCCCCTATCGAATCTTCTGCATCGCCTGACGACGCCGAGCTGGTCAATAGTGAATTGTGTCGGCTCACTCTTGAAAAATCGGGTTCCTGATGTTATTATGAATATCGCTGTATTATTACGGTTTACCGTTGAAACCTGTAACCTTTGAACATCATGTCGAAGAAAACCAGCAGCGTTTCCAAGAGCTCCTCTGAGCCTGTAGAGGAAACGAAACTGACCAAAACCTACCTGACTGACGAAGAACTCGAGCATTTCAGGCAGATCCTGCTGAAACGGCGTGAGGAGGTTCTTCGCGATCTGGATATCCTGCGCTCATCCCTCTCCGAAGAGAGTGTCGAGGATTCGATCAACTCAAACTATTCGATGCACATGGCCGATCATGGCACCGAAACCATGGACCGCGAGCAGCGTTTCATGTTCATCGCCAGGGACGAGCGTTACATTCACTACATCGACCAGGCCATGGACCGCATCAGGAACAAGACCTACGGGATCTGTGTCAAGTCCGGCAAGCCGATTCCGAAAAAGCGACTCGAGGCCGTGCCCCACACCTCCGTCAGGATCGAGTGCAAGCAGACCAAGAAATAGCCCTTCCGGACTTTCAGCCGGAACAGAAACGAAAAAGGAGCTCTGCGAGCTCCTTTTTCTGTTTATCAATGTCATTACCCCGGCAATAACAGGTCGCAAACAGATTCAAGTTGGCGGATTGTCATTCTGAATGAAGCATAGCGGAATGAAGAATCCATCTTTATTTAATAAAACGACTTATGGATTCTTCGCTCCGCGCGGAATGACAGGCAGGATTCATCGGAACTGATACCTTTGATCGTCGCATTATCAATACAAATGATAATGCGCGAAACCTTGTCAGTCGTTCTCTTCCTTGTCCGTCGTGGCATCCGTAACCCTGATCGGATAATCGCCGCTGAAGCAGGCCGTGCAGTAGCTGCAGGTCTCGTTCTCGAATGACGGCACGCTGTTCAGGAGGCCCTGCATCGAGAGGTACTTGAGCGAATCGACGCCGATATACTCCCTGATCTTTTCGAGATCTTCCGGGGTGCCCTCCGACTCACCGAACATATGGGTCAGCAGCTGCCGCTTGGTCGGAAAATCCATGCCGTAGAAGCAGGGGCTCGTGATCGGCGGTGAACTGATGTGCAGGTGTATCTCATTCGGGTTCGCCTCGCGGATCAGCTTGATGAGCATCTTCGCCGTCGTGCCCCGCACGATCGAATCGTCCACCAGGATCATCGGCCGGTCCTGCAGAACACCCCTGACGATGTTGTATTTCGAGCGGACCTTGATCTCCCGGCTGTGGATGCCCGGCTGGATGAAGGTCCTGCCGACATAGTGGTTCCTGATGAGTCCGTGCTCGAACCTGGCCGGTTTGCCCAGCTTGTTGCTCTCCCTGACGAAGCCGAGCGCCGCCGTGTTGGAGGAGTCCGGAACGCTGACCACGGTCAGCTCCTTCTCGCCTGGAGCATGCTCGACCGTTGACTCCCTGGCGAGGTTCTTGCCGAGGTTTCTGCGGATCTTGTCGACCGAGTGCTGGAAAATGAAGCTGTCCGGGCGGGCGAAATAGACGAACTCGAAGATGCAGCGGGCCTTCCGCTCGGTCGGGGGCAGGAAGATCGAAACCGGCTTCTCGTTGGCTATGGCCAGATGGTCGATCAGCAGGATCTCCCCTGGAGCGATGTCCCGGATATATTCGGCTTTGATGATGTCGAAGGCGCAGGTCTCACTGGCGACCACATAGGCAAGCTCGCCCGTGGCGGGATCGATTTTTTTCCCGAGAGCCAGCGGCCTTACGCCGAAAGGATCCCTTGCCGCGATCATCTGGTTGTTGGCCAGGATGACCATGGAGTAGGCTCCCTCGACCTGCCTGAGCGCGTCGTAGATCTGGTGCAGCGGCTCCTTCTCCTTGCTTCTGGCAGCGAGGTGGGGTATGATTTCGGTATCGGAGGAGGCCTGGAAGATGACGCCCTGCTCGGTCAGCTCGCGGCGCAGGTGCCTAGAGTTGGTCAGGTTCCCGTTGTGGGCGATTGCGAGGCTTCCGGAGCGATAGGTGAGGGAGAAGGGTTGGATGTTGTTGATGGATTTCGAGGAGCCGGTGGTCGAATAGCGGTTGTGGCCGATGGCCGCATATCCGGTAAGACTCTCGAATATCTGCTCATCCCTGAAGACCTCCGATACCAGTCCGGGTCCTTTATGCTGCTTGAAGAGTGTTTTCTTCTTCGCCTTGTTATATTCAGCGACGACGATTCCTGCCGCTTCCTGTCCCCTATGCTGCAGGGAGTACAGGCCATAGAAGGTATCTTCGGCGGGAGTTTTTGAATTAAAGACGCCGAAAACTCCGCACATATCGGTAAAACATTAAGATTGGGTAAAATCTTTGCCAACTAAAATTGACAAATGGCATCAATATAGCAAGGGGTATTTCAAAAAAATCTTTACCCCGAAGCGTGCGAGTCGTTAACAAAATGAGTAAAATAGATGGTTTAGCTCCGTAAAGAACCCTTTTCAGGGCGTTTGCCTTAACCAGGAATTGAATGACCTCATTCAGGGTTTCATGATGGATAACCGCAGACTTCACTTCAACGTTCAACCCCTTAATACCCGATGACAGATCTCCCGAAAAAACCCGTGGCCCCTTCGGTCTGGATATGGCTCGCGATAACCCTCCTGTGGGGTACCGTGTTTTACGCCACCTCGACCTGGATGCTGAAAACGGCCGCACAACTCCTCGGAGAGGGGACGTTCAACCCTGGCGGAAGCGAGGGCCTGACCGTCTACCTGCTCTATGTTCCCGTGCTGGTGTGCGTCGCCCTGGTGTCGATGGCGGTCAAGAACCTTATCGATCCCGGATCCCTGAAGCAGATCGAGCGTCAGCAGGCGGTGGCGAAGGGAAAGCGGGAGCGCTTTTTCGTGTCGTTCGCCGGCAGTATCGCCACCAGCTTCATCTTCACCCTTTCAACGGCCTTCATCCACACGGTCGCCGCGCCGCTGACCGGTAGCGTCGTCGTCCTTCCGGCGAAGACCGTGCTCGTGGCCGCGTCGATGAACATTGCGGCAGGACTCGCCGCGTCGATGCTGGTTGGTGCCGTCTTCATGGTGACGAGGAGCGTCAGGGGAGCCGGCGGGAAATGAGGGCGTAACGGGAGGAAATGCAAAAAGCGCGGGGTGCCGCGCTTTTTTATTTTTCTGTGGAGCTAAGGAGATTCGAACTCCTGACCCTTTGCATGCCATGCAAATGCTCTACCAACTGAGCTATAGCCCCAACTTGCAGGTGTAATTATCAGAAAAAAAACTTGGATTTGCAACAGCTTTTTTTGATTCTTGGGTATGATTTTCCTCTAACCCTCAAAAAATTGCCGACATGGATCTCATCTACAGTGTAAAGGAGGGGTTTTCAGGGATAGGGCGGGCCAGGATGCCGGCAGCCGTGACGATCGTCATCGGATTCTTCTCCCTCGTGCTCCTCGGGCTGTTCGGATCGGTCTCGCTCAGCTTCTATGAACTGATCCAGCAGGTGCGTTCGCAGGTCGAGATGGAGGTCTTCTTCGGTGAAGCCCCCAGCGAAGCCCAGGCTGCGGCCCTGACGGAGCAGATGAGCCACATTCCCGGAGTCGGCAAGGCGGCCTACATCACGAAGGATGCCGCAGCGTCGCGGTTTTCCAGGGAGTTCGGCGAGGACGTCGTCGGAATCCTCGGTGTGAACCCGTTGCCTCGATCGGCCAGGCTTTCCATATTGCCGGGATATGCGGACGCCGGGAGCATCGATCGCATCCGCACGAAGATACGGGCGATGGACTACGGGCTCGACATCAGATACAACCAGGAGTACCTCTCGTCGATCGAGCGCAACGCCAGGCTGTTCACCCTGATCACCGCCGGCATCGGCGGCGTCATCGCGATCGCGACCATCGTCATGAACGCCTATACTGTCAGGCTCGCCATGTACGCCCGCCGCGACAAAATCAAGACCATGAGGCTCGTCGGCGCGACCCGCTGGTTCATCGGTGCGCCGTTTCTCATCGAAGGGGCGGTCCAGGGGCTGCTGTCGGGAGGGCTGGCCGCCCTCGGCGTCTACCTGCTGTTCGAGCAGGCCCTGCTTCGTTACGAGCCAGCCATCTACCAGGTCCTCCACCCCACGGCGCTCATCGTCTATCCCGGCCTGGTCGCCCTCGGGCTCCTGCTCGGCGTGTTCGGCAGCAGCCTTTCGGTAGCCAGGTTCTTACGGGCATCATGAGCGTGGTCTCCTATGTCCCCTCGCCGATTTCGTAGAGCATCCTGATCTCCGCCGCCCACCCGTCGGCGTCCGGGGTTTCGAGGATCAGCGGCATCTCCTCCAGCGCCGGGTGGCGCATGATGTGCGCGAATGCCTCCGTCCCGATCATCCCCTTGCCGATGCAGGCGTGCCGGTCGACCTTGCTGCCGAGCGGCTGCTTGGCGTCGTTCAGGTGCATGCCCCTCAGGTAGCGAAGCCCCACGATCCGGTCGAACTCAGCGAGCATGTCGTCGAATGCCTCCGGCGTGCGGATGTCGTAGCCGCTCGCGAAGAGGTGGCAGGTGTCGAGGCAGACGCCTACCCTCGACTTGTCCTCGACAAGCCCGATGATGCTGGCAAGCTGTTCGAACCGGTAGCCGAGGTTGCTGCCCTGGCCGGCCGTGTTCTCGATCACCGCCGAGACGCCGCGGGTCGCTTCATGAGCGAGGTTCACCGAGGCCGCGATGAGCCCGAGCGATTCATCCTCTCCGACGAGGTTCAGGTGGCTGCCGGGATGGAAGTTCAGCATCGTGAGCCCGAGAGCCTCGGCGCGCCCCATCTCCGTGATGAACGCCTGGCGGGACTTGTCCAGCTTTTCCTGCTCGGGGTGGCCGAGGTTGATCAGGTAGCTGTCGTGCGGCAGGATGTATTCAGGAAGGAAGCCGGCTTCCGCGCAGTTTTTCCGGAAGGCTTCGACCGATTCTTCGGTCAGCGGTGCGGAGTGCCACTGCCGCTGGTTCCGGGTGAACATGGCGAACGACCTTGCGCCGATCTCCCTGGCGTTGAGCGGGGCGTTTTCGACGCCGCCCGCGATGCTGACGTGTGCACCTACGCGTTTCATGTGCGATTCATTGTTTCGTGGAAGAGTGGTCCTGACCGTTTATGGCCCGGGCAGGTTCAGGCCTCGAGCCTCCGTACGATCTCCTCGCCGAGGTTGGCCGTTTCGCGGACAGCGTAAGATGCCGACCTCGACGGGCGCGTCGAGAGCATTTCACCCAGGAGGCCGGTCGAGAAGAGCTGCACTCCGAGGATGATCAGCAGGATTCCCAGGAACAGGATCGGGCGGTTGCTCACCGGCCGGTGGTTCATGAGCTTGTCGAGCGTTACGTAGAGGCTGATGCAGAGGCCGGAGAGAAAGCTTCCGAGCCCCATCATGCCGAAAAAGTGCATCGGACGGCGCAGGTACCGGGTGATGAACATGACCGACAGGAAGTCGAACAGGCCGGCGAAGAACCTGGCCGTGCCGAACTTGCTCTTGCCGAACCGGCGAGGGTGGTGCCTTACCGGGATCTCGGTCACCTGGTAGCCGTTCCACTGTGCGAGCACCGGGATGTAGCGGTGCATCTCCCCGTGCAGGTCGAGCGAAGCCACCAGTTCCCTCCGGTATGCCTTCAGGCCGCAGTTGAAGTCGTGCAGCGGGATGCCGCTGAACAGGCGGGTCGTCCCGTTGAAGAGCTTCGACGGCAGCGTCTTGGAGAGCGGGTCCTGGCGGTCCTGTTTCCATCCGCTGACCATGTCGTACCCTTCCCGGAGCTTCAGCAGGAGCGCCTGGAACTCGCCGGGGTCGTCCTGCAGGTCGGCGTCGATCGTGATGACCACCTCGCCTGTCGCGGCCCTGAAGCCGGCCGAAAGGGCGGCGGTCTTTCCGTAGTTCCTCCGGAACGTAATCAGCCGGATCTCCGGCCGTTCGGCGATCATTTTGCGGACCAGGTCGCTGGAACCGTCGCTGGAACCGTCGTCGACCATGATCACCTCGAAGCCGGTTCCCCTTTCGAAGCACTCGTGGAGATCCGGGTCGTCGAGCGCCTCGAACAGCCGGCGCGACAGCTCGGGCAGCGACTCCCGCTCGTTGAAGAGCGGCACGATCACGGAGAGCGCGGTCATCTCACACCCCCCTCGTGTCGGGTGGCCAGATATACTTGTGCAGCTGGAGCTGCATCCTGACAGGCAAACGGTCTTCAAGGATCCAGGCCGCGAGTTCATGCAGGCCGAGCTTGCCGAACACCGCCCCGAAGAGGATCGTGCAGGTTCCGGCGAGCTGGCGCCCGAAGATGAACTCCTTCGCCCAGAGGTAATCCTCCCGCGAGGCGAGAACGAACTTGAATTCGAATCGTTCGGGGGATTCGAGCGCGAGCTCCAGGTTGGTCAGACAGTTCCCACCGGCGACCCCGGACGACGGAGGCTTGACGTCGAGGATGATGCGGACGCGGGGATCGACCTGGTCGACCGGGAGGTATCCTCCCGTTTCGAGCAGCACGTTCGGACACTCCTCGCAGAGATCCTCCAGGAGCGGGTAGGCTCCGGCCTGGAGCAGCGGTTCGCCGCCGGTAACCTCGACGCAAGGCGCGCCGAAAGCGATCACCCGCCTGACGGCTTCGGCGACGGTCATCGTCACACCGTCCTCCTCAGCATAGGTGGTGTCGCAGTAGCGGCAGCCGTGGCCGCATCCGGCAAGTCTTATGAAGGCGCATGGCCAACCCGCGAAGGTCGATTCGCCCTGGATCGAGAGGAAGATCTCGCTGACGGCTATTTCCATGCTGTTGGTCATGCGTACTCGGCAAGCAGTTTTTCGAGGGCGTCGGGGTAGAGGGCGTGCTCGCACTCCAGGACCCGCTCCGCAAGGAGTTCCGGTGTGTCCTCCGGCAGCACCGGCACCTTCCGCTGCAGCACGATCCGTCCCTTGTCGTACTCCTCGTTCACCATGTGCACCGTGGCGCCGCTCTCGGTTTCACCGGCTGCGATAACTGCCGCGTGCACATGGATGCCGTACATCCCCTCGCCGCCGAACTTCGGAAGCAGGGCGGGGTGGATGTTCATCATCCGGTCGGTAAAGGCCGCCACGACGGCAAGAGGCACCTTGCGCATGTAGCCGGCCAAGAGGATGAAGTCGATGCCGCGCGCCTTCAGCGCCCTGACCATGGCCTCTTCGAACTCCTCGAACGAGCCGAACTGCTTCTCCGACAGGTGCAGCGTTTCGATGCCATGTTCCTCGGCGAACTCGAACGCGCCGCACTGCGACCGGTTCGAAAGGCACAGCACGATCTCCGCGGGCATCCGCCGTTCGACAATCGCCACCTGCAGGGCCCTGAAATTTGACCCCGTCCCCGAGCAGAACACCGCCAGTCGTCTTAATTTGTCAGCCATTCAGGTACATGCAATGGTTAAATGGGTTACCCTTCTAATATGCACCCGAACGCCCTTCTTTTCAAAAACAAAAAGGGGACGTTCCTTATTAATTCAACATTATTTGATAATTTCCAAGTGATGGTCGAATGAGATGACCCGCTGTCTCTGCCAGAAAACAGACGGAGCAAACAATGCCGAGAGGACCGAGACTTGATGCCCCTGGCACACTGCATCATGTAATGGTGCGTGGTATCGAAGGGATGAACATCGTCAACGATGATAACGATCGTGGCTTTTTCGTGAAAAGGCTGGGGCAGCTTGCTCAAGCCACCGGCACAAAAATCCATGCATGGGCATTGATGAGCAATCATGCGCATCTGCTGGTAGTAAGCGGACCGTCTGGTCTGGCAACGTTCATGCGCAGGCTGCTGACCGGCTATGCATCTTACTATAACCGGTGTCATAAGCGCCATGGACATCTGTTCCAGAACCGATACAAGTCGATTGTCTGCGAAGAGGAACCCTATTTTCTCAAGCTGGTCGCCTATATCCATCTCAATCCGCTGAGGGCCGGTCTTGTCAAGTCCTTGTCTGAACTGGAACAGTATTCCTGGTGCGGTCATGCAGTGGTGATGAACCGTATAAGGCATGACTGGCAGGATAGCGACATCGTCCTCGCGCAATTCGGCGATCGTGAATCATTTGCGCGGAAGGGCTACTGTGAGTTCGTGGCGGCTGAAAGTGGGCTTGGCCGTCAAGCCGAGTTGACGGGCGGCGGACTTATTCGTTCGATGGGCGGGTGGTCGGAAGTCAAGTCAGTGCGACGGCGCGGGGAGAAACAGTTCAGCGATATCCGCATTTTGGGCAGCGGAGATTTTGTGAAGGACATACTTCATGGGGCAGAAGAGTCAAGAAAAGAGCAGCTTCCGGCATTGTCGATTGAGTCTGAAGCGAAGGAGCGATTGATGCGGGCCTGCGAAGAAACGGGAATACCTTTGAATATGCTGCAGGCTGGGAGCCGGAATCGTGGTTGTTCGGCGTTGAGGAAAAGACTTGTCCGGGAGTTTGTTAAGGATCTTGGAATGCCGTATGCCGGGGTCGCCAGATTGCTTGGAATATCGGCATCGGCAGTTCTTCAGATTCTGTTAAGGGAACGTATGTTGTAATAATAAGGAACGTCCCCTAGATTCCTTGAGATAAATCGACCCTCGACGGAAACTGCATCCACGGCCGCCTGAGCTGACTCTCCATTGAACCTGAATGGCTCAGATAATCGGGGATTTTTGTTAAATTCAGCCTTTACGTACGGCCATCACAATTCCAAATAAATACTCTTCACATGTCTGATCCTGTCATCAAGCGGGCTCTCGTTTCCGTTTCCGACAAAACCGGCATCGTCGATTTCTGCCGCGAACTCGCCTCCATGGGCGTCAAGATCTTCTCGACCGGAGGTACCCTGAAATCCCTCAAGGGCGCAGGGATCGACGCCGCCTCGATCTCCACGATCACCGGGTTTCCCGAGATCATGGATGGCAGGGTCAAGACGCTCCATCCGAAGATCCACGGCGGACTGCTCGCCGTCCGCGAGAACCCCGAGCACCAGAAGGCTGCCCAGGACAACGGCATCGAGTTCATCGACCTGGTCGCGGTCAACCTCTATCCGTTCGAAGCGACGGTCGCCAAGCCCGACGTGACCTTCGAGGACGCCATCGAGAACATCGACATCGGCGGACCTTCCATGCTGCGCAGCGCGGCCAAGAACAACGAGTCCGTGACCGTGATCACCG
>Ga0326726_10000193_pt1 | contig 59696 bp, 59 predicted proteins | sample MHFenrmetagenome_2_FD_207603 | JGI IMG/M metagenome (GOLD analysis project Ga0326726, IMG submission 207603) | Lab enriched peat soil microbial communities from Michigan Hollow, Ithaca, NY, United States - MHF15MN | ecosystem: Environmental > Terrestrial > Soil > Wetlands > Peat | place: USA... | reverse complement strand
GAGGATTTCACCGTTTCGAGAGTTACCGTACCCGCATTCTGTTTTACTGCGGCAAACTCAACATGGCTATCTCACGATGACGTAATCCAAAAAAGCGTTTTCCACGATATTTTGCGAAGAACCAAATATTATCCGACTTTATCAACCAGACGCCAGAACAATATGTCAAATCATCCGATATCGCAATAGATATTGACTTTATTAAATTGGGAATAACAGATAGAGGTGTTTTAGAGTTGTCGAAAGATGATTATCTGATTATTACAGATGATTATAAACTGTCAGCGAGGTGTTCAAACAGTTTGAATTATAACCATTTGAGAAGTACTCCAAAGAATTAAGTATATGTTGCAAATGGAAAAATATATTAGACATGGCTGGTACTAAGCATCACGCCGACGAACACGGCATCCTCAAAAGCCAGGCCGCCCAGGCAAGGGTTCAAGGCTACACCGGCGAGCAGTGCGAGAATTGCGGATCGGTTAGAGTGAAGCAGAACGGCACCTGCAAAGTGTGCGAAGACTGCGGAATGACGACGGGGTGTTCGTGAGATGAAGGATTGACTCTGAAAGCGCCGGGTTTTAGCTCGGCGCTTTTTGGGGAGGTTGGATTTGATTTGATTGTTGGATATACGTTTCGAGTACAAAGCTGACCCCGCGCTATTTGCTTTGTGGTTGGACTGAGTTGATATGGAATAGCAATCTGGATTATTTCTTGGTTATGTTTTTTATACTGTCAAACTACAAAATACCCTGTTTTATGTTTGGAGGAAAAACAACGTGGGAATATGGGATGGAATTCGAGATGTGTATGCGCCGCATATTTGGGAATGAGGCGAATCATATTGCGGGGGGCTGTCTTTTGGATAACTATCGAAAAAAATGGGTACGGAAGTTTTTAAAACAACTAATTCGCGATGCGCAGGATCTCGATACGACGCAAGAACATCGCGAGCATGTATCAGAACATCTTCAAGGTCTTCTCAATTCTAAATGGACTGGTGATGATGCGTCTTGGCGTGTCGTTTTTGATATTCTTACAATACTCGCAGAACTGATGGGTTACGGCGATTTTAGTGGAAAACGTTCTTATACACCTGCATATTGGCAGTCTAAAGAGACCTATTATGTAAAAGGTAAGTATGATCAGATTTATAAAGAGGGGATATCATCAGCGAAGTATCGCGTTGATGTGGTGAATTATTTGAAGGATAAAGGTTTGACTGATTTTGAGGTGGCTATGGCGTTGAAAACATCCGAATATGAGGTAAAGAAACTCAAGAAGGGTATCTGAAAACCCTTGAGAGATAATAAATATCTCTGTTGTTTATTTTTGTGCAAATAAGCGATAATAAAAAATATAAAAAGATGATAAACTTGAATAAGCTTGAGGGTATTCTTGGACTGAATAATAATACATTTCTTGCTTGGGATTCTATTTTTAATGAGTACAAAAATGAGTTATCAGACGTACTTGAGCATGAAAAGAAAATAAAGGAAAATTTGTTTTGGGATACATTTACTATTTTTTCAGATATTCTGAAATTTTTTACTGAAATTGGTAGGCATAGAGATGAATGGACAGAACCAATTTATCGGGCGCAGTGCAATGGTATGAATGCACATATTACATCAAAAAAGACGGGAAGTGAATATAGTTTTGGTTATTGTGATGGGCGTTATTTTCTCGGTTCATCAATTTTTGGTACAGATAAAATCAATAGATTGTCGGATGAGTTTTGGCTCAATATGCTGACATTGAATAAATATGGAAAGCTTGATTTTAAAGAGAATTATTTGGATACAGTATTTAATGGTGTTGATATAGAGAAAAAATATCCCACTAAAAGTAATTTGTTTAAGATGCTTCGGGATTATTTGTTTTTTGATTTCAATGAAAGCTTGTTGATAGATTTTGGTCAATTAGAAGTAACTTGGGAAGAAAAAATATACTGGGATGATTTAATTCGAAACGGAGCTTATGCTTTTGATTTGCTGTATAAAATCAACTACGAAATTTGGAAGAATAATAAAAAATACTCAACCCAATAACAAGCTGTTTAGACTTTGTTCTTTTTGCAGGAGTTTTTCGTAGAGAGATTCGGGAGCGATATCCGCTCCGTTGGGCCAAGCGATGGATAGGGGTGGAGAGGAGCGAACACAGGCCCTTTCTCCGGGTACTCCGAAAAATCGATCTCACCATGCAACCCATCGTCGAATAACGAAAACTCGTCATCGCGAGTCCCGACCCGTCGGGGCGCGGCGATCCATCTTTTCCTCCATCGCCGATTCCGCATGGATTGCCACGTTGCGATGCTCCTCGCAATGACCGGGTAACTATAACCGCCGACGTACGTTATCTCGATCTGCCTTGAATTTGGTTCTTTTCCTTATTATGCGCTGAAGCCGTCACGAGTGCATCGACGAAGCTTCCGGCCTGAACTCAAACCTGAACTGTTGTTCGGCTGTCGCGAACTCATCCTGAAGTTCTCTGACCCGAAATCTCTTTTCTCTTGTTTGTTGTACGGCATTGCCGTATCATGTGCTTATGCAAGTTGTCATTGAAACCCCCGATTATCTTGCCAACGCAAAAACGGCAGGATTGACTGATGACTAGCGACGCACCATTGTGGATTACGTTGCACGGAATCCTGATGCTGGCGTGGAAATGAGAGGGACGGGCGGAGCACGGAAAATCCGGTTTGCCGGATGAGGCAAGGGAAAAAGCGGAGGCTACCGGGTTATTACGTTTTATGCAGGAATCGACATCCCGGTATTTCTGCTGTCGATTTTTTCAAAAGGGGAGAAAACCAATCTTTCGCAAGCTGAAAGGAATGAATTGAGAGAAATTTTAGGCTCGATTGCCGAGGCCTATAGAGTTGGAGTAAAACGCAATGTCAGAGGCAGGAAGTAAACTGATCAATTCGGCGCGGCAAGCGCTTGCCTATGCCCGTAGGGAAGCAACGGAAGGCTTTGTCGCGCATGTGCCGGAAGAGGTGGATGTGAAGGCGATCCGCAAGAGTCTCGGATTGACGCAACCTGAATTTTCCTTGCGTTTCGGATTCGATATTCGGGCCGTGCAGGATTGGGAGCAGAAACGCCGCAAACCAGAACGCTCGGCGCGTGTGTTGCTGACAGTCATCGCCCGTGAACCTGAAGCAGTCAGTCGAGCGTTGTCGGAGTGAACGCCTGATTGATGTTTTCAGCGGTTCCGAAACGTTGATCCGTTGCCATACTTCCTTTGTCGATCCTTCGGCGATCCCACGAAAACACACAATTTATTGATGCACGATAGATTCCCGGTTTTGTTCTTTTTGCAGGAGTTTCTCGTAGAGGGATTCTGGAGCGACATCCGCTCCGTTGGGCCAAGCGATCGTTCCGCCATCGATGAAGGCTTTTCTGAAAAAGTTGATCTCTTTGAGAGGAGCGAGCACAGGGCCTTTTTGCGGGTACTCTGAAAAATCGATCTCACCATGCAACCCATCGCCGAATAACGAAGATTCGTCATCGAGAGACCCGACCCGTCGGGGCGTGGCGATCCATCGTTACCGCCCTCGCCGATTCCACATGGATCGCCACGTCGCGATGCTCCTCGCAATGACAGGGGAAGTATAACCGCCGACGTACGTTATCCCGATCACATCATTCATGTTCCACATATCGCACTCTTCAATTTAACGGCTCGACAGGTTTCAATTCATGAGCCAAAGTATCAGCGCTCAAATCCTGCTCGTTTGGCCAAGTAATGCCGCAGAACAAAGGTTTGACCTGTTTGAAATATGAAATATCCTGCAACTGCGTGAATACGCCTTTATCCAGATATGGTTTCATATCGAAAATCCCTGAACGCCCATCGGTTAGTTCAACGAATAACGTATAATCATTCTTTGCAATGACACTCTTAACCTTCAGCATACATCACCTCAATGGATCGATTTTAAACGGTTGTTCAAAAAACGACTCACATCTTCTCAATCTCCTCCAGCAAATCAGGATGCCGGTCGATAAGCTTCAGCAGCTTGAGCAACGGCGCAGGCGGCCTGGTTTCTCCGCGCTCGTAACGCGAAAACGCGACCTTGCCGACGCCGAACGATGAGGCAAGTTGCGCTTGGGTCAGCTTCAGCTTTCTGCGAATGCGCCTAATGTCCGCCGCCGGGTCGCCTTTGATCGCCCGCACCAGCCCCTCCTGAGCCTCCGTATAGCGCCGGTAACTTTCGTCGTCCCAAATCCCTTCGCCACACTCCGGGCAGAACTGGCCGCGCATGTCATGCAGCGTCATCGATTTTCCGTCATAGGTGAGCGTTTCCTCAAGCACCTTGTCGATCATACCGTTATGACCGCATGAGGGACATTTCGTCGTATTCATAATTATGCCATTCGTTAAGTCATTATTTCATTTGGCTTTGAACTGGATCACCGGCGGACGGTCATCGTCAAAGTCAGTTATTTTGATATAAACCGGAATGCCGACAGGCGTCATACCGTGATACACATCCTGCCAGAGCTGATGGTCAAGGTGCGTTGTCATCGACTTGTAGAAGTCTGTTCTCCGTAGCGCCAGCACGACCTCGCGCATGACAGGTTCGGTCAACCCCAATGCCAAACCGCCCTGCAACGCCGTCATGGTAAAAGGGCGTGAATTCCTGTCGGCGACTACCTTTTGAACCTTGTCGAGCCGGTAATTGGGCGTTCTTTTTTCCATGATCAGGGGTTTGTCATTTCGTTGATTTAATCAAAATGATAACTATATCCAAATTGATTATATCGATCCATGCACATGAAAAGAGAAAAGGAACTCGAAACCGGAATCGTCACGCCACTCTCGCCCAAAGAGCTGATGGAGGACTATACGGGCATTAAGATTGAGTTGGCTTACTGTTTGCTGATCGATATATTGATTGTATGACGATAAGCTTAACGATGGAGGCGCGATGACAACCGTAACCATTTCACCGAAATTTCAGGTCGTGATTCCCAAAGCGATGCGCGACAGTCTGGGTTTGCAACCCGGCCAGAAGATTCAGGCGATCGTGTATGAAGGCCGTATCGAACTGGTGCCAATCCGGTCGCCAAAAGAGATGCGCGGTTTTCTTCCGGGACTCGACACGCAGGTGGTGCGCGAAGGAGACCGGCTATGAACGTCGTGGACTCCTCCGGATGGCTGGAGTACTTTGCAGGCTCGCCAGCGGCGGAACGCTTTGCCGCGCCCATCGAAGATTTCACGAATCTGGTTGTCCCGGTTATCAGTTTGTATGAAGTATTCAAACTGATTCTCCAGCAACGAGGCGAGGGCAGTGCGCTTCAGGCCATCGCCTTTATGCAGCAAGGAGAGGTTGTCGAGCTGACGGCTCCGCTCTCATTGCGTGCGGCGCGAATCAGCACTCAGCAAAAACTTCCGATGGCAGACAGCATCATGCTGGCAACGGCGCGGGAATATGGAGCGACCTTGTGGACACAGGACGCCGATTTTCAGGGAATAGAGGATGTACAGTATTTCGCAAAGTAGAAATTGGTGTTTCAAAAGGAGGTTCCATTGTTGAAGATTCTGATACGTTATGAAGCTGTTAATTGATTCGCACCATCTGTCCAGAAATCACCGTCTCCGCTTGCGTGGTGTGCTTGCTGGCTTCTGTTCTTTTGGAGGTCTTGTGGTTCATGGTGTTTCTCAAACAACCTGAAAGGAGGTCTCGCATGTCCAAATTCATTTCAATTTTAATATCAGCCGTCCTGGCGCTGTGTTTGCTCACAGTTCGCGCGGAGGCGAAAGCGGCTTCTCTCAAGCTTGAGCCAGAGGTCGCCCTTGGCGCATTCATGGGGTTGGTCGAGGATCATCTCGCGGGCATTCTTCGCACGGAAAAAACGATTGCCGCTTCATCGGAGGCCAGGTCGGCCAGGTGGGATGAGGTCAGGCCGCTGCTCGAACGCTTCAGCAAGGATTTGCCGACCGATGCCACCGCGTGGTTCATGATGCCCGACGGCAGCTACTACTCCACTGCGAAGGGCGGTCTCGTCGACCAGAATCTCAAAGATCGCGACTATTTCCCGAAGCTTATGGCTGGGCAGGAGGTGCTCGGCGAGCTGGTGATCAGCAAATCGACGGGGCAGCGCTCGATCGTCGTCGCCGCTCCGGTGCTCGCTGACGGCAAGGTTGTTGCGGCGGTTGGCGTGTCGGTCGAAGTGGTCAAGCTTGCCGGAGTTGTCGATTCGAGCATGACGCTGCCGGAGAACGTCTATTTCTACGCGCTCGATGCCAATACCAAAATCGTTTTGCACCGCTATCAGGCCAGGATGTTCAGAACGGTCGCCGAAGTCGGTGACGAAAGCCTCGGCGACGCCTTCAAGGCGATGATGAAGAAGGAGCGCGGCGTGTTCAACTATTCGCTCAACGGCAAGAAGATGACCTCGATTTTCCGTAAATCTCCGGTGCTTGGCTGGCACTTTTTCATCGCCCAGGAGCGCAAGTAAGATGGACAGAGACCGGGAGTTCATGGCGCTGGCCCTCGAACAGGCGAGGAAAAGCTACGCTGAGGGCGGCGTGCCGGTTGGAGCGGTGATGGTCGAGGAGGGCAAGGTCATCGCCGCCGGTCACAACCGGCGCGTGCAGAACGGCGACCCGATTGCTCATGGCGAGATGGACTGCATCCGGACGGCGGGCCGTCGCGCACGCTACGACACCGTGACACTCTACACGACGCTCTCGCCCTGCATGATGTGCGCGGGTGCAATCGTCCAGTTCGGCATCGGGCGGGTCGTCATTGGGGAGGATCGAAACTTCAAAGGCAACGCCGGATTTCTGCGCGAGCACGGCGTCGAAGTTGCGCTTCTCGACGACGCCGGATGCCGGAGCCTGATGGACGCCTTCATTGCCGAACGCCCCGACCTTTGGGACGAGGACATCGCCGGGAACGGGTGACGGCAAGAGGTAAGGGGAGCCTGACAATCAATCGGTAACATGTTCCTTCAGAAAAGCGGCGGGAGTGAGAATCACAATTCCGCAACCCTGAGCATATCTGCGCCGGGTGTTTGGCGGTGGGGGAGTGCGCTGGGCGGCATCACTCCTGGTGAAGCGTATGAATCCGCTACGAGTAGCCTCGTATGCATCCTTGATCGATGCGCCTGTTACTGTTTGTGCTTTTTTTTGTTGTCGAAAAGAAGCGGCTGGTATCGTTCGAAATTTTCGAGGATGGTGCTCAGCCCTTTGCTGACCGTGGTTTGCGGTTCGTTGCAGATCGTTACGGCGAGTCCGGTTGCGGAGTGGATTTTTCTGTCGATTCCGCTCAAGAGTGCCCCGCCGCCCGTCAGATAGATGCCACGTTCGAGAATATCGACGGCCATATCCGGTTTGTCGGCAAGGCCCTCGATGCATTTCCTGATGGCGGGGACGATCTCCTGCAACGGGGCTGTTATGACTTTGCTGAGGGCGGCGGTGCTGATCTCCTGCGTTTCGGGAAAGCCCGACCGAAGGTTGAACCCTTTGACCGTCAGCCGGTCGTCCTCGTCGAGCCTGTCTGTGGCGGCGATATGGAGCTTGATCTGTTCAGCGGCGTAATCGCTGATCGCCAGGTTGTTTTGTTCTCTCAGGTACCGGATGATTTCGTTGTCGATCTGGTTGCCCGAAACGTCGAGGGATTCTCCCGTGACAACGCCACCCAGCGATATGACGGCTATTTGCGTGGTGTCGGCTCCGAGATTGACGACAAGGCTCGTGACCGGCTCGAACGGGTCGATGCCTGCGCCTATGGCCGCGGCTATTGGCTCAAACACCAGATAAGCCTCTTTCGCGCCAAGGTGCTCTGTCGCCATATCGAAGAATGCACGCTTTTCCACTTCGGTTATACCGCAGGGCACGCTGATCACCATCCGGTGAATGCCGAAGAGAATTCTGGGTTTGACGGAGTGCAGCAGCTCCCTGAACAGCCGTTGCGCAGTATCGTAATCAGCGATAATTCCCTTGGTGACAGGCTGGATGGAGTGCATGCCCGGATGCATTTTCCGGTGCATGTTGAGCGCTTCGTGTCCAATGGCAAGCCACTTGCCTGAATCGCTTGCTACCGCGACAATCGTGGGTTCATCGACCACAATGCCTTTATCCCGTATGCACATGAGCGTGTTTGCCGATCCGGGATCAAGACCGAGGTCGATGAAGGTTTCCATGTTCAAGACGTTCCCAAAAATCATAGTTCCAGCCTGTTGACGGTTGCGGAAGTCCTGTTTGCCAATCGTGTCGCCATAGGTGTCGTACCGGCGCGATGCCTGATTCTGAATCCTGTCGCGCAGTGTTTTTATCGCCTGTTCGGGCACGCAGTATTCCGGCGCTCCGAAATGGCTCTTATCGATAGTGTTCGGAATCGCCGGTACTACAACAATCGCGATGTGCAATCGGTTTATTGACGGTGTTCGAGGCGAGCGCGCCTGGCGGGAGCGGACGATGTGGACAAAGTGGACTTTGGGGGAGTTATTGTTTTTCGCTGAAAGCGTGGTTTCTCTTTGCAACGACCTGGCGCACCAGCAGAATAACAACCGTCATCACGCCAATCGGCAGCGCGGCGGCGGTCTGGGTGAGCCAGTTGCCTCCGGCGATCAGCGCGATGGGGTTCCATGAGGCTTCGGCGATGATGCGCCCTTCTTATTGACTTTGAAAGGTTTCCTTTTCCGCCGGTTAACCGCCGCCCCTTTCGGCCTTTTGCGCCGGAATTATTTAATGGACGGCTCTGTTGGATCTTCTTTGCTTTGTTTTTTTAAAGGAATTGCTTCTATAATAAAAGTGCGTTTCAGGCGTGCAGGATGACTAAACTCGAAGTAACGGTCAAGGCGCTGCTCCCCTTACAGATCGGCCAACACGTCTACAGCGCTGTAAAAAGGGAAATCTTATCATGAAAATGCTGCTTTCAGTCGAATTCCCTCCGGAACCTTTTAACACCCTCGTGAGAAAAGGCAAGGTGGACGAGATCATTGAACGTATCCTCGAAACAATCCAGCCTGAAATGGTCTATTTCACGGAACGGAATGGAAAACGGGGATGCATTCTCGTTACCGATGTCGCCAATCCATCGGATGTTCCCGTCTTTGCGGAGCCTTTCTTTCTCAATTTCGATGCCACCTGTGAATTTCGCATCCTGATGAGCCCTGAAGATCTGAAAAATGCGGGATTGAAAGAGCTTGGCAAGAAATGGGGATAAAACCAGTTCCGACGAACACCTCACAGCGCCGTCGGCTGAACGCGGAAGCAATCCGTTGTTCAGCCAAGGGCGCTGCATAAGCCTATACTTCCACGATCCCTTGAGCTTGTTCCGATATTGAATCGGAGCCTTCATTTCTCAATCATCTGCTTTTCCGCACAACCCGGCGCGCCACGAAGAGCACCAGTATCACCGCGCCCACGACCAGCGCGGCGGCGGCTATCGTGAGCCAGTTGCCTCTGGCGACCAGCGCGATGGGGTTCCATGAGGCTTCGGCGGTGATGCGCCCTTCGGGTTTGGCGTAGCGTTCGGGGATCGTCGCAATGCCGTGCTGTTCAGGGAACGACAAGAGGTATTCGGCGAGGGCGACCCACTCGCGCAGCGGCTCGCCGTTTCGCATCACCGTAAGCCGGGCTTTGTCTTTTTCGCTGACCGGATTGCCCGCTTCGTCTCTTGGCGTGATCGTCAGCAGGCCGTGCGATTTCTTGCCGATCAGGTCAATGAGGCTGGCGAGGTAGGAGTTGATCGCCACGCTGTAGAGGCGCTCGCTCTCGACCGGGCGATAGCGCTGGTCGCTTCCTTCGACTTCGACGGAGGTCACGCGGTCGAACGGCACACGGTTCGGGTTGTAGCGGAACCTGATGCCGGAGACACTCAGCAGGGCGTCCTTTTTCGATGGCGCGATGCTGGTCTCAACCTCCAGCAGATTTTTCAGGTCACGTCCTGTGAGGTAGACGACTACGATGGTGTTGCCGCAATAGCCGAACTGCACCGGGCCGAGCGAGGCGGTCTGGAAAACGTCAGACACGCGGATATCGCCACGGTAAAGCGATGAGCGGATGCAGCCGAGCGCATCGACGGCGACGTCGATATGGCGACGGCGGTCCTCCGCCCGTTCGACGGCGTATCGGTAGGCGTCGGTGACGAGGTTGCCGAGGCCGGTTTCGCCGGGATGGGCGTAGGTTGAATCGATGGTCTGGCCATCAAACGGCTGGTAGGCGAGCAGCTGGTCGAAGCGGTAGCCGAAGTGCGAGAGGTAGCGCTTTTCGATGATGCTCCGGAAGCCGTCGATGGCTGCGGCGATTGTCGCCTCTTCCGGCACGCTTGCATCTATTTTCCGCAGCCGGTATCCGGCCACCGAAACGCGCTCTCCCTTTTCCACGTTCAGATCGAGCACGCCGAGCCAGTTTCCGTACGATCCGGCGGAGACGATCACTGTTCTTCCCACCATGATCGGCGTTTGCAGAACGGTGTGGGTGTGGCCGCTGACGATCACGTCGATGCCGGGGGAGACGGCGGCGAGCTTTTCATCTTCGGAGTATGCTTTGTCCGGATTGGTGCCGCCGTGAGACAGGCAGACGATCAGGTCAACCTTTTCGCGCTCCCTGAGAATCTGCACGGTTTTTCTTGCCGTTTCGATGGGATCGGAGAAGGTCACCGGCTTTGCAAAGCTCGCGTCTTCAGCGGCGTCCTTGCCGAGCAGGCTGAAAATGCCGATGCGGAGTCCGTCACGCTCGACGACCGTATAGCCGCGCACCGGGTAGTCGTGGAAGGCCTGCTTCAGCGCGGCATCGCCGGGATCGTTGTTGCTGAAGCGGATGTTGGCGATGAGCAGTTGCGGCAGCATCTGCGCTTTCGCTTGTGCGGCTCGGAGCATTCCGGCGACGCCGGAAGGGCGGAAGTCGAAATCGTGATTGCCGAACGCGACGGCGTCGTAGCCCATCGCGCCCATGAGGCGCAGTTCGAGTGCCTCATCCGGCAAGACGGTGTGGTAGAGCGTGCCCTGGGTGAAGTCGCCCGCATCGACGACGAGCGCCTCGCCGCCCGTCCGCGTGCGCTCCTCTTCAATCGCTCCGGCCAGCCGCGCGTAGCCGCCAGCGTTACGGACGATTCCTTCGCGCGTCATCTCGTGATGTGGCGAAAAGTACGAGTGCAGGTCGCTGGTGAAGAGCACGGTCAGCCTCGCCGGTTCGGCAATCGCTGCCGTTGCCGGAAGCAGATGCAGCGCGGCGAGCAGCGAAACGACCGCCAGAAGCAGCTCGAACCGGCGCGTCAATTTCCGGAAATGCGGCGTTCTCTGCCGAATGCCGGAGTCTGGATGAAAGAATATGCTGAAGCTGTCGCGGTCGATCATGCGTGGAAACTGATGGTGTTCGCGGGCGATCTGTTCGATGCCCGGCTTGCAGGCCAAACGTCGCGGGATCGCATCCCGTTCCAATATAAAGAACAAACCCCCGGTTCCATTTCGATGAAGCCGGGGGTTTTGATCGGGCGATAGCTGATCGGGTTACTTTCGCAGGTAGATAAAGCTCGGATCAGGACGGCCGATAAAGCATGAGCGGGTGAAGCCATATTTCCTGATGATCGCCAATGCGGTTCTCGCTTCGCTCTCCTTGTTGTCGAAATCGAAAATCCAGTGGTTGCCATCGACAATTTTCCAGCGTCCGTCGATGAACTTGACGTCGGCGGTGTTAGGGTTGAAGCTCACGCCGTCCTCGCCGGGCATGACTCCCTGAGGCGCGTTGCCGTTCACCAGCAGGTAGCGGAAGCTCGGGTCGGGGCGTCCGACGAAGCAGGAGGAGTTCATCCGGTAGAATTTGATGACTTTCAGCGCCTGCATGGCCTCGACTCGCTTGTCGCCGAAGTTGAACAGCAGATGGTCGCCGTCAACAATCGTCCAGCGCCCGTCGATGTTTCGGACGGTCGTGCTGGCCGGGTTGAACGACACGCAATCTTCACGGAGCGCCGGGGGCGGCATCGGCACGGGCATCGGGCCTGGCATGGGCCTCATCGGCATTGCGGCTGGTGGGGGCACGGGCCTCATCGGCATCATGCGGAGCTGCCGTTTCAACGTGTAGGTTTCGCGGTAGTCGCTGCGGTTGCTGCGATCTGTGAAGCGGGTGTAGACCTCGGCGCGGAGCATGTTGTTGCCCGCGGGCGTCACGATGACGAGCGTCTGGCTGAATCCGGCGTTGAACACGGCGGAAACGGCCTGCGCTGTCGGCACGATTGGTGCGGAGATGTTCGGTGCGTATGCATACGCATCGACCTCGCCCCAGTCGCAATCCTGTGGATGGCACTTGCCCCAGGCGTGCATTCGCAGGTTGTTTGGATTGCCGTCGATGATGAGGGTCGTGATGCCCCGCGTGTTTGGATCCACGTTTTGCCAGTTGCCGGTCATCTGGTTCAGTGCCGCGAAGCCGAGCGAGTGGCAGAAGAGGAACAGGATGGCCAGAGCAGCAGAAAGGAAAGTTCTTTTCATGTCAACTCCTGTTATTCGGATTGTGAGAATCAGGCGCAAAGTAACCTGCCTGAAATGTAGGAATTCTATGGATCAATAGAAAAAATATATATCGTTTCTGTCGTTTTCAGACCGGTTGCGCAGAGCTTCAAGCAGTTGATTTTCAATAGGTAAAGTGAACCGGTTCGACAGAAGGCGTATAGGTCTTTTGGTGAATCAGCTTCGGAGATGTGTTCTGGACGATCTCCCCCGGTTGGCGCCGGGGGATGGCAGAATCTACTGAGAACAAGCCGGGAAGCTCAATCCATGATCGTGACGCACTCCGCATTTTTCGGCGGAGCTTCGGGGTATGGTTCCGCCGGGTAGCCGAAGACAGCGGCGGCATAGGGCTGATGGCCTTCCGGGAAGTTGAGTCCGAGTTGCCGGAAGATCGCCTTGCCTTTGTCGGTCGAGTTGAACATCATGACGGCGTGCGTCCAGCAACTGCCGATGCCGAGCGAGGTTGCGGCGATCATCATGTTCTCCATCGCAAGCGTGCAGTCGTACTGCGCGGCGATGGCTCCGGGATCGCCGGAGATGATAACCATCAGCGGAGCATGGTAGAAAACGCTGAACCCCTCTTGTTTGGCGACTTCTCTCAGCGCTTCGACATTCGATTCGAGGAAGGCGCTCTTGCAGTTCTCTTCGAGCTTGCCGAGGAGTTCCGGGTTGCGGATGGCCGTGAAATGCCACGGTTGCTGGTTCATGGCGCTGGGCGCGTAACGCCCGGCTTCGAGCATGAGGCCAAGTTCCGTCTGCCCGACCGGATCGGGCCGGAAGACGCGCACGCTGCGCCGTTTGAGGATTGTCGCTATGGTTTCGTTCATGACTTGCGGGATTTTGAGTTTGCCGTCGGAAGTTTTTCAATAATCAGAAATATAGAATCAGAAGCGTCGATCTTCAACCGGATGCATGAAATTGATGGTAACGGCAGTTCGTGAGCCGTCCTCGGCGAGTGATCGATGATCTGTATTGAAACCAAATACGGGCGCGGGACGTTCGGGCAGAAAGCATCGATAAACCTTTTCTATTTCCGCCATGAACACCTACCGTATCGCCGTTCTTGTTGGCAGCATCAGGAGAGAGTCGCTGAACCGCAAGCTTGCCGACGCACTCATCCGGCTCGCGCCCGCCGATTTTACTTTTCACCATCTGAGAATCGACGATCTGCCGCTTTACAACCAGGATGACGAGGAGCATCCGACCGAAGGGATGCAGCGCTTGCGGCGCGAGATTGCCGAAGCCGACGGCCTGATGATCGTCACGCCCGAGTACAACCGCTCGATCTCCGGCGTGCTCAAGAACGCCCTCGATGTGGGTTCGCGTCCCTACGGCCACAACGCCTGGGAGGGCAAGCCCGCCGGAATCATCGGCCTCTCATCCGGCGCTTGCGGCACGGCAATGGCGCAGCAGCATCTGCGCAACATCCTCGCCGTACTCGACGTTCCCACTATGGCCCAGCCCGAAGCATTTATCGGCTATTACGAGGGACTGTTCGACGAGAATGGTGACGTCGGCCCGAAAAGCCGCGACTTCCTGCAAGGCTGGATGAACCGCTTCGTCGCGTGGGTGAGGGTGAATGCGAAGCCGCGCAACGCATGATTGTTGTTTCGATTCGAGCAAACTTCATGAACCAGTTCGGGTGTTCTGCGGATTCTCGTGAGTAGATGGTGAATCAGGATCGATTGATTGAGCAAAGGCTACTCGAAATGTACCACGCAAAGGCAGGTCGTCTATGCCTTCAAAGAGGCCGAATATCCGCCAGTTCAACACCCTGTGATATTGAAAGCGATTCTATTTTTATCTTTTCTGCGAACTATAAAAATCCCCGGCTCATTCAGTCTCAGAAAATTTATTTTGTTTTTGAATAATGATTTATCATCGATTCGAAACCGATAGAAGACTATGGGTATTTATATAAAATGATAATGAGCTGCTATCGATTATATAAATTATGTATGATTCTCGGAATATATTTTATCTGCTTTTTTTTGAATCACTTAGTCGTTTTGCTCGAATTTATGAGGAAAGAACGTTTTGTAAAAATGAAAATATTTTTTAAATAAAAGCCGTAGTACCAATAGCAAAATCATTTGCTATCAGGTTAAGCCCCCAGATGCAGAGGCGCTTCATATTTACCTTCATGCGCCTTCTTTCTCCATCTCTCGTGCGAAACCATTGTAGTGCAGTTGTACCAGAAATTGCTCTCAAGGTTGTTCGAGCAGCAGATAAGTGATTTTTCTCCATGACGTTACATAGTGATTTTTACCGGATTATCTGATAATTCTGCACGGTATTGTTTTCGTCGGTATAGATAATTCATTTATCTCGTTTGATTTTTTCTATAACTTATAAAAAAGAGAGGTGATTATGAAGACTAATTCAAAGCGCATGCGGTATTTGGCATTGGCGCTTCTTTTACTGGCAGCCGGAGCACCAAAAGATGCGTCTGCCGCCGTCGTTGCTATTCCAGGATGGGACGTGACCGTTTCTGACAGTGTAACTGACTTGGGAGGTTCCTACAGGTATCAATATTCCATTCAGAATACAGGCGCTACTGACTTCAATTTTACGGCTTTTCTGATCAACGAAGCCGCTCCTCATCCAGCAGGAATACATCATGAGTACAATGTTACCGGTGGTGCCATAAATTATGATAATGTACCAGAAGCCACAAAGTTAGGCTTGAGTTCACACAATTATGACTGGGGTGTGGGAGTAGTAGCTGCCGGAAGCAGCGTTACTTTCGGATTTGATGATGTTCATGGTCCAACGCTTGAATATTGGGGTATTGATACTGGTACTACAACCTTCACAGCCGCCCCCGCCGATCGTCTTTTGGTACCTGTTCCCGAACCGGGCACGATTATGCTTCTGGGTATTGGCGCTCTTGGCATGTTCGGTGTTAAAAATGCAAAACGGCGCGAAGCTGAATTAGCGTAATTCTTATTTTTATCGCCTCGCATCGCCTACGGCTCGTGAATCATCGAGTCCTTCCGTGATGCGAGGCGTTACTGTTTTTTGTTTGATCACAAAGTAAAAAAGCGAAAAGGATCGAGAAACTTATCGATCCTTTTCGCTTTAATGAATCCCTTCTGCCAAACCGCACAGCCGGGATTCTGTCACTCACTCCCTTCAGTGATCACTCCGCGAAATACTCTTTCAAGCCCTCGTCGGTTGGCTTCATGGTTTTGTCGCCTTTGTTCCAGTTGGCCGGGCAGACTTCGCCGAACTCTTCGGTGAACTGGAGAGCATCGATCAGACGGAGCACCTCATCAATATTTCTGCCGAGACCAAGATCATTCACCACCTGATGCTTCACCACGCCTTCGCGGTCGATCAGGAACAAACCCCTGAGCGCCACGCTGCCGTCGGGAGTCAGAACGTCGTAATCCTTGGCGATGGTTTTGTTGATATCGGAGATGAGCGGATAGGTCACGCCCTGTATGCCGCCCTTGCTGCGCGGGGCGTGGAGCCAGGCGAAGTGAGAAAATTTGGAGTCAACCGAGCAGCCGAGCACCTCGACATTGCGCTTCTTGAACTCATCCATCTTCTCCTGAAAAGCGTGTAACTCCGTCGGGCAGACGAAGGTGAAATCGAGCGGGTAGAAGAACAGCACCACATACTTGCCGCGAAAAGCCGAAAGCTGGAAGGAATCGATGAAGGTCGAGCCATTGACGACGGCGGCTGCGTTGAAGTCGGGGGCTGGACGCCCTACAAGTACACCCATGATTGTATCTCCTGAAGTTATGATTGTGTTTTTTGATCTTTAAATAAGACTGAATTAGTCCAAGATAAAAAACTGATCGAAAGTAACAAACAGGAAACTAAACTATTTTTCATCGCTTCACCGTTTCACCGAGGATGGCGCTCCCGGATACGGATTCTGTCGCATTATTCGTACTTTTGAGCAACAGCAGAACTTATCAGTTATTACACCCATGCGGAACTTCTTTGAATTCGACAGGCACGGGACGAGTTACCGGCAAGAGTTTCTGGCGGGGCTGACCACCTTTTTTACGCTCTCCTACATCATTGTGGTCAACCCGGCCATCCTCGAAGCCGCCGGAATGCCGCGTGGCGCGTCGATGACCGCCACTATCCTGACGGCGGTGTTCGGCACGCTGCTCATGGGATTTTACGCCAAACGCCCCTTCGCGGTCGCGCCGTACATGGGCGAGAATGCCTTTGTCGCCTACACGGTGGTCAAGACGCTTGGCTACTCGTGGCAGACGGCGCTCGGCGCGATTCTGGTCAGCGGCGTGCTTTTCACGCTCATCACGCTCACTGGCACGCGCAAGTGGCTGGCCGAGGCGATTCCGATGACCCTCAAGCACAGCTTCGCGGTAGGAATCGGCCTGTTCCTCGCCTTTCTCGGCCTCTGCGACATGGGCGTGGTCGCCCTCGGCGTGCCCGATGCGCCGGTGCAGCTCGCCAATCTGGCGCGGACGCCGGTGCTATGCAGCTTTGCCGGGCTCATCGTCACGGCGATCCTCTTGGTGCGAAAGGTCAAGGGATCGCTCTTTATCGGCATCGCGCTCACCACCATCGCCATGTTCGCGCTCGGGCTGATTCCGCCGCCCGCCCGGATTTTCAGCTTGCCGCCCGATCTGTCGCCGCTCTTCCTGAAACTCGATATTGCGGGTGCTTTTACCTGGGGCTTTGTCGGCGTCATTATGAGCGTACTCGTGCTCGATTTCGCCGACACGATGGGCACGCTCATCGGCCTCTCCGCCCGCGCCGGGCTGCTCGATGAAAACGGCAACCTGCCGGAGATCGAGAAGCCGATGCTGGTCGATGCGCTCTCGACCACCGTGGCCGCGCTCTTCGGCACCACCACCGCCGGGGTGTTCATCGAATCAGCCTCCGGCATCGAGCAGGGTGGCAAGACCGGCTTCACGGCGCTCGTTGTTGCGGGGCTGTTTCTGCTCGCGCTTTTCTTCGCGCCGATCCTGACCATCGTGCCGCCGCAGGCTTACGGGCCGGTGCTTGTGCTGGTCGGCATGTTCATGATGGAGTCGGCGGGCCACTTCGATTTCAACGACTACACCGAGCTGTTACCCGCATTCCTGACCATCGTCATGATGCTCTTCACCTTCAACATCGGCGTCGGCATCACGATGGGCTTCATCAGCTGGGTCATCATCAAGGTGCTTGCTGGACGGGGCCGCGAGATCAACTCAGGCATGGCCGCGCTGGCGATCCTCTCCGCAACGTTCTATATTTTCTATCCTTACCATTGAAGCAACCGATGCTCAAGTCAAAGCTCAGAATCGTTCAGGCCGACTGCACGCTGGCCAATTTCGAAGAGAATCTCGAACGGCACATCCGGTCGATCGAAGAGGCGATCCGTGATGGAGCGGATGCCATCGCTTTTCCGGAGCTTTCGCTGACCGGCTATAACGTGCAGGACGCCGCGCAGGACATGGCGATGCACATCGACGACCGGCGGCTCGATCCGCTTCGCGAGCTGAGCCGCGACATCTGCATTTTCTGCGGCGGCATCGAGCTGAGCGACGATTACGGTGTCTATAATTCGGCCTTCATGTTCGAGGATGGCGCGGGGCGGAGCGTGCATCGCAAAATCTACCTGCCGACCTACGGCATGTTCGAGGAGCTGCGCTACTTCTCGGCGGGGCGGCAGATCGAAACCGTAACCTCGCGGCGCATCGGCAAGGTGGGCGTGGCCATCTGCGAGGATTTCTGGCACATGTCGGTGCCCTACCTGCTGGCTCATCAGGGGGCAAAGCTGCTGCTCGTGCTCATGTCGAGTCCGCTGCGCCTGTCGCCGGGGCAGGGCGTTCCGGCCATCGTGACGCAGTGGCAGACCATTGCCGCGACCACGGCATTTCTGTTCAGTTGCTACGTGGCCTGCGTCAACCGCGTGGGCAACGAGGACAGCTTCACCTACTGGGGCAACTCGGCGGTAACCGCGCCCGATGGCTCGGTCGTGGCCTCCGCGCCGATGTTCCGCGAACACAGCTTTGACGCGTCCATCGACTACTCGGTGGTCAAGCGGGTGCGGCTACAGTCGTCGCACTTCCTCGACGAGGACACCAGGCTTTTCGCGTCGCAGCTCGAAAAGCTCACGGGGATGCAGCATCGGGGGTGAGAATCGGGGTTATTACTCAGGCTGTTAACACTTTTAAGCAATTGCCCCGGACTTTAGTCCGGGGGATATGGAAAACACATAATAAATCAGGGCTTTAGCCAAATTTCTTCTTTTGTTGCCAAAGCGACCTCTACCCCGGCTTGAAAGCCGGGGCAATGTAAATGTAAGATTTTCAATATCCGGCGGGTTGAAACCCTCCTCAATGTATAGCACTCATCTTACTCCATGCGAAAACCTGCCGGGGTCATGTTGATCCGGAAGCGGGCGCTCATCGCTTCGGCGGCCTTGACGGCGGCGGAACGATCATCGAACAGCGCGTAGACCGCCGAGCCGCTGCCGGAGAGCGAGACGAACGCCGCGCCGGAAGCGCCAAGCGCGTCGCGAACCTCGCGAACCACCGGGTAGTGCTCGAACACCACCGAGGCGAAATCGTTTTCGAAAACGTCGAGCACCGAGGTGTCGCGCTCGTTACAGAGACGGCGGACAAGGTTTTTCAGGTCGGGCACCTCGCGTTCGAAGCGGCGATGGAAATTCTTGTAGGCCCAGGCGGTGGGCACCTGCACCTCCGGGAAGACCGTCACCACATGCCACGGGAGCGCGAGGTCGAGGTCTTCGAGCTCCTCTCCGATGCCTGCGGCATAGGCAAGCCCCTTCATCTCAAGGAAATAGGGTACGTCCGCGCCGAGTTTGACGGCAAGCTTGTGCAGTTCGGCGGAGGGCACCTTGATCTGCCAGAGCTTGCAGAGCGCGTTCAGGGTCGCCGCTGCATCGCTGCTGCCGCCGCCAAGGCCCGCGCCGAACGGCACACGCTTGACCAGCTTCATCGCCACGCCCCTGTTCACGCCCGTGTGCTCCCGCAGCGCCTTGGCGGCGCGGATGCAGAGGTTCGAGTCGTCCACCGGGAGATCGAGATTGGTGCACTGCATCGAAATATCGTCGGACTCGGTGAATTCGAGCGTATCGAACCAGTCGATGGGCGCGAAGATCGTTTCAAGCGTGTGATAACCATCATCCCGGCGGCTGGTGATGAGCAGGCCGAGATTGATTTTGGCGCAGGCTTTGACCGAAAAGTGCTTCATGGAAAGCGATTGATTTTATCGTAAAATATTTCCCATATTCATTCAAAAGCCGCCGGACGATTTGTGCGGCGAGGCTGAATCCATGCAACGAACGTCTTACCGAAACAGGCCAGCGATGCGCAACGTCCAGATCATCCTTGTATTATTCATATGCGGCATGTGCCTGCAATACCGTCAACCATCGGCTGTGGCGGCTCAACTCTCATATGCTTCCGAGATCGCGCAAGACGTGAGGGAAGATAAGGTTTATTTGCTGGAAAAAATCCGCCCGCAGATCACAAAACCTTCCGAAAAGATTCTCGTCGAAGCGCTCCTGACCGAAGATGGGCCAAAAGCGGCGCGGCTCTACCGGAAGCAACTCGCAGAGTATCCCGACCCGCAGCTCGATCCGATAAGCCGTTCAAGATTGGAGGCTTACGAGCAGGCGGCGGCCACGACGCCCGGCCTGCCGGTCATGCAGGCGAGAGCCTCGTCTACGTCGAGGATTCCGATGGATCCAACGGCCTCGCCGCAGCAACCAATCTCGGCTGCAAGCCGACCTGATTCTTCGATCAAACGTTTGCCGCCACCGGTGGTCAAGACACCACTCGCCAAAAAAGTGGACACCACCAGGACGGCGCTGCCCGCCCCGCGTCCGCAAACACCTGTCGCACCCGCAGCCGGAGCCTTCACGCTTCAGTTCGGAAGCTTCGACAGCATCACCAATGCCGACCAGATGGCCGCTCAGCTCTCATCCAGCGCTCCGGCAAGGGTACAGCAAATCAACGGCGTCTATAAGGTGCGGCTGAAACGAAGCTTCGCCACACCGCAGGAGGCGACATCGTTCGCCCGCTCGCTTCCGATAGAGTCCATCGTGGTTCCGCAGAAGCCATGAAAAGCCTCGCCATTTTGAAAAATGCCGCCCTGTCATGAGTCCCGGCATCGACATTATCGGGCGCTCGGCGGGGATCATCCAGCTCCGGGAGCTCGCGATGCAGGTGGCTGCCACGGACGTCACGGTGCTCATCACTGGCGAAACCGGCTCCGGCAAGGAGGTGTTGGCGCGTTTCATCCATGATCACAGCCGCCGGGCAGCTAAAAGCATGATCCCGGTCAACTGCGGAGCGATCCCGTCGGGCATTCTCGAATCGGAGCTGTTCGGTCACGAAAAGGGAGCCTTCACCGGCGCGGTGCAGGCAAGGAAGGGGTACTTCGAAAGCGCCGACAAGGGCACGATTTTCCTCGACGAAATCGGCGAGATGCCGCTCGAAACGCAGGTGAAGTTCCTGCGCGTCATCGAAACCGGCCAGTTCCAGCGGGTCGGCGCTTCGGAGACGATCTCTGCGGACACACGGATTATCGCGGCCACCAATCGCAACCTCAATCAGGAGGTGGCCGAAAAGCACTTCAGGGAAGACCTCTATTACCGGCTCAGAAGCGTCGAACTGCAAATTCCGCCGTTGCGGGAGCGAGGCAGCGACATCCTGATGCTCGCCGAGCACTTCGTCCACGAGTTCGAGCGCAAGCACGCGATTGCCTTTCAGGGATTCAGCCAGGAGTCGGGCGAGCTGATGCTGCGCTACCCGTGGCCAGGCAACGTGCGTGAACTGCGCAATCTGATCGAATCGCTGCTCATCCTCGAACGGGGCAAGAAGATCACGCCGGACATCCTCGAAAAGCATCTGGTGCAGCGCAGCCGCCACAAAGGGTTGGTGCACGAACCCGGCAAGTCGGAGAAAAACGAGCTGAACCTGATCTATAGCAGCCTCATCCAGCTCCGCCAGGAGATCGGCGAAATCCGCCAGATGCTCCAGCAAGCGCTCATCTATCGCCAGCCGACTTCGCCGCTTCTCCTGCCAGCCTTCCCGACGAGGCCCGCTGCCGCGCAAGCCCCGGCCTCCGAGGCAAAAGAGGAAGCTCCTGTACCGCTCGAAGAGCTGGAAAAATGCGCCATCACCGACGCCCTTGCCAGGTTCGAAGGCAACAAACGCAAAACCGCCCAAGCCCTCGGCATCAACGAGCGAACGCTCTACCGCAAAATCAAAGAGTACGGGCTGTAAAGAAAAGTGGACGTTGTGGACTACGTGGACGAAGTGGACAAAAACTGGCACTCTTCGTCCATTCAGTCCCTGTTGTCCTTGAAGTCCTTTACTTTCTCTTCCTCACCACCACCACAACCGCCAGCACACCGGCAATCGCCAGGCACGCTTGTGGCACTACGTCAGGGTGGGCGGTGTAAAAAGTAATGTCGTTCTCGAGTGGTACATTGGCGGTCAGCACCGATTGCTGCCACCAGGGCGTTTCGGCGTAGCTTCGCCCGCAGGTATCGTAGAAGAGCGTCACGCCAGTGTTCGCGCAACGCGCCATCGCACGGCGGTTTTCGATGCAGCGGAGCCTGCCGATAGCCGCATGTTGCCACGGACCGTACGAGGTGCCGTACCAGCCGTCGTTCGTCACGAGCGTCAGGAATTGCGCGCCTCCTCTGACGAACTTCGAGACCAGTCCCGGAAAGATCGATTCATAACAGATAATATTGGCCATACTGACCGGACGTCCGTCGCGACTTGTGAAATGCATGACCGTAGCCTCCCGCCCCTTCTGCCAGCTCGATATGCCCGACATCGAAAAACTGAGCTTCTCCAGCCACGGCAGATATTCGAGATAGGGCACGCGCTCGCCGAATGGCACCAGACGCATCTTCCGGTACATCTGCACATCACTGCTGGTTGGGCGAAGCAGCATCGAGGCGTTGTAGTCGGCATAGGCGACTGCGGAAGCAGCCACGGCCTCGCCACCTGCGGATTTCGGGAAGACAGGCTCCTCATGCGCAACGCCGCTCAAAAGATTCGTGTTCCACCGTTCGAGCTTGCGCCAGAGCGAATTCATGTAAGGCTTGTACTCTGGTGAACGAATAAAGAACGGAATGGCGGTCTCCGGCCAGATGACCAGCTCGGGATGATCCTCGCTCACTGCCTGGCCGGTAAGGCTGTACAACCGTGAAAGAGTTTCTTCCGGACTGAGCCCCGCCCATTTTTCATGAGGATCGATGTTGGGCTGCACCAGCGCGACACGTACTTCGGAAGACGTAGTATCGAGCGCCGTATTCCGGAAAATCTGGCGTGCATAGAAGAGCGGCGCGGCGATCATTATAATCATAAGCGTCACGATGCCCGCCTTCATCGAAAAGGATTCCTTGCCCCTGACAAGTAACAGCACAAGCACATTGAAAACTACCAGCCAGAACGTGATGCCCCACACCCCCGTCACATCCGCGTACTGCACCATCCAGAGCAGGTTCGCCTGTGAATTGCCGAAGGTCAGCCACCCGAGCGAAAGATCCTGCTGCATGTACGCCCACTCCCAGCCCGTCCATACGAAAGGCAAGGCAAGCAGGGCCGCACGGAACCCGGCCCGTTTTTTGAAATGATAGAACGCCACGAGCGGCACGGTTGAAAAGAGCGACTGCATGAGCACGGTGAGCATACCGCCGACGAAGGTCGCGAGGCATACCCACCAGAGCGAGATCAGACAAAACAGCAGCATCGCCGCCCAGCTCTTTCTGAAAAAAGGGCCAAATCGATCCTCGTTTTCAAGTGAAAGCAGAAGCGGGACGAGGGCGACCCAGGCAAGCGGTTCAAGATGAACGGACGGCCAGGTCGGAAATGAGACGCCAAGCAGCATTCCCGTCAGGAGCGGCAGAAAAAAAGTTCCGGTGAATGATTGGAGTGCAATACCCCTGCCGCGCCCGTTCATGACCGGTAACGCTTGACAGGCTGTGAAAACGGAAAGAAAAAGGGTGCCTGAACCACTATTAACGCCATTGCAGGGACAGGAAATGAAGATCGGAGAAAGCCGGGAAGAGACATATTTTACTTTACTTATTAATATTTATTCTTTAAATTTGTTACAAGCTGTTATTTAACAGGAAGCATCTGAATGTTTTTCCTGATAATACCATTTTAAAACGCCACCAGAAAAAGGAGAATCATTATGGCTCTTTTCGGCTCAAACGACGTGACGACCGCTCACTCCGATTACGAAATCGTTCTTGAAGGCGGTTCCAGCTCTTGGGGAAAAGTGAAGGCCCGGGCTAAGGTAAATGTACCTCCTGCCAGCCCTCTGCTTCCTGCGGACTGCAATGTCAAGCTGAATGTAAAACCTCTCGATCCGGCAAAGGGTTTCGTTCGCATCTCCGCCGTTTTCGAGTCGATTGTCGACAGCACGAAGAACAAGCTCACCATCGAAGCTGACATCGCCAACGAAACCAAGGAGAGAAGGATTTCGGTCGGAGAAGGCATGGTATCGGTCGGTGACTTCAGCCACTCCTTCTCCTTCGAAGGCTCCGTGGTCAACCTCTTCTACTACCGCTCCGATGCTGTCCGCCGCAATGTCCCGAATCCGATCTACATGCAGGGCCGTCAGTTCCACGACATCCTCATGAAAGTCCCGCTCGACAACAACGATCTCATCGATACCTGGGAAGGCACCGTGAGAGCGATCGGCAGCACCGGCGCTTTCAACGACTGGATCCGTGAGTTCTGGTTCATCGGACCCGCTTTCACTGCGCTTAACGAAGGCGGCCAGAACATTTCGAGGATCGAGGTCAATGGCCTGAACACCGAGAGCGGCCCGAAAGGCCCGGTTGGCGTTTCACGGTGGCGTTTCTCGCACGGCGGTTCCGGTATGGTCGATTCCATCTCCCGCTGGGCCGAGCTTTTCCCGTCGGACAAACTCAACAGGCCAGCTCAGGTCGAAGCCGGTTTCCGCTCCGACTCGCAGGGTATCGAAGTCAAGGTTGACGGCGAATTCCCTGGCGTATCGGTTGATGCAGGCGGCGGTCTCCGCAGAATTCTGAACCACCCGCTCATCCCGCTGGTTCACCACGGCATGGTCGGCAAGTTCAACAACTTCAATGTTGACGCCCAGCTCAAGGTTGTCCTTCCGAAGGGCTACAAGGTTCGTTATGCCGCACCGCAGTACCGTTCGCAGAACCTCGAAGAGTACCGCTGGAGCGGTGGCGCTTATGCCCGTTGGGTCGAGCACGTCTGCAAGGGTGGCGTTGGACAGTTCGAAGTGCTGTACGCCCAGTAATCGAACGAATCAATATCGAATGCAAAAAAGAGACCGGCCTTCGCGCCGGTTTCTTTTTTTTATTGAAATTCGGGTTACGACTTCGATTTCGATAATGATTTGGATTTGGATGATCGGTAAGCAGGAAAATCAAGTGCGCGAGGGAATCAACCCATCAGCTCCAGAATCTCCTCGATCTCATCCTTGATTTCAAGCAGCAGTATTCGTCGCCGCTCGTCGGTGATCTCGAACTCTTTCTGATCTCGCGAAATCTGTTTCTGCAACTTCAGTATCTCGTTGGTCTTGTGATCGGAGCGGTCATCTTCGACCTTGCCACCCTTGACCATCTGGCTTGCCTTGTTCAGCTTGAACCCTTTTTCGTACACCAGCTCCTTGATGTTGAGCACCATCGCTATATCGCGGTTGGTATATCGCCGGTTTCCCCGGGTGTCCCTCGCGGGGACAAGCTCGCTGAAGTAGTCCTCCCAATAGCGCAGAAGATAAGCGGGAATACCGGAAATCCGGCTGACTTCGCCTATCGAGTAGTAACTTTTGCTTGATTCAAAGGCCATGACTGAATGATGTTTTGGCACCTGTAAAAAACGTTATGAGCGGCCTGAGTGCGAGGCGGATGGAACGCAGAAATCGGAGTGTACACGCAGTACATGAGGATTTCGAGCACCACCCAACGAAGCAATCGGGACGCGCAATAGGTTTTTAGAGGTGCCGTTTTGATTTCGCTTCACTTATTATACATTAACTCCTTCACATCAAAAAAGAAGGGATGAAAAATCTGCTGGCTCTGCGCCCTTATCTTTTGCGCTACCGGAAATCACTTGCCGTCGGTATCGTGTGCGTGATCGCCACCAATTTTTTCGCCGTGGCTGCTCCTCGCTATCTCGGCGAGGCGATCGATCTCATGGGCAAGCCGTTCGAAATGCACGAGATTCTGCACAAGACGGCTCTCTATATTCTGTTCGCCGCCCTCAGCGGCATCACGCTCTATCTCGTGCGTCAGCTCATCATCGTCACGTCACGGCATATCGAGTTCGATCTGAAGAACGACTACTACGCCCATCTGCAGACGCTCTCCACCTCGTTTTACGACACTACCGGTTCGGGCGAACTGATTTCGAGAGGCACCAACGATCTGAACGCTGTTCGCGACTTTCTCGGGCCAGGTATCATGTACTCGATCAATACGCTTTTCCGACTGCTTTTCGCCATCGGTGCGATGGTTGCGATTTCCCCGCTTCTGACGCTCTTCGCGCTGCTTCCTGCGCCGCTTCTGAGCTGGTCGGTGTACAAGACCGGCGTCTCGCTTCAGTCAAAGTCGAAACAGATTCAGGAAAATTACGCGGCTATCACCAACCTCGTGCAGGAGAATATCTCCGGCATCCGGGTGGTCAGAAACTACAACCGCGAAGCCTGGGAGACCAGCCGCTTCGAGGCGCTGAACCGGAAGTATTACGACAAGAACCTGCAACTCGGCAGAATCCAGGCCGGATTCATGGCGGTGCTGACGGCAATGACGGCGCTGTCGCTGATTCCGGTCATCTGGGCGGGCGGCATCAGCGTCATGAAGGGCACGATGAGCATCGGCAACATCGCGCAGTTCGTCATCTACGTGACGATGCTGAGCTGGCCGATCATCTCGATTGGCTGGGTGACCAATATCGTCCAGAAAGCGGCGGCGGCTCAGGGCCGGTTGCGGGAGATTTTCGACACGAAGTCCGAGATCGTCGAACCAGCCTCTTCCGTGCAGAAGGTTGATACGGCGAAGCCACTGAAAGGGGAGCTGACGTTCGACCATGTCGGGTTTGCTTATCCGTCGCAGCCCGACCGGCAAGTGCTTCGGAACATCTCTTTTACCGTCGAGCCGGGCACGAAGCTCGCCATCGTCGGCGCGACCGGCTCCGGCAAGTCAACGCTGGTCAACCTCATTCCGCGCCTGTACGACCCGTCGAATGGGCGTATCACGATTGCTGGGCAGGATATAAAATTTTTGTCTCTTGCGAGTATCCGGCGCACCATCGGTTTCGTGCCGCAGTCGAACTTCCTCTTTTCGGATACCATCCGCAACAACATCGATTTCGGCAGCAACGACAATGGCATCGATGTGCTCGAAGCGAGCCGGATCGCCATGCTGCATAACGATGTCGCCGACTTTCCGGACGGCTTCGATACGATGCTTGGCGAAAAGGGGATCAACCTGTCGGGTGGCCAGAAGCAGCGCGCCTGCATCGCCAGAGCGCTCCGGTGGCATCCGTCGATTCTCGTGCTCGACGATGCGCTCTCGGCGGTCGATACCGCAACCGAGGCCAGCATTTTCGACGGCCTGCTCAAGAAGCTGCCCGAAACCACCATCGTACTCATCAGCCACCGCATCTCGACGGTCAGGAACTGCGACCGGATCATCGTGCTTCACGACGGCGCGATTGCCGAAAGCGGCACTCACGAAGAGCTGCTCGAAAACGGCCGCTACTACGCCGACCTCTACACGCAGCAAATGCTCGAAGAGGAGATCAGCGCGCTGAGCTGAGGGAGAGTGTAAGATATGGACGCTGATGGACATTGATGGACATTGATGGACAAAACTCCCGAAGAATCCTTCTTTCGTCCATTTTGTTCATAAAGTCCATCAGCGTCCACACTGCCTAAATTTGCGCCAGCGCCGCCAGCTGCTGCCGTAAATCCCTTCTTGACAGGCCGTACATGTGCACGTAGAGCATGTTGAACATCAGCACCGCCGACTGGAGCGTTGGCGCTCGCATTGCCCGTTCGATGGCGTGGCGGGGGGTGAAGACTTTTTTGGTGAGGGCGGTGTAGCTTGGGATGAACTCGTCGAGCGTCATCTGCTTCGGATAGTAGAGCATCTCCTGACCCCATGAAAAGCGGAAGGCGTCGTGGTCGTCGCTCGGGTGCATGAGCCGTCCCTCCGTGGCGAGGCGGGTGAAGACGCCGGTGCCGGGAATGGGGCGCAGAAGATTGATGCCCGGCACGTCAATGCCGGTATCCTCGATGAACGCCTCGATCTTCTCCGGCATCAAGAGTGTGTCGCCGTCAAGGCCGTAGATGAAGCTGCCGTAGACGCAGATGCCCGCCTGCCGGATTGCCTTGATGCAACGCAGCTGGCGCTCAGCGGGGTTGTGGAATTTGTGATGCGCCCGGTTGCTCTCGTCGGCGAGGCTCTCGATGCCCACAAGCAGCGCACCACAACCCGACCGGGCGAAGATGTCGAGCAGCTTCGGGTTCTCGCCGAGAAGCGTGGTGGCTTGGCCAACCCAGCGAATCTTGAACGGTATCAGCTTCGAGAACAGCTCCGAGGCGTAGGCTTCGTCGGCGTTGACTGTATCGTCGAGAAAGAAGAAGATGCGCCGATCCTTTTCGAGAAATTGCCCGACCTCGCGCACCACTTCAGCGACCGGACGGTGGCGGAGCTTGTGGCCGTTCATGACATGCACGTTGCAGAAGTCGCAACTATAGGGACAGCCTCGCGTGGTCTGCACGACGTTGGTCGTGAAGTAGCGGCTGATCTGGAGCGCGGATTTGCTGACCGGCCGCGGCGCGGAGAGATCGGGAAATTCGCCCTGCCGGTACTCCGGTTTGAGCGTTCCGGCTCTGAGGTCTTCGAGCACCTCGCGCCACAGGTCGTCGGCCTCGCCGGTCACGAGCACGTCGGCGTAGTCGCGGCAGCGTTCCGGGAAGATCGAGACGTACGGGCCGCCGAGCACCACCGGCACGCCTTTCGCCCGGAAGAGCGAGGCGATTTCGACCGCCGGACGCACCGCGCCGGTCTGGACGCTGATGCCGACCAGATCCCACGGCCTGTCGAGCGGCAGCTTCTCGAAGCGCAGGTCGCAAATCTCCTGCCGGACGCCCGGCACCTGCACGGAGCTGAGGATCATGAGCGAGAGCGGCGGAATGGCGAACTGCGCCCGCTTGATGACGGCGCTCATGGCGCGATCTTTCAAGAGCGAAAAGCCGGACTTGGTGGCTCCGTCGAGCGAGGCCGCGCCATCCACGCCGCTGGAGGCCTGGACGAAGACGAGAAGTACTGAAAGGGTTCGATGTTCCGTGCTCATGGGATTCAGTTCGCTCCTTTGCCGAGCGCGATCTCCTGAAGCCGCTTCAGCTCCATGAGAGCATCGAGCGGCGTGAGCCGGTTGATGTCGATCCCCGAAAGCGCCTTGCAGAGGCGGCTCTCCTCCTCCTCGAAAAGCGAAATCTGCCGCGCCATGATCGGCGACGCGGTCTGCCGCTGCGTCGGTACCTCGACTTCGCGCTTCTCCATTCCGGCGAGAATCTCCTTGGCCCGCACGATCACCTCCGATGGCATTCCGGCCATCCGGGCCACCTCGATGCCGTAGCTGTTGTCCGACGCGCCGCGCACGATCTTGCGCAGAAAGATCACCGTGTCGGCGGTCTCGACCACCGTGGCGTTGAAGTTGGCGATCCGCTCGAAGCGCGACTCCAGCTCGGCCAGCTCGTGGTAGTGCGTGGCGAAAAGCGTTCTGGCGCGGAGCCTGTCGTGGATGTACTCGCACATCGACCAGGCAATGGACATGCCGTCGAAGGTGCTGGTGCCGCGCCCGATCTCGTCGAGCAAAAGCAGGCTCCGCTCGGTGGCGTTATTGAGGATGCTCGCCGCCTCGTTCATCTCCACGAGGAAGGTGCTCTCGCCGGAGGTGAGGTTGTCCGACGCGCCGACGCGAGTGAAAATCCGGTCAACGAGTCCGATCTCGGCGCTCCCGGCAGGTACGAAGCTGCCAATCTGCGCCAAGAGCACGACGAGGCCCGCCTGCCGGAGGTAGGAGCTTTTACCGGCCATGTTGGGGCCGGTGATGATGAGCAGTTGCTGGCTCGCGCCGACGCGGCAGTCGTTCGAAACGTAGGCATCGTCCGCACCGAGAATGCGTTCGAGCACCGGATGGCGGCCCGCCGTGATCACGAGTTCCGTACCTTCGTTCATCGCCGGGCGGCAGTACTGGAACTCTTCGGCGAAGCTCGCGAAGCAGGCGAGGCAGTCGAGTTCGGCCAAGGCGGCGGCGGTCGTCTGAATCGAGGCCGCCTGTTCGGCGACCATCGCGCACAGCTCCTGAAACAGGCGATGTTCGAGCAGGAGGCTTTTGTCCTCGGCGGTCAGAATCTTCTCCTCGTACTCCTTCAGCGACGGAATCGTGTAGCGCTCAGCGTTGACCAGCGTCTGCTTCTTCTCGTAGTACTCCGGCACCTTGTCGCTGTTGGCGCGGCTCACCTCGATGTAGTAGCCGAACACCTTGTTGTACTGCACCTTCAGGGTCGAAATCGACGTCCGTCTGCGCTCCTCCTGCTGGATGTCGAGCAGCCGGTCACGCGCCCCCGACGAGATCGCCCGCAGCTCGTCGAGTTCCTCGTGGTAGCCGGAGCGGATGTAGCCGCCGTCGCGCACCGCGCCGGTCGCGTCGGGATCGAGCGCCCGCTCGATGGTGGCGGCAAGCTCCGGCAGCGCTTCGAGCCGGATGGCCAGCTCTCGCGGGCGATGCGCCTTGCACGGCGCGAGCATCTCCTTGAGCTTCGGAACAAGCGCGAGCGACGAGCCGAGCTGGCGCACCTCTCTCGGCATCGCCCGCGAGGTGGCGATTCGCGCCAGCGCCCGCTCCAGATCGATGATGCCGCCAAGCGTCGAGCGAATTGCCTCGCGCGTTTCCGGCGCATCCAGCAGCTCCTCGACCGCGTCGTGCCGCTGCACCACAGGCTCCAGCTTCCTGAGCGGATGCAGGAGCCAGCGCCTCAGAAGCCGCGCCCCCATCGGGTTGCGCGTCCGGTCGATCACTTCGAGCAGGCTGCCGTTCAGCGTGCCATCCTGCATCGAGGAGATGATTTCGAGATTCCGGCGAGTCTGAATGTCGAGCGTCATGGTCTCGCCGCTCTCGACCAAGCCGATCCGCGCGAGATACTTCAGGCTCCCCTGCTTCGCCTCTTCGAGATATTGCAGGATAGCTCCGGCGGCAATCCTTCCGGCCTCTACGCCTTCGATGCCGAATCCTTTGAGCGAATGGGTCTTGAAGTGATTTTCCAGCACTCGCGACGCCTGCTCTTCGGTAAACATCCACTCATCGAGCGTCGTGAACAACGCGCCGCTGAACAGGCTTTTGGCGAGGGATTCGCGAAGCTCCCTGTCACGCGAAGAGATCAGGATTTCGGATGGACGGAGTGACTGGAGGAAATCCTTCAGCTCCCCGAGCGGCAGTTCGGTCATGCGGAACTCGGCGGTGGTGACATCCACATAAGCCACGCCTGCCAGATGCTCGCGGCCTCTCTTCACCGGCGCGACCGCGCAGAGGTAGTTGTTGTGCCGGTCGTCGAGAATCTTGTCGCTGTAGGTGATGCCCGGCGTGACGATGTCGGTGATCTCGCGACGGACGATCCCCTTGGCGAGCGCCGGATCTTCGACCTGGTCGCACACCGCTACCTTGAACCCCTTCATGACCAGCTTGGCGATGTACCCCTCGCTGGCGTGATGCGGGAATCCGGCCAGCGGAATCTCGGCGGAGCTGCCGTTCGAGCGGCGCGTCAGGACGATGTTCAGCGCCGCCGAAACCGAAACGGCGTCGTCAAAGAAAGTTTCGTAGAAATCGCCCACGCGGTAGAGCAGCAGATAGCCGGGATAACGCTCCTTGACATCGAGATACTGGCGCATCATCGGTGTCGCCTCCTGTTTGCGGGCTTGCGCCTCTTTGGCCATATTCCTTCGTGAAGTTGTCGGTTACCGCCGGATTTCGTGGAGAACCAAGCTAAATCAGTCCCGCAAAAAAAACAAGCCTTCACGGAAGCTTGAAAAGCTCAGGCGGCATCAATATCTTGGCATCAGCAATCATCCGGAATCATCAACATCGTTCTTCATGAACCTCCACGTTCTCCTGCGACTCGTGCACATCACGGGCTTCGCCGCCTGGTTCGGCACGATATTCGCGACGCTCTTCCTGCTGAAAACGCTCGAACCTGGCCTGACCGGCGAGAAAAAGCAAGCCGAGGAGTACTCGCTTCTCCTGCGCCGCTTCATCAAGCTCGAAACGAAGGTGGCCGACGTGGCGGTCATTTCGGTGCTCTTCTCCGGCCTCCTGCTGGCGAACTTCTACGAAGGCTGGAAGCCGTGGGTCTTCGCCAAGATCGGGCTGATGATCCTCCAGATCGCCCTCACGATGGGCTACATCATCAAGGCGATCCAGCCCATCACCTATCCCTGCGACACGTCGAGATACCGCGCCTGGTACCGGCTGTTTGCCATCTCGTTCAGCATGTTCGCCGTCGTGCTGCTCGTCACCTTTTTCCTGCGCTGAACTTCTCTGCGAAAGATGATGGCGATGATTTGAAAAACGGTTTCTTTCTTGTATATTCTTGCTCTTTATCACCAAACTATTACTAATGATGCAGGCCCTGATCGAGATTTCCGACAAACAGTTTCTGGTAAAAGCGGGCGACAAGATTTTTGTCCCCAAGCAGAAGGCAGCCGCAGGCGACGTTATCGAAGTGAAGACACTCATGCAGGTCAATCAGGCGGATTCAGCCCTGAAAGCAGGCACCGCGACGGTCAAGGTTCTTGACCACGTCCGTGACGAGACCATCGTCGTCTTCAGGAAAAAACGCCGCAAACGTTTTCAGAAAAGGAACGGACATCGCCAGCACATGACCCAGGTTGAAGTGCTGTCTCTCTGATCGAACGCAATTAACAACACAAATTTTATTGTCTCATGGCACATAAAAAAGGCGGCGGATCGACCAAAAACGGCCGCGATAGCAATCCAAAATACCTCGGCGTGAAAGCTGCCGGAGGTTCCGAAGTCAACGCGGGCACCATCATTCTCCGTCAGCGCGGCACGGCCATCAAGCCGGGCGACAACGCCGGTCTCGGCAGGGATCATACCATTTTCGCCCTTGTCGATGGCACCGTTCACTTCAGGAACGGCCGCAACAACAAAAAGCAGGTCGATATCATCCCCTCCTGAGATGTGGCCGGAGATGCATAACCTTTCTATTGAAGCAAGCCGGTTCTGATGATGAACGGCTTGCTTTTTTTTCGTTCTTTTCCATAGTATCGCTGACTGGAGTGTAGCGCGGCATTGACCGGATGTACGCTTTTATTAGTACCCGGACGGCCTGGCAGACCAGAGTTTCGACAAACTTCGTCTTGTTGAGGTTTTGAGACCGCTCCTTCAGCAAATTTTCGCATTGAATGCTGAATGGCGCAAAAGGTCTCGTGATGAACGATTCGCTGATTCATAAGTGTCCCCTGCATCCATGAGGAACAGGAGATCATTCCAACAGAAACCATAACCCGTAAGTGCATTATGAAAATCACCGTTATTGGCGCAGGCAACGTTGGTGCAACCGCGGCTTTCCGCCTTGCAGAAAAACAGTTTGCAAAGGAGCTCGTGCTGCTCGATGTTGTCGAAGGCATTCCTCAGGGCAAAGGGCTCGATATGTATGAAACCGGGCCGGTCGGACTTTTCGACACGAGAATCAAGGGATCGAACGACTATGCCGATACCGCAGATTCGGATATCGTGATTATCACGGCTGGTCTGCCGAGAAAACCCGGCATGACCCGTGAAGATCTGCTCATGAAAAATGCGGGCATCGTCCGGGAGGTGACCGAAAATATCATGAAGCACTCGAAGAACCCGATCATCGTCGTCGTCTCCAATCCGCTCGACATCATGACCTGGGTCGCCTGGAAGCAGAGCGGCCTGCCCAAAGAGCGGGTCATCGGCATGGCTGGCGTGCTCGATTCGGCACGCTTCCGCTCCTTCATCGCCATGGAACTCGATGTTTCGATGCAGGACGTCAATGCCTGCGTGCTTGGCGGACACGGCGACGCGATGGTGCCGGTGGTCAAATACACCACAGTGGCCGGTATCCCGATTTCCGATCTCATTCCTGCCGACAGAATCGCAGAGCTTGTCGAGCGTACCCGCAACGGCGGCGCGGAGATCGTCAACTACCTCAAGCAGGGTTCGGCATTCTACGCTCCGGCAGCCTCGGCTGTCGAGATGGTCGAAGCGATCGTGCTCGACCGCAAACGTGTACTGCCCTGCGCCGTCAGCCTTGACGGAGAGTACGGCATCGACGGCACCTTCGTCGGCGTACCGGTGAAACTCGGAAAGAACGGCGTCGAAAAGGTTTACGAAATCGCTCTTTCCGATTCGGAACTTGAAGCGCTCAAGAAATCAGCCGCAATCGTGGACGAGAACTGCGACATGCTCAAATCCATCTTCGCCTGACGAAACGATAATCTGAGCGTCCTTTCCGGACGTATCGATTCACACAAAAAAGCGTCCCAGACAATTCGGGACGCTTTTTTGTGTTCTGGCAAAACAGTGTTCCAGAGCACCGAGCATTTCATCGCGCCAAATCGCACAAGCCGATTGAAAGCTCCGCCACAACCGGCGATGGAACAAGAAGTATATCCTGCAGACTCTCGATGTCTGGTATTGCAGACAGGGTCTTCCGCTGTATATTGTGAGCGACTCGCCTTCAGGAAAGGGGGGCGCAACGTATATGGATAAAACGGCATTAGATGAAAATTCTGGATCGGTACATTCTCAAAGCGCATCTCGGCACTTTCTTCTTTGCGTTTGTGACGATCATGTTCGTGTTCATCCTCTCTTTTCTCACCAAGTTTCTGGAACGGCTGATCGGCAAAGGTCTCGATTTCAGCATCATCGCCGAGGTGGTCGCCTTGCAGTCGGCCTGGATGGTCGGGCTGGCCGTGCCGATGGCGGCGCTGGTCTCGACGGTGATGGCTTTCAGCTCACTGACCAACAGCACCGAGCTGACCGTGATGCGCTCCGGCGGCATCTCGATCTACCGGCTCGTCGCGCCGGTGCTGATCGCCGCGCTCGGCCTGTCGCTTCTGATGGAGCGTTTCAACAACGTGATGATGCCCGAGGCCAACTACAAGGCTAACGCCCTCTTTGCCGATATTACCCGCCTGAAGCCCGGACTTGGCATCGACAAGAACGCCTTCTCCGACGTTATCAAGGGCTACTCGATCATGGTGAAGGACATCGACAACACGACCGGCGAGCTTCGCGACATCGTGCTCTACGATCGTGGCCGCCCGAATGTGCGCACGGTGATTCTGGCGGCGCGGGGGAGCATCCAGTTTTCGTCGGATTACCGCTATCTCATATTGACGCTTGAAGATGGTCAGGTGCACGAGCTGACTCTGCCGCGGATGGATCGCTACCGGAAAATGGTCTTCGCCAAAAACCGTTACGTTTTCGACGCGACCGGCTACGGATTCGAGCGCACCGAAGAGCAGAACCGGCGGCGCGGCGGCAAGGAGCTGTCGGCTGCCGATCTTCTTGCGATGGCCAGGGAGTTCCACCTGAAAAGCGATGTTGCGGAGAACTCGATCGACAAGGGGATCGAGCAGTTGAGAACGGAGATCGCCACGATTCGCCGCCGTCGTGACGCCAGCGCGTCATCGCTTGCCGCTTTGCCGCCTGCCGTGACTGGACGCGCCATCGAAGCGGTTGACGCGATGCTCGACGACCTGTCGGCGCGCATCGGGCAGATGCAGCAGAACCGGGATTCGTTCAACGATTACATGGTCGAGTATCACAAGAAATATTCGCTGGCCTTCGCCTGCCTGGTCTTCGCCGTGGTCGGCGCGCCGCTCGGCGTCATGGCGCGGCGCGGGGGATTCGGCGCGGGCGCGGCGCTCTCGCTTTTCTTTTTCGTGCTCTACTGGGTGCTGATGATCGTCGGCGAGAAGATCGCCGACAGGGGCGTGCTGTTGCCGGCCATCGCGGTCTGGCTGCCAAACCTCATCCTGACTGGCTCCGGTCTGTTCATGCTCAACCGCCTGAGTCACTCGACGGGTGGATCGGGCAGATAAAATTATGCTATTATTACGTTGTTAACCTTTTGGCGATGTGCCCATGATCAAGAAATTCCTGTATGGCCAGAAAGATTCTGCTCCAGTCGTTTCACCGTATGAACGGTTCGATGCCGATGAACTGATTCTGCGTGACGAGCTGGCCATCGACCGTACCCTTCTGGCTAATGAACGCACCCTGCTCTCCTATCTGCGATCTGGCGTGGCCATGATGATCACCGGGCTGACGATCATTCATTACGCGAACAAGTCCTGGTTCATGTGGGCGGGCGTGGCGTGCATTCCTCTCGGCATCGTGACCGGTACTTTTGGTATCTGGCGATTCCGCAGAATGCAGAGAGCCATCTCGCGCACGCTCAGGTGGACGCACAACGTCCAGGAGTGATCAGGTTGGAATCGCTTTTTTCCTGCCATTTTCATCCACGCTGACGAAGGTTATCCGGGTGGTGAACACCAGCTCTTTGCAGCCGGAACAAATCTCCTCCCGGGTCACATCCACGATATATTCAACCGAGGTGGTGCCAATCCGGTTCTGCTTCGACTCGAAGCAGAGAATCGTGCCCTGCCGGATGCTTTTCCTGAACTCGATCTTGTCCATGCCGACCGTCACAAAGTTGCAGCCGGGATAGTCGAGCGTCACGGCGATATAGCTGACCTCGTCGATCCATTTGAGCAGATTGCCACCGAACAGAAAGCCGAAGTGGTTGAGGTGTTCAGGCATCACGAGTTTGTGTGTTTCCATGGGAGTGGGAAGAATTTGAAATAATGGGACTTTTGGGGCCTTTGGGACTAATGGGACTTTTGGGATGGAAGATGGAAGAATGATTCTGCATTATCAACTATCAACTATCAACTATCAATTATCAATTATCCATTATCAATTGATTACTCTTTCATCGGCTTGACCATGAGTACGTTTTCTCGTTCTATGATAACATTGCCGGGGGTTTTGCGGTCTTTTTTTATGTATTTCTTCTGGGTGCAGATGACCGGCGCGAGTTCGGAGTGCTTTGCCGCCGAGTGCCAGGCGGCGATTTCGGCGGCGCGGCGGATCTCCGAGGCGTTGTGCATGACTGCGCCTTTGAGAATGCAGTGCGATCCCGAAGCGCCTCTGGCGTGAAGCCAGATGTCGTCGGGCCGGGCGAAGCCGAAGGTGAGCTGCTCGTTGTTGGCCGAATTCCTGCCGATGTAGAGCGTGATTCTGTCGTTGATCGGTATCGTCCGGAATCGAGGCGTTGTTTCCTTTTGTTTCGGATGTTTGCCGGATGGAGCCTTGCCGGAGGGTTTGCCGGATTCAAGCGCTTTCTGCAAGCGGTCGGGGGAGTCGGCCTCGTCGAGTTCAGAGAGTTTCCGCCGCCGGAGGTCGAGTTCCGCCTGAAGTTCGGCGTGGCGTAGTTTTTGCGCCGCCGCTTTTTTGCGGTTTTTCGTCGCCTGCGTGAAGTACCACGCGGCGTTTTCCTGAATGCTGAGTCCCGTTTTGACGGAAATGCTCACATCAGGCGAGCCGGGTTCGAAGAGGTTCGGCACCGTCACCGTACCCGATGTTGGCTCGACCGCGCCGATGGCTCCGGTGAGCAGATGTCCGTACAGCTCGTTTCGCTGCGAGACCTCCTCCGGATCGTGCCCGGCGCTGGCGTTCAGCTCCTTTTCGAGCTTGCCGATTCTCGCCGCAAGCTCCCGCCGCATCGTCCCGGCACGCTCCTGCAGGTGCAGGTGACGGTACATCTTGTGGCTGTAGTGATTCAGCGCGTCGAGCACGCTGTCGAAGGTCGTTGCCTCGTCGTCCATCGCCGGTTCGAAGAGCGAAAAGGCTGGCGGCTTGCCGGGGTTTTCGATGACGCACGGAGTGGGGGAGGCGAGATCGTAGAAAATGGTCACGAAAGCGTTGTGGAGCTGCTCTGGCGTCTCGCCCTTCGCAATCGCGAGGAGCCGCCGGACAAGCTTGCGGTCAAAGCCGGGCAAAATTGAGAGCAGCCGCTGGTCGAGCGCCTCGCCGCTTCCGAACTCTTCGAGCTTTTGCCCGAACAGTCCGGCATCGCTGGCGAGCTGTTCGAGCGCCTGGAATACCGGTACGTCAGCACTCTTTTCGGTGAATGGCGTATTTCCGAGCGTGCGTCCATCCTTGAAGGCATCGACGATCAGGCCGTCACGCACGAGCAGCATGTTGGTTTCAGCGCTGAACATCCGCAGTACGAGCGCGTGGCTGTCATCGAGAGAGAAGCCGATTTGGCGGTCGTTGGGCGAAATCGCCACGCCGGTAACCTGTCGCTCGAACACCTGGCTCATGATGCCCGCCGTGTTGCGGTTTTTGCGGTTCAGCCCCTCTCGCGTGTAGAGCGAGAAGTGCGGAGAGCGTACGGTGACGATGAGTTGCAGATGCTCGCCTTCCGGCGTGACGAAGGCGAGTGTGATTTCGTTTTTCTGCTGTGAGTGGATTTCAAAGAGATAGCCTCCCGCAAGCAGCTCGTGCAGCTCGGCGGCTGCGTGGTACAATGTGAAGTAGTTGCGGAGCATGGGCTGGAAAGGTTGCGAAGGTGTTGTCTATACTCTATCTTGTTTTAAAGAAACGAACGGTTCTAACCTCTGGTTCAATGTATCAATTCTACGCTTATGCATGAAGAAGGCAATAGCGGGTGCTGCTGCGGCGCTTCGGGCGCAAGCGGTCAGCCGGAGCCGCGGCTTGGGTGGCACGAATATTTCATGAGCGTCGCGCACCTCATTTCACGCCGCGCCACCTGTACTCGGGGGCACATCGGCGCAGTGATCGTGCGGGACAACAACATCCTCTCGACCGGCTACAACGGCGCTCCCTCCGGCCTGCCGCACTGCAACGAGATCAACTGCAAGATTTACCGGAGCACCCATCCAGACGGCACGGTCGAGGAGAACTGCGTCAACACGATCCACGCCGAGATCAACGCCATCGCGCAGGCGGCCAAGCACGGTGTTTCGATCAAGGATGCCGACATCTACATCACGGCCAGCCCCTGCATCCACTGCCTGAAGGTGCTCATCAACGTTGGCATCAAAACGATTTACTACGACAAGCCCTACAAGATCGAGCATATCGCCGAACTGTTGCGGCTTTCGGGCATCCGGCTGGAAAAGGTGGACGTCAAATCGTGATGAAGGATCCGGGCTTATGACAGAGATTGAGATGATTCAGGCGGACGACCGGGCATACATGCAACGCTGCCTCGACCTGGCTGTGCGCGGCGCGGGTTGCGTGAGTCCGAACCCGATGGTCGGTTCGGTGATCGTCCATGACGGGCGCGTCATCGGCGAAGGGTGGCACCGGCAGTATGGCGGCCCGCACGCCGAGGTCAACGCCATCGCGTCGGTCGAAGATACGTCGCTGCTTCAGCACTCCACGCTTTACGTCAATCTGGAGCCGTGCTCGCATTACGGCAAGACGCCGCCCTGCGCTGAGCTGATCGTCGAAAAGCGCATTCCGAAGGTGGTTGTCGGATGCCTCGATCCGCACGAGAAGGTAGCGGGTAAAGGGATCGCCAAACTCCGCGACGCCGGAATCGAGGTGACGGTCGGCGTGCTCGAAGCGGAGTCGGAGCGGCTCAACGAGGCGTTCATGACTTCGCATCGCAAGGGGCGACCCTTCGTGGCGCTCAAAACCGCGCAGACGCTCGACGGGCGCATCGCCACCTCGCTCGGCGCGTCGAAGTGGATCACCGGAGATCCATCGCGGCGCGAAGTACACCGTCTGCGCAGCGTATACGACGCCGTATTATCAGGCGCTTCGACGGTGGTGGCGGACAACGCCGAACTGACCGTCCGCCATTGCGAGGGGCGTCAGCCGTTGCGCGTGCTGCTCGACCGGCGGCTTCAGGTGCCGGTCGAGTCGCGGATTTTCAACGGCGAAGCGAAAACGCTCGTTTTCGCGCTCCGCGACGAAGCGGAAGCGTGCCTGGTCAGCCAGCTCGAAGCGCGTGGCGCAGAGGTGGTGACGGTTGGCGGCTCAGGCGGCGGACTCGATCTCGCGCAGGTGTTCGCGGAGCTGCACAGGCGGCGCGTGCTTTCGGTGATGGTCGAAGGGGGAAGCCGTCTTTCAGCGGCGATGGTCAGGGCGGGCTTCGTGGACAAGTACCTCCTCTTCATCGCGCCAAAGCTTTTCGGCGGCGACGCCCTTCCGAGTTTCGGTCCGCTCGACGTCGCGCATCCCGACTGCGCCGTCAAACTCAGCTTTGCCGGAATCCAGCGGTTCGGCGAAGACATTCTACTCGAAGCATATCCGGTACACTGATGGGGGGATTTTTCAACAGTAAAGGCAAGAAGAACAGCCGAAGCGGTAACAATCGCGGCAGAGTCAACACTTCATCCGGAGGGTTCATGAACAACAACGATCTCGGCAAGCTCCTAATCCGTCTGTGCGTCGGGGGTCTCATGCTCTTTCACGGCGTGCATAAACTGATTCACGGCTATGCTTTCATCGCGGGCAAGTTGAAGGCTGCCGGTCTACCCGAACTGCTCGTCGCGGGCGTGCCGATTGGCGAGGTAGTCGCGCCGCTCCTGATCGTGCTTGGCATCTACACCCGTCCCGCCGCGCTTGTCGAGGCATTCCTGATGGGCATGGCCGTCTGGCTCGTGCACATGGGCCAGCTCACCGCGCTGACCGAACAAGGCGGCTACGCGCTCGAACTGCAAGCCTTTTACTTTTTCGGCTCCATCGCCCTCTTCTTCCTCGGCGCTGGCCGCTACAGCGTCTCGAAAGGCGTCGGGCAGTGGAACTGAACGCGCAATACGATGCTCACATCGAGCTGTTGCGTTATCAGAAATCTTTGCTGTCATTCATCTTTTGATTTTCCTCGTCTGAATGACCGTTTTCCGTTTGAGTAATATGATTTCTGTTCCAGGCGTATTTCATTTGCAAACGCACTTTTATAGCCTGTCAACTATTCACCAACTCCAATGTGAACTGGACTTGTTATTTCAGGAGGGTATATGTATGATCACAGGAATATCACGCTGATCGCTGCCTTTTTATATATGTCAAACATCAGGATAATTATCGCATACATATGGTAATGATTATCGAAACAGATTTGATTTGCCGTCGAATCATGTTTGAGTGATGTTTGTTAGTGCAAGGATTATCATCAGTTCGCGATGGTTTCATCGAAACATTTGCTGATGTGCAGTGAATATTATTTTTAAAGATGAGTGCAACACCTTCTCGTGCCGCATTGAGCGGACGCAAGCCGATACAAATCATTCGCGATCAGGAGGGAGTGGTCAGTTGTGCTGTCCACTCCAAGCCCGATGGATGATCCGGTGTCCTATGTCATATATCCTTCAGAGACAGTGCTTGAGGCATCCCGGTAGCTTCCGGGATGCGCTTCTTGCCAGGAGAGTGTCACGGATCCCGTTCTTTTATAAGAAGTTAACCGGTTTGCCGTGACCGTCGTTGGTAACGGTCTGTCAGGCCGCGCCGACCTTCTGGAGGCGGACAATCGCCGCTTTTTTGGCGCGGCGGCCCTCATCCCAGTCGCTGCCGAACATGGCCGCTTCACTGATCTTATCCATGATAGCCGTCAGCGTTTTTATCTTCTTTCTGTCTGAACCGGCAATTTCAGGTTTTACTTCGATTGCAAGAATTTCATTCTGTACACACTGAATCGCATCAAGGTATCGTTCTTCTTCGATGTGTTTAATAACGAGTTGGGCAACATTTTCAGCCATAGACGAAGCATGGTTATTGGTTGTGCCACGGTACGAATTCTGTTTCGCGCCATGAGCAGATGTTTGAAAAAAAGAAAGCGAAACTTTTTGGTGCATGCCGACAAGCGTGCTATACGCACTCTATATGGGCCTGCTTAGTGCAAATATATCTGATACAAATTAAATTTACTAATCGTTTTTTTAACCTCGAATCAGCCGCTGCCCGAGATTGCCCATTTCTTGGGTAATACTGTTAAATTGGGCGATAACGTTCAATTTTTAAAGCATTTACAAATACAAAACCGTGCGCGGCTGACCGAACTTTTTCCCCATGCCTCGAACTCACTGGTTTCCAGTGTTCAGTATGGCGCTGTTCTCTTCACCCAGTCGCGCCGCTATGGTTACGGTACATGCTTGCATCAAACAGACCGCTTTAGATCCACAGTATCGTCACTTTGCTGACAGAATCCACCCCGTAAAGCGCCGTAAATACTCAGAAAGCAGATACCTGCAAAAGCTTCAGACCCGCGACTCTGGCTGCATTCACGTTAATCAAGTAGCGCTAAAGCCTTGGTTTGAAGATTGTTCTCGACAATTACAGGTAGGGGAGCCTCTTGAAAATGGATACTTATTTACTTCGTAAGGGGCCTCGTTGCCGGTAATCTTCAGTAATAATCAAATGTGCTGACTGAACCCAAGATGCAACTTGTAAAAAGCTACGGCGAAATACTGCGTTCGTTTTTCCGAAACCGGATGTCTGTGGGAATCGATCATTACATCAAGCCGAACAAGCAAGGGCTTGATGAAAACATAAGATTTTGAATCGTTAGAGACAAACTATTTTATCAATTCTGAAACATGACAATAAAAAAGACAGATGAATCAATTAATGGCTCTATCGTAACAATAATTTTTATGCATGGAAGAGGGATAAAATACTGTCCTAATTCGTTGTTTCTTTTGCAAATACATCGAAAAAACCTCTGTCCGACCTGTTGTCGGGTTGATAAGTAGTGTTTTTTTCTACATCGTCATGATGTTCAGGCTTTTCTCTTTCGTCGAGGATAACCTTCATGCCGCGCAAAACGTTCACACTGGCGCTTGAAAAGCGCGGCCTTCTGTTCGTTATGGTGCTGAAAAATTGATGGAACAAGCCAGTGAGGCTTGCGGCGCCAAGGCGTCGCCCTCATTGTGTCGTGAGCAGATAGTGAGTTATAGTGGCAAGAAATGCTACAAGGAACATATCAGATTATATCTAATAAATACTTTCTTTAACACAATGATCCTGTTTGGTGAACAACTTTTTACCGTTGTCGTTATAATTGCTGTTTATATCCAGTAAAGATATTCACTAATTCAGTCAAAGAGACCGGTTTGTACTTGTTGAACCCTTCTTCATCAACGAATACGTAATCGAAGTGTGCTTTGTGCTGGATGGTTTTGATGTCGTGGCACCATTGTTTCAGGCGTTCCATTTTGAGAGGAACGTCGAGGTCTTGCTGGCCTTTGGTTTCGACGATCCAGTATTGATGATCTGCGGTTCTGACGATGAAGTCCGGGTAATAGCTCGAAATGTTGCCATCGGCTTTGACGTAGTCGATGCTGAAGTGAACGGCAAGATAGTTTTTGGCATAGGTGAGCACATCCGGGCAGTGTTCGAGGAACGAGGCGAAGAGGAGTTCGAGATGGCTGTCGCCGATGATCTTGTTGAAGATGCTGCGTTGTGGCACAAGAAAGCCCTGCTCTTTGACAACAAAGGGGCGGGTCTGGCGGAGCTTGATGTAGTCCCGGATTTCGGCGCAGCCTTTGTCGCGGATGGTCAGTTCATTGATCTTCTGCTTGAAGGTTTCGATAATGGTTTTTGTTGCCTCGACTTCTGAGAGGTTACGGAGCGTGTTCAGCTCTTCGAGTTCGACCGTGCGGTTAAACAGATAATGGGTGATGAACTCCTTGACTTTTCCGTAGAGCATGTCGTAGCCGCTGACCAGCCGAAGATCGCCCATGATCTCGCGGGCGAAGTAGCCGACAACGTTCCTGTAATCGGTTGTGGTAAGGTTGTCGAGCCAGGTCGTGTGCTTGATCTCGTGGGTCGTGATGTCACGGAATACGATGGCCCGCTGTTCTTCTTCGACGAAAAGCTGGTAGTTGACTTTGGTATTCCCGAAAGCGGCGGGGTCGAGTTCTTCGAGGTTCTTGTATTCACGATAAATGCGCGATGTAAGAACCGGGATTTCGATATCGAGCTTGTCAAGGTCTTTCTTTTTGTTTTCCGTGTCAACCTCGATAACGATGGGTGTTTTCGGCCCGGTGCCTTCGCCCATCGGTTTGCGTTCAAGGGTAACGCCTTCGTTCTGGATGGATTCGACAAAGTCCATGAAGGCATCGGTGCCGACGATGCTGACATATTCGGTCGTGTCAGTGCCGGGGAACATGCGGCGCAATCCTCTCCCGAGAGTCTGTTCAGGCAGGATTTTATTCTGCGCGGCAAAGGCTCGAAGTCCGACAATCGTGGTGACGTTGCGCACGTCCCACCCCTCCTTGAGCATGAGCACGGAGACGATGACTTTGCAGGGGCTTTCCCAACTGTCGATATGGTTGCGTCGATTTTTTAATCTTTTATCAATGCTTTGTATAGAGCCAGTATCAAACTATATCTTGCTTTTGCAGTACAAGACTTGTGAATTCAGAGATACTCATGAGCCAGCTTTGCTGTTGAATGGTATAAGTCTCGTGAATGCTTTGAGGTAAAACGAGTTGAACATTCCAAGCAGCCATTTCATCAGTCTGGTTTTTGGAGATTGAAGCTTCGATGGTCAGCAGGTGTTTTTGCTCAATGCGTCTTGCTTCTGCAAGCACCTGTCGCCAGCGATCCTTGCAAGTTGATTTAACGCCAAGCATAGTCAACTTCAGCTGATCGAAATTCGTATCACCGTAAACCTCAATGCTCGGAAAGATAAAGTCTGGTTTACTCCTGTTTTCAGTGTATTTCCCACGATTATAAAGGATTCCTAATTGGTCGAAGAGAAATTCGAGATGATTCTCAAGCGCAAATCCTACCCGGCTTTTTCTGCGATTATGGACAGAAAGTGAAAAAGCAAAAAATCCATCAACATCTACCGTATTGTTGTCCAGATCAGCAAACCCTTTTGCAAGACGATCAGAAATAAGATGGCGCTCAAGGGTTCTAAAAAGAACTTCTTCTCTTTCCATCCAAGCCATCAGTACAGCATCAGGATCGTCTTTTGGGTGCATTATGTCGAGCGTGCCACGGGCAAATGCAGAAAATTCGCGTGTTTTCGGAAACTGACCATCAAACTTTTCAAGCATGGCGTCGAGGAAGGTCTCTTCCGTGGATTCGACTTCAATACCTATATTTTCAAGGATCAAACGTGAGGCGAAGGCAATGCGATCCTGCTCGTTTTCGAGTTCACTTTTTACGGAAAACCTTGGCAATGCTTGGTCAGCAAAACCAAACAGCCATTTAATCTGACCCGCTACGCTTGAGTTGTTTTCAGCTATGATGACCAGCAAGCCCGCATCCCGCCTTTTTGCAATAACCAGAAGATCGCCTTCGGCTGCTTTAAGGGAAACTTGGGTTGTTGGAAAATAAAACCGGTATTCAGCTGATCTGTGAGGTTGATCCTTTCGGCTGTCATAGAGAGTGAGGAAAGCATCTTCAATGATCGGCTCAGAATCTTCATCGGTCAGATACATGAATCGCGCAGAAATACGAGTCTTTTCTGGTGGGCGTCCCATGAATTCCAGCATTTTGCTTATGGCCTGAAATTCATGCTGGTTTGATCGGGTTGTATCTGCTTCCACAGCACTGAGCCGCTTTGCGGCAACACCTTCAAAATATTCAGAAAGATAACCTTTTTTCATTCACGATATTCTTTGAAAAGTTCAATACTCCGTAGCCAGTCAGCGAGGTTCTGAACAAGCCCGTCTATGTCCCTTTTTGCTCCCCTGACCGAGCACTCCCAGACAACCGCAATCCGCCATCCTGCGGCAAATAATGCCGCTCTGGATTCCACATCTTTTTGACGGTTCCGGTTGATTTTGTCGCGCCAGAACGCCTCACGAGTAGATGGCCATTTGAAAAGTCTGCAATCATGCCCGTGCCAGAAACAGCCATGAACAAAAATCACTGCACGGTGACGGGGAAAAACCAGATCGGGCTTTCCCGGCAGATTCGATACGTGCAATTTGTACCGGAAACCTTTGACATGTAGACCTTTGCGAACAATCATTTCCGGTTTGGTATTTTTCGGGCCGATGCCTGACATCATCAGGCTCCGTTTTTCCGGCGTCACTATGTCAGCCATGTTTTACATGTTCCTAAATCGAGCGATTCTTGCAAAAAAAAGGTGAAATTTTTTTATCTGTAAGTGATTATTATAAAATACGTTATCGCTTATAAAATAAAAATACATATACCCAATAGGCTAATGCCAATATCGATATAAAATATTAAAAAACAAGCATTTACAGACACTTCTCATTTAGGAATCGCTCAGTTTAGGATGTTGTCAGGCAAGTTCAGTCATGAAGCTCAATCTGAGCTTGTCAGCCGAAACGCCGTCAAAAAGATATTCAAGCATGTACTGACCGACTGCCCTGACAACGGGAACCACGACTGCATTGCCAAATTGCCGGTAAGCCTGGGTATCGGAAACAGGAATGACGAAGTTGCTCCCGGAGGGTGAATCGAACCCCATCAGACGCGCACATTCTCGGGGCGTCAACCTTCGAGGATTTTTGCCCGGTTGTCTTACAAGAATTTCCGAACCATCTTTGTAATATCTTGCCGACAAAGTTCTTGTTGTATTTTCAGGCCCTACGATACCGAATCCGAATCCATTTCCTCGGGCTTTATGCTTTTCCGCATATTTTTGCAGATACTCCCAAAGATGATCAGACAATGTGTATTTATCGGAAATCTTGCCTGTCGGGCCGATTGTGTAAGGCGCTTCTTCCGGTTCCATTCCATCTTCGGGATGCAGAATTGACTGGATTGTTGGAATTTCCGGTTGAGCAGGATATTCAAAGCGATCAAAGCTGAAATCACAGTCTTCACGAAATCCTACAATGAAAATTCGTTCTCGGTGTTGTGGGACCCAGTTGATTGCATCGATTATCTTCGAATCGAAGAAATAACCCAGCTCTTTGAGTGTATCGCAGATAACCTGAAACGTCTTGCCTTTGTCATGGCTACCAAGATTCTTGACGTTCTCCAGTAAAATCGCTTTGGGTCTGTGGTAGTCGATAATTCGTGCAACATCGAAAAAAAGTGTGCCTTGTGTTTTGTCCGCGAAACCGTGAGGTCTTCCGAGGGCATTTTTTTTCGATACTCCGGCAATTGAAAATGGTTGGCAGGGAAAACCGGCGACCAGAATGTCATGTTCGGGAATGTCCGCAGCCTCAATTTGCGTAATATCTCCGGCAACGCCATGATCGTTCTGGTAATTTGCCTGATAAGTTCGCTGGGCGTATTTGTCCCATTCGCTTGTAAAAACACACTTGCCACCGAGTTCATCGAAGGCTTTTCTCATGCCACCAATACCTGCGAAAAGATCAATGAAGGTGAAATCGTATGATGATCTGCCGTACAAGGCAGTCGGTTGTGCGAGCCTGAGAAGCTGCTCAACGACCAGTTTTCGAGGCTTGATTTCGTTATTTTCCCATCGATAGACCTCTCTTGGGCTGTAGCCGGTCAGGGTAGCCACCTTTTCAATGGTCAATCCCGATTTCAGGCGAAGTTCTGTAAAAGACTTGATGTCGGTCATGATGGGTGCCTCCACGGGAAGAATTGTGACATAATGGCAAATATAGCTTTTTAAGGTCTAATTCCACAATGCTGTTAAACTGTTCCTGTTAAGACTTTGCAAAAGCGAGGGTTCTCTTCAGCATGCGACACTGACTGTCCAGCCCGATTTCTAGCGGCCACGAAAATCGAACAAGCCGAACTGAGAGCTCGAATCTTCCGGCTTTTCAGCTCGGGGTTCATCGACCTGTTCGATAACCTGGAACGGCAGCACGATCGTACTGACTTCAGGGCATCTCTAAAAAGTCGGCGGCTTCATTGGATAGTATTCAAATTACTTGCGCACTACGTACGTAGTGCGATTTATGTACGCCATCTGCCTTACCCTCGGGTCTCTCATAACACTTTTTAGAGGTGCCCTTCATTCGTTTTACCGTTCCAGACCAGCTCCACCTCCCGCTTGTCGTCAAACAGCAGAAAACGGTATTTCTCGGGCAACGGCTTACCGGCCTCAAGGTATTTGATGACTTCGCGTTTCTCGTTATCGGTGAGGTTCATGGGTAAACGACGTTGTTCCGGGATGATTTCAGGTTTTCAATGTATTTTTGAGACGGTTCAAGGCTCATTCCGTTATGCTATAAGTTAAGCTCATAAACTTATACTTCATATCCTTCTTTTGAAAGAAGGTCACAGAGCGCAACATTTATATAATAGTTGCAACGGCCGATTTTTTCTTTTTTCAGAAACCCGTCCCGGGTGAGCATTTCGAGGTACTTTGTCGCCGTCATTCGGCTGACTTTCAGGTCGCGTTCGACAAATTCAATCTTGGTGTAAGGATGAAAAAACAGGTTGTTGATCAGATCCTGGCTGTAAAATTTATGCTCTGCCCTGATGCGATGTTTGTACATCTTCAAGGCTTCTTTGATCTCCTGCACCATGCGGATGGTTTGGCGGGAGGTCTGTTCGATACCGGTCAGAATGTAGAGAATCCATTCTTCCCATGCGTCCCGGTCACGAACCGCTTGCAGGAGTCTGTAATAGTCCTGTTTGGTGCGGATGATATACCGGCTGAGGTACAGCACCGGAATATCGAGCAGGCCTTTGAGCACCAGATACAGCACATTGATGATCCGCCCTGTGCGACCGTTTCCATCGTAAAAAGGATGAATGCTTTCGAACTGGTAATGAATGATGGCCATTTTAATAAGAGGGTCAATCTCAAGAACAGCGTCGTTGTTGATGAACTGTTCGAGGTTGTTCATCAGGCTTACGATGTTCGCATATTCCTGCGGTGGCGTATAGACGATTTCGCCGCTTTGTTCATTTTTCAGCTCAGTACCCGGCAGTCTGCGAAAACCGGCTCTGTTTTTTTCAAGTTCAGCGTGAATATCGAGAATGCTGTTCGCTGTCAGAAGTTGTGACCGCTGAACATTGACAAAGCCTGTACGGAGGGCTGAAGCGTAGTTTCGTACCTCTTTGGCTGCCGCGCTGGTGGCGAATTCAGGAAAGAGTTCATCTTTGAACAGCTCGTCGTTCGTGGTGATGATGCTTTCAATAGCTGAACTGTCTTTCGCTTCCTGAAGGGACAAAGTATTGATGAGAATCCCTTCGTTGGGGATCGAGCTGGAGACCCCTTTGAGTTCAGCAAGATAACGATGGGCCAGCGCGGCTTTCCTGAGAATTGGCGCGGTTTCAAGAAGGTCTCGATGCAACGGGGGCAACGGTGCTAACATTGATGTCACGTGTCTTACTCCACAGAAATATGCATAAAAAACCCGCTTTTTTGTGCACGTCAAATGCGACCTGCATAATTTCTCACGGTTTTATATCCATGTCGGTCATAAAATGGCTCTATCAATATAATGGCTCAAGTGTTAATCTGGTAAAGAGATCGCTATTTCGGAAGGATTGAGGAAAATGAGCGCTGAGTAACGCAAGGTTCACGTAATTGTTCGGCTTTTCAATGACCGCCGCAACCATCTGCCGCGATCCGATCCCGATTGAAAATCTGGCGGTTGCGCTGTAATTTGCGCTGCGTTTTGATGAACGTTGCGCGGCGGTTGGCGGCGGAACAAGAAAACATCTACAGGTGGTAAATCACGTTTTTGAATTCAGCAATATCAGCGCGTATCGGGGCGGGACGCTGGTGTTTGACGGGCTTGACCTGAGCATCCGCAACGGGGAGAATACGGCGATTCTCGGGCCGAACGGGTCGGGGAAAACCACGCTGCTCAAGCTGATCTCGCGCGAAATCTATCCGGTGCACTCCGACGACAGCCGGATGCTCGTCTACGGGCGTGACCGGTGGAACGTCGAGGAGCTGCGCTCGCGGCTCGGCATCGTCTCGCAAGACCTGCAACAGAATTACGGTGCTCATGCCATGGGGCGCGACGTGATTCTGTCGGGCTACTATTCGAGCATCGACACTTGGCCGCATCAGCTTTTCAGCGCCGCCGAGATCGAGCGGGTCGAGGAGCTGATGCGGCAGCTCGGCGTCGGGGAGCTTGCTGACCGGCCATTCGGCAGGATGTCCACCGGCCAGCAGCGCCGCTTTCTGCTCGGGCGGGCGCTGGTGCATCGTCCTGAAGCGCTCCTGCTCGACGAGCCGACCAGCGGCCTCGACCTTTCGGCCTCGTTCCAGTACCTCGATACGGCGCGAAAGCTCATGCAGCAAGGCACGCAGCTCATTCTCGTCACGCATCACATCCACGAGATTCCGCCGGAGATCACGCGAGTCATTTTCATGCGCAAAGGGTGCGTCGTGGCGGACGGCGACAAGGAGGCCATGCTGACCTCGTCGAACGTGTCAGCCCTCTTCGGCTGCGCAGTCGAGCTGATCGAACGCAACGGCTACTACCAGGCGGTGCCGGGGGAGTAGTTGGTAATGGATAATTCGCGAGTGGTTGAAAGAGCGGTTTTGGACCGGCAATCGGTTTGGTCAAACCGAGGCTTTCCGGTCATTGAGTACCCGGCGGGAGGAAAACCATAATAACCGGTTCTGACCACAGCAGCTTTGCCGTCTGAAGTCTTGATGAACTGATACTGCTCGATGGCAGCGGCGATTTCTGCTTCCATCGCCAGCGCAATCATCTGCTGGGCGGCATACCTGGCGAATTTTTCAAGGCTTGCTCCTTTGCCGAGAAGTTCGAGTATCGATGGTGATTCAGTGAGCATCTGGTGTGCTCCTTGAGTTTTTGGTCAAAGTAGCACTTACCGCCGGTCTGCCGACTATGGCGTCAAAACACAACTTTTGAAAATAACTCTTCCATCGCTTCTGTAATTACTCCGCGATATACTCTTTCAGCCATTCGTCGGTTGGCTTGATAGTTTTGTCGCCCTTGTTCCAGTTAGCCGGGCAGACTTCGCCGAACTCTTCGGTGAACTGAAGCGCATCGATCAGGCGACGCTCTGGCGAAAACGCAAGCAGCTCGGCCTCCGCTGAGGTGGAAGCTTGCATATTGCAAGGTCGGGATGATGCGGCCATTGTGTAATGCAATGAATCGGCGATCCGGGCGAATGAAGATCGCGCATCCTAATTCCTCACAATACAAGCAGTTCCATGATTCACAGAGATTGTGGCCCGGTTTTTGAAGGGTCAATGCTCTGAGGAATGAGATCGGATCAGTGACGCCGCTTTTCCTCGGGTTTTCCACAATCATCGTATTGACATGACCATACAAACCGGACTCAGAAAAGCTAAAACATTTTTGATAGGCGGCTCACGCGATTTCAGAGACAGCCGCATCTTTCACTCCATCTCCCTCACGGCTTTCCTCGCGTGGGTCGGCCTTGGCTCCGATGGACTCTCCTCATCCTGTTACGGCCCCGCCGAAGCGTTCAAGGCGCTGGCGGGCCATCCGGCGCTCGGCATTTTTGTCGCGCTCGCCACCGGCCTGACCATCCTTGTCATCGCGTCGAGCTATTCGAGTATCATCGAGCTGTTTCCCTCCGGCGGCGGCGGCTACCTCGTGGCAAGCAAGCTGCTCTCGCCCGAAGTGGGCGTCGTCTCGGGCAGCGCCCTCTTGATCGACTACGTGCTGACCATCACCATCTCGGTGGCCAGCGGCGCGGACGCCATCTTCAGCTTCCTGCCCGCCTCGATGCTTCCCTGGAAGCTCTGGTTCGCCGTCGCCGGCGTGCTGATGCTGCTCGTGATGAACCTCCGGGGCATCAAGGAGGCGGTCATGCCGCTTGTGCCGGTCTTCCTGCTCTTTGTCGCCACGCACCTTGTCGCCATCACGGTCGCCGTGGCCACGCACATCTCGAACGCCGGAAGCGTCTGGCATGAAACCGCCTCCGAGCTGCATGGATCGCTCCAATCCCTCGGCCTCTTCGGCACGCTCTTCATCATCCTGAAAGCCTACAGTCTCGGCGCGGGAACCTTCACCGGCATCGAGGCGGTCAGCAACGGCCTGCCGGTACTGCGCGAACCGAAAGTCCGCACAGCGAAAAAAACGATGCGCTACATGGCCTGGTCGCTCTCGATCACCGTTATGGGACTCATGGCCGCCTATATCTTTCTCGATGTCAAGGACACGCCTGGCAAGACGCTGAACGCCGTGCTTTTCGAGTCCATCACCGCCTCATGGGGCGGATGGACAGGCGTCTCCTTTGTCTGGATCACCCTGCTCTCCGAAGCCGTGCTGCTCTTCATCGCTGCGCAGACCGGCTTTCTCGACGGCCCGAGAGTCTTGGCCAACATGGCGCTCGATAACTGGCTGCCGAAAAAATTCGCCATGCTCAGCGACCGGCTTGTCACTGAACGCGGCATCCTCGTCATGGGTTTCGCCTCGCTCATCATGATGGTTGCGTCGCGTGGATCGGTCGATTTCCTGATCGTACTTTACAGCATCAACGTTTTCATCACCTTCACCCTGTCGCAGCTCGGAATGGTGCGCCACTGGTGGCTGGAGCGCAAAACGGAAAAGCGGTGGCTGAACAAGATGGCCATCAACGGCATCGGCCTGATTCTGACCACCTTCATTCTGCTCTCGGTGCTGATCCTCAAATTCCACGAAGGCGGCTGGATCACGCTGCTGATTACCGGCGTGCTGGTGCTGGCCGCGCTTTTCATCAAGCGCCACTACACGAAAACCTACGAGACGCTCAAGCGCCTCGACATCATCGTCGAAGCCGCCGTCATGTCTGGTCGCGATCTTGGTGCAAAACAGGGCCCCGAGCCGCAGTACGACCCGAAAGGTAAAACGGCGGCGATCCTCGTCAACGGTTTCAACGGCCTCGGCCTGCACACCCTCTTCAGCGTTTCGCGCCTTTTCAGCGGCATCTACAAAAATTTCGTATTTGTTGAAATCGGCCCGATCGACGCCGGTAATTTCAAGGGCGCAGATGAAATCGGCCATCTGAACGAGTATATTGCCAGTGAAAGCAGCAAGTATGTCCGGTACATGAAAGATCACGGCTATTACGCGGAATCGTTCACCTCGATTGGCACCGATGTGGTCGAAGAGATCAGCAAACTGGTGCCGGAGATCGTGGCGAAATTCCCGGACATTGTTTTTTTTGGCGGCCAACTCGTCTTCACCAACGAATCGATGATGGATCGCTGGCTGCACAACTTCACGGTCTTCACCGTCCAGAAAAACCTCTACAGCCAGGGCGTGCCTTTCGTGATCCTGCCGATCAGGGTATAAATTCGCTTCACCGATGGAAAACGGTCATTCGCAACAACCCGACGGAGACACGCCGTGGTCAGCCTGAAACACAAACTCGCCCTCGGCTTCGGCGGATTACTCACCATCATCGGCATCATCGGGATGCTGACCATCACCCAGGTCGACGAGCTTGGCAGCGCCATCGATGTGATTCTCCGTCAGAACTACCGGAGCGTCGCCGCCGCCCAGGAGATGAAGGAGGCGCTCGAAAAGATGAACATCGACCAGCTTCAATCCTTCTCCACCGGGCACCCGACAGGCCATGTCAATGTCGCCGAGAGTGAAAAGCGGTTCCGCGAGGCGTTGCAGATCGAACTCGGCAACATCACCTTGCCGGGCGAACAGGAGAAGGCCGACCGGATCGCACGGCTGTTCAAAGATTACGCCAAGGCAATCCACGCCGTAAGCGTAGATTCAACGCCTCTTCAACAGCGCCGCGATCTCTACTTCACGACCGTTCTGCCCATGCATTCGGAGATCAAGCTGCTCGCCCAGCAGATTCTCGACATGAATCAGGCCCGGATGAACGAAGCGAACCACGCCGCCCGGCGTCTCGCCGAATCGGCGCATAACCGCATCCTGCTGGCTATCGCCGCCAGCGCCGTTGTCGCGCTCTTCTTCAGCTACCTCTCCCGCCGCTGGATTCTGAAGCCTGTTTCCCGCCTGATCGCCTCGGCCAACGAAATCAGAAGCGGGAATCTCGATCTGGTTATTGAAACCACGTCAAACGACGAGATCGGACAGCTTTCGCAGGCCTTCAACGAGATGGCCTCAACCCTCCGCCAGGTTCGCAGAAGCGACGACCAGAAACTCGAGCGCACGCGCAAGGCGACGCAGGAGGTGATGAACATGCTGCCCGCGCCGATAGCGATTTTCGATCCCGAAGGGCGCGTGGATGTCGCCACCATCTCGGCAAACCGTTATTTCGGCATCAAGCCGGGCGCTGAAGCCGCGAAACTCGGCTACTCCTGGCTGCCGGAGCTGCTCACGCGAGCCATCGAAACCGGAGGCACCGCCGAAAGCAACGGCAACGGCTACATCCAGAAGTTTATCGATAACCGGGAGTTCTTCTTCAAACCGGCGGCCACCGCCATCCCTCGCGCTTCCGGCGGCATCGGCAGCAATGGCGTAGTGCTGATTCTTCACGACATGACGCAGGCGCACGAGCAGCGGGAACTCAAGCGCGGCGTCGTCTCGACCGTTTCGCACCAGCTCCGCACCCCGCTGACCTCGCTGAGAATGGCCGTCCATCTGCTGCTTGAACAGCGCGTGGGTTCACTGAACGACAAACAGGCTGATTTGCTGCAAACCGCCAGCGAAGAGAGTGCGCGGCTGACCGAAATTCTCGACGACCTGCTCGATCTCAACCGCCTGGAGTCCGGCAGGGCGCGGCTGAACATGGCGGCGCATCAACCGGACTGGCTTGTCCGGGAGGGGATCGAGCCGTTCATCAGCGATTTCAGGGACAAATCCATCGAGCTGGTGCTCGACATTCCGGCGGGCCTGCCGGAGGTGCTCGCCGACGCGGTGAGCATCAGGCACGTGTTCGCCAATCTCCTCTCGAACGCCATCCGCTTCACGCCGGGGGGCGGCAAAATCACCGTCAAGGCGCAGGCGGAGCTTGCGGGCATCCGCTTTTCGGTCGAGGATACCGGCGCGGGCATCGCCCCGGAGCATCTGAAGCACATCTTCGACCAGTTCTACCGCGTTCCCGGCCAGGACGAAAAATCAGGCATCGGGCTTGGCCTCTCGATTGTCCGTGAGATCGTCAACATCCACGGCGGCTCGGTCGGCGTCGAAAGCACCCTCGGCAAAGGCTCAGCGTTTCACTTCACGCTGCCCGTCTGAATTCGTCAACGCGATTGCATAAATGCTGGACTTGTGGTGTGTCGATGTAAACAGTCTTGAATTCCCCGTCATTGCGAGGAGCGTAGCGACGTGGCAATCCATGCAGAATCAGCAAAGTCAGAAAGGATGGATCGCCACGCCCCGACTCTGTCGGGACTCGCGATGACGAATTCTCGTTATTCGATGAGACGACTGACTTGGTGAAATCAACAAATCATACGATAGCTTATGATACACCACCAGATATAAAAAAACTCCGCAGCAGAAGCGCGGAGTTTTCGAGATCATCCATGACAGAAGCGAACGAAGCGCTTCCTGAATGCTTTAACTGCTTGTCAATACAGCGACTCATCGTTTTTCTCGCCAGTGCGGATCCGGTAGGCCTCCTCGATAGTCCAGACGAAGACTTTGCCATCTCCGATCTCACCGGTGTAGGCGGTTTTCATCAGGCAATCGACCGTCTTTTTCAGATTCATGTCACGCACGACAATCGAAAGCGTCAGCCGAGAGATGAAATCGGTGCTCGACGATCCGCGAAATACCTCTTTTCTCTTCTTCTCGTTGCCAACGCCATAGGTTTCATAATAGGTAAAGAAGTCGATGTCTATCTCATGAAGGGCCTGCTTGACCTCTTCGAATTTTGAGCGTCGTATAACCGCTTCGATCTTTTTCATAGTTGATGAATTTTAGTGGTGAATGTTGCTCACGAACATCGTCACATTTCAATAATAACGCATTTTTGCCTGCCTGTTTTCATCATTTCGTCAAGTGGCCGGAAGCGGTATCGGCTCCGGCCACTTGTCACGCCTCTTTTTATCAGTTCGGGTAGGCTTCCGCGCCGTGTTCGAACACGTCCAGACCACCGACGCCGGTTTCGCCCTCGGGTTCGACGCGCAGCTTGAAGGGATACGGAAGCTGCTGAATCGCCCACATGATGATGAGCGCCACGACGAGCGTGGTCACCGTGATGATGGCGTTACCCACAACCTGAGCGATGAATACATTCCAGCCGCCGCCGTAGAAGAGACCGGTGACAGGAGCCGAGTTGTCCGGGCCAAGCGGAGTCGTAGCGCCATACTTGCCACAGGCAAACAAGCCGATTGCCCAGGTGCCGAAGATGCCGTTCAGACCGTGAACCGGCACAGCTCCGACCGGGTCATCGATACGCAGGTACTCGAGCAGGTAGATGCCGCCGAAAACAATCGCGCCAGCGATGAGGCCGATAGCGACCGAACCGGCAGGTGAAACCCAGTAGCAGGGCGCGGTGATGGCAACCAGACCGCCAAGCAGACCGTTTACCGTGAAGCCGACGTCGAATTTGCCTTTGAATGGGCCGATAAAATAGGCCAGAGCCATCGCGCTCAACGCGCCGCCGCAAGCGGCCAGCGTGGTGTTGGCGGCAACGCGGCCAATACCGACGGCATCCATCGCGGAGAGCGTACTGCCGGGGTTGAATCCGTACCATCCGAACCAGAGCAGGAACGCGCCCGTGACGGCAACCGGAAGGTTGTGCGCCGCCGGGAGACCGCCGCGCTGCTTGTCATCCTTGAGGAAAACGCGGCCAATACGCGGGCCGAGCACGATTGCGCCAGCAAGTGATACAACGCCGCCGATGGTATGCACCACCGTCGAACCGGCAAAGTCGCGGAACGGATTGCCGAGTGCCGGGAGGAATTTGCCTTCCGAACCCATCGTCACGAGGAAGCCATCCGGCCCCCATGCCCAGTGGCCGATGATCGGATAGATGAAAGCCGTCACGAAAATACTGTAGATAATATCGCCGCGGAAGCTCGTACGGCCAATCATCGCGCCGGAGGTGATGGTCGAAGCGGTATCGGCGAAAGCGAACTGGAAGACCCAGTGCGCCAGCAGCGCGACGCCGGTCGTGCCATAGGTTTCAGGAGCGCCCTGCAGGAAGAACCACTTCTGGCCGATAAAGCCGTTGCCTTCGCTGAACATGAAGGCATAACCGATAGCCCAGAACGAGATACCGCAAATGCCAGTGTCGAGCACGCACTCGATCAGCACGTTGACCGTTTCGCGCTTTCTGGCGAAACCGGCTTCGAGCATGACGAAACCGGCCTGCATACCGAACACGAGCGCGGCGGCGACCAGCGTCCAGACCGTGTTGAGCGCATTGATCATGTTCGTTTCGGCTGGAGTATAGGCATCGGCTGCCATTGCCGGCACGCCAACCATTCCACCGAACAGATGCATGGTCCAGAGCACCAGAGCCAGCCCGATCATCTTGCCGGAAAAAATGGTTGCCCCCAATTTCCAATTGATCGGCTTCGAAAAACTCTCCCTTAATCGGGAGAAGCCGTGAGCCCGCCCGGGATCGATTACAGCTTTCTTCATTGTTAATACATTGTTTTAATTGATGATACGAGTTAATAGCAAGAAAATTTATCAGTCAAAGAGTTTCAATAAATCCGCCACATATGTACGAAAATTCCAATTCAGTCAGCACCATATACCTTAATTATTAATGATTAGAAGAAATTTAAGACAATTTTATTAATTGAAAACTGTTTTTTATCAAAAAAATTACATTTTTGTTCTTTTTTTGTCTTAAATCTTCAGGCAGAAGCTGAAAACGCTTCAGAAATGAGAGCCATGAAAGACACTGATCCATCGTACAGGTTGCTTTTTGACCGATGCTGCTGGATTGTCCTGCGATCTTTCAGGGAGATAACGCTCAGCGGAACGGTTTGACGATGAGTCGGAGGCTGGACGGCCTCGCGGTGTGTGAAGGGCTACTGGCAATGGATGAACGCAATTCACCGCTGACCTGAAAGGCGGGCACGATGCTTGTCGCTTATCGGGTAGCCGGTGAATTGAGGGAAAGAGTCTGAGGGGATAGGGATCGTCGAGTGTTGACTCCCCACTGGTCGATCCGGCATACAGGTCATACCGGATCGCCTGGGGTGGATCGATTAAGAATAAATGAGGCTACTTCTTCTTCTCGTCTGCTTTCTGGTTTGCCTTGAACCTCTTGTCTGGAGTTCCATCCTTCTTGAGCGGCCCGGCTGCTGGTTTTGCGGACTCCTTGTTGGCCTTGAATCTCATATCAGGCGTGCCATCCTTCTTGAGCGGCCCGGCGGCAGGCTTGTCGGCTGGTTTCGCTTGAGCTTTATCCGCAGGCTTTGACGCTGGTTTGTCAGCGGGTTTCGCGACAGCCTTATCAGCAGGTTTTGCGGCAACTTTGTCGTCTGGTTTGGCTGCTGCTTTGTTTGCGGGTTTAGCGGCGGCTTTCTTGTCGGGCTTCGCCGGTGCGGTCTTGACGGCGGCCGGTTTCTGATTGTCATTGGCGGCAATGGCCTTTCCCGGACCGAAAGCGACGCTCGTCAGGAAAGCGAGAGTCATGAAGAACGCTGATTTTTTCATGAGCGTTGTAGTGTTTTGTTTTCAAAAAACAGCCTATGCAACAACTATCGATAAACATATGAAATATACAGAGTTTTTTTCTGAGAGTGTCAATAGCTTCGCTGTATCAACAATTCTTATGAATGTGCTGCCGAGTTGAAATGAGGCGCAAAGCTTTATGCCTGTTGGTTGTTCGGGGAAGTGACGGAAGTTGTAGTAGCGAAGGGTTGCGGAACAAACTGACCATTCAACGAATAATCTATCAAGATCGATAAAGATGAAATCATCTGAACAGGTCTGTCGGATCGATTTGCAGGAACTCCTGCCACGCAATGCCGGAATTGCCGACAAGCAGCACCTTTTTCGGATCGAACAATCGCCGGAACATCTCCATGCCACTCAGCCCTCGCGAGCGGCTGCTTTTGATTTCAAGCCCGATGATCTCGTTTCGATACTCCAGCTCCCTCCTCTTTTTATTGAGTAATTTTACTCAATACACTGAGTAAAATAATTCCTCCAGCCACCACAGACAGTAACCCACTGTACAATAAACAGATAACGACCGATAGATGTCTCTTATTCAGAGGATCAAAGCGTCAATGCTCGCCATCTCGCGGTATATCGGTACAGGTCAACTTTCCATGAATCTTCCATTCAGCTCCGTCATCGCGAGTCCCGACAAGTCGGGATGTGGCGATCCATGAGTATTTTTCGTGAAGATGGATTGCCACATCGCTGCGCTCTTCGCAATGACAAGATGAAATATTCAAAATCCGACAGCCTGCAAACGGATTCTCCCAACCTTGTATTTTGCAAGGCTGCCGCGCTTTGACCTTGCAGAATCCAACGGAACAGCGCTGCTGGCTGACCGGTAACTGGCGGTTTTACTGAATGTTATGATTGGCACAGTATCTGCCTGATGAATCCTGTGAGTGTTCGATCAACAAATTGTACAGGAGCAGAGATGTCACAAAACAGGGTTATCGTCTTATAGTGGCCCCCGATTTTCGGACAGCGGATTAAGGTGGTAACTTGCCCGAAAACAGGGTCAAGTTATGAGCGAGAAGAAACGCAACAAGTTCACGGCACAGTTCAAGGCCAAGGTCGCGCTGGAGGCAATCCGGAGCGACAAGACGCTGAACGAAATCGGCAATGAATTCGAGGTACATCCGTCTCAGGTCGGCTTGTGGAAACGGGAACTCCTTGAGAACGCTCCGGGAATCTTCGATACGAAGCGCGGGCCAAAACCAGTCGATCCGTCATCCGATCCTGAAAAGCTCTACACCGAGATCGGTCGGCTCAAGGTTCAATTGGATTGGCTCAAAAAAAAAGTCGGGCCTTACCTGTGAAGCTGCGTAAAAGCTGGATCAGCAGCGATGAGCCGTTGCCGGTCTCGACGCAATGCCAACTGATCGACGTCAATCGCACGAGTCATTACGGAAAGCCGAAACAGCTCTCGCCCAATGACGACGACCAGTTGCTGATGCGTTTGATCGACGAGGAGTACACGCTTCATCCCTTTTACGGCAGTCGGCGGATGAGGCAGATTCTGCTGAAAAAAGGGTATACTGTCAACCGGAAACGGGTGCAGCGTTTGATGCGGCAGTTGGGGCTGGCGGGCATGGCTCCCGGGCCAAACACCAGCAAGCCGCATCCGGAGCACAAGGTCTATCCTTATCTGTTGCGCGGAGTTACCGTAACCAGGCCGAATCAGGTCTGGTCAACGGATATCACTTATTGTCGGCTGCCGCAGGGGTTCATGTACCTGACGGCTGTCATCGACTGGTATT
>Ga0326726_10000192_pt1 | contig 59699 bp, 50 predicted proteins | sample MHFenrmetagenome_2_FD_207603 | JGI IMG/M metagenome (GOLD analysis project Ga0326726, IMG submission 207603) | Lab enriched peat soil microbial communities from Michigan Hollow, Ithaca, NY, United States - MHF15MN | ecosystem: Environmental > Terrestrial > Soil > Wetlands > Peat | place: USA... | reverse complement strand
AGAAAAATTCTGGTACGTTTTGAAAAACTCAACGAGAGATACGAGGCTTTGCTCTACATGGTAGCCGCAATCATCGCCTTCCGGAAAGTAAATGTTATTTACGAATAAGATCTTAGTCTGTACAGGTTTCTGAAGTTTCGCGACTTTGGCTTTTTGCTGGCTGACTTCATTTTCAAGCGCATCGATGCGTTTGCGCTGACTCGATGATTTAAAGGTTTTCTTGAGCAGAGTCGGGGCAAGCACCAGCAGACCAATCAGTACGCCGATTGCAAGCGTCGCCAACAAAACGAGCGAAAGAGAGCCGGTGACTGTCCAGCTAAAAAAGGATATGGTGACAAGCATCGAGTTTTGCAACGCAAACACCACAGCCAGCACCGCAATGACCAGTGCGACGATCAAATAGAGTGTTGCCATTTTTCTATGAAAATTGAGTGTCGGACTGTCTTTGATTTTCATTACATCTTATTGACCAATAACGCTCTTTACTGGGAAGACAGAAAATAAAGCTTTATTTATCTCAGTCACTTACACTCATTCTCTCACTGCATTCACTACGCAATTTTCTTACGCCTTAATACTCCGATACCAATAATTCCAGTACCCAACAGAAGCGCGGTTGAGGGTTCAGGTGCAGCAAAGACGCCGAGTTCATCTATCGCCACGCCATCATTGGCAAAAGTCAATTTGACGTATCTTGCATCAACAGGATTGAAGGTTGTAAGAATGGTATCGTTACCTGAAATATTGCCGCTAAAAGAGAGAATGGAGGAATCGGCCACCACGCTATATCCGCTATATTGATCCATGGAGAGTGAGATGGTAAACTGACCGGGATCGCGATCATCGAAATAGCCAAGGCGGTCTCTACCAAAAGAAACACTGTTAATGAGATGGCTGCTTCCAAGATCAACAATAATCCAGCTATTACTGCTATTAGAAATCCAGCTCGATCCGTTTCCATAATAACCATCGTTTAGAAACGCAGCATTATGAATTGCAGGATAGCCACTGATAGTGCTGCTTACAACCGGCACTGAGCCGTTATAGGCAAGATTGGTACTGGTATCGTAAGCCCGGTATGCACCTTGGTCACTACCGTAGCCAGGCTTCTGCAATTGACCGCCAACCAAAGTCGGTACATCCACAATCGAAATTACTGCTGCATTTGAGGTGACAGAAAACAAGACACTCGCCCCCACTGTCACCAACCCAGCCAATACATTCTTGGTTTTCATACCGTTTGTTTTTTTCTTGGCAAATTTTTTATTCACCTCGAAAACTAACGTAAAAAAAAGAAATTCACAACTATTCCACCCACGAGACTCATGACATCGACTTGATATTGAGTTTGCTGATAAAGTACACAAATGTTATTTCCTCAAGCAACCATACCCGCTTTTACGCCCACCTTTGCACCAAAACGCAAAAAATCCGACAGCAACAGACGGGCAATTTCGCACAACATAACTGCTAACAGGCATTTACGGGTTTGCTGTACGAGAAGTCCTTTTCTGAAGCCATTTCTTAAACGACGCCTGACTCTCTCCGGAAGGCTTTCCGGCAAGTAGCCCATCGAAACTAATATCCTCATCCAGATCAGGCCAATAGATTCCATGGCCCTTGCCAATCAGCCGCCAGTTTGATCTTTCATCAGGGCGACCATGTTCAAGACGCGGAAACCAGCCCAAGGGGACAGAGATGGTAAGGCCATCGCTCAGTTCAATGGCAAGGGTATCTAAGGTGACGCGAACGCCTTGAACGTAAGGTAATTCGTTTTCAATGACCGCAGTATTCATCCCACGCCTCCATGAAGGGTTCTCCCAACCCTTCTATATATGAAAAAATCCTCTTTAACTCAAACAGGTCAACACTTGAGAATCCCTTTTAAAAAATTTATTCTATTTCATCAATGCTTGGGAAAAAAGCACATTATAAAAATATTTTTTGCATTCTAATTAATATTATATTTATAATTAAAATTATAGTTCTTTGATAGTTATGAGCTTTGGCCAATGGGGGGTCATGAGGTCGTAGGTTCGATTCCTACAAGACTTTCTGGTTATCAGCAGCATCCAAATTCGATTAATATTAATTCTGATTTGTCTTTTGAATTAGTAAACAAAAAGGAGGTACCTATGAAAACTGGAAATAATACCAAAAAAGAAACAACAATAAGGCTTAATCAAAAACTTAGTTTTAAGTTAAAAGTTATGGCTGCTGTTTTAATCGGGTGTCTCTTGGTGGACCCATTGGCCAAAGCTTATAATATAATCCGCTCCCTCAGCCCGCTTCTCCGCTCCGTCCGTCGCTTCACCGCCGCGCTGAAAACAGCCTCGTCGCTCCACAGCGTCACTGCCTGCCGCGCTCGCGTGATTCCCGTATAAATCAGCTCCCTCGTCAGCAAAATAGTATCCTCTGGCGGCAAAACCATCAGCACCTTGTCGAATTCTGATCCCTGGCTTTTGTGCACTGTCATAGCGAACGCGGTTTCGTGTTTTGGCAGAAACTCTGGGGGAATGGCTCTCATTGTGCCGTCGGGGGCGGCGAAGAAGGCTCTCAGGTGGCCGGATTCGGGGTCGGGGAGGATGATGCCGGTGTCGCCGTTGAAGAGTTTGTGGATGTAGTCGTTTTCGGTGACGAGCACGGGGCGGCCCCGGTAGAACTGCGTGTCGCGGCGGATGAGTCCGGCTTCGTTCAGGATCGATTCGGCAGCGTGATTCATGCCGGTGGCTCCCCAGGGGCCTTCTCGGAGGGCGGTAAGGATGCGGAAGCGGTCGAAGAGGCGCAGCGCTTCGGCGGGCGTTTCGGCTTCGAGGCAGGGGCGGAAGCCTTCGAGCACCGGGGCGGCGAGGCGCTTTTTCAGTGTTTCGCGCGTCGGCGTCGCTTCAAGCGCGATGGTGCCGCCATCGCCGAAATCTGCGAGGAGGCGGAGAGCTTCTCGGTCGTCGCCAGCGTTCACGGCGCGGCTGAGGGCGGCGATACCTGAGCCGTCGCCGAAGCGGTAGTTGCGGTCGAGCACGGTGACGCACCCTTCGACCGCCGAGCCGGGCGATTCAGCGGCGCGGCAGATGTCGCCGAGCACGGCTCCGGCTTCGACCGAGGCGAGCTGATCGCGGTCGCCGATGAGGATGAGCTGGGCCTGTGGCTGGAGCGCCGTGACGAGGGCCGTCATAAGCGGCAGATCGACCATCGAGGCTTCATCGACGAACACCGCATCGCAGGGCAGCGGGTTGCGCTCGTTGTGGCGAAAGCCGGTCGAGCCAGGCAAGGTGCCGAGCAGGCGGTGAATCGTCGTGACCTGGCTTGGAATCGCGCGTTTCAACTCGTCAGAACAAGGAAGTGACTCCCGAAGCGCGGCGATGGACGAAGCGAGCCGTGCGGCGGCTTTTCCGGTAGGCGCGGCCATCGCGATGCGCAGCCGCTCTCCGCCGGCTTGTTCGAGCAACAGGCCGAGAATGCGCACGACGGTGGTGGTCTTGCCGGTGCCGGGGCCGCCGGAGATAACCGAGAAGCGCCGCCGGAGCGCCGTCAGCGCGGCCTGCCGCTGGCGATCCTCCGTGTTTGCGGACGGAGCAAAGTAGCGGTCGAGCTGTGCGGCAAGCGCTGTTTCATCGACTCCCCCGCTCTCCGAAATGGCGCGGGCGCGAATGGCGTCGGCAAGCAGCGCTTCGTAGCGGAAGTAACGATAAAGATAAAGCCGCCCGGCGTCGTCGAGAATCAGCGGGCGGTGCTCCCCCGGCCTGCCGAGCGTGGAGAGCGAGCGAAGCGCGGCGATAAGGCTTGCGGCGTCAGGCAGGCGCAACGGCTCGTCGCGCCCGGGAATGCGAACAACCTGCCCGGCAATCTCCTCCAGATCGAGGCAGACATGCCCCTGCCCCACCGCCTGGCTGAGCAGCGAAACGACCGCTCGCAACGCTCCGGCCTCATCCTTCGCGCCCCGGCAGAGGAACGCCGCTGCATGGCGGTCAATCGGTCGTTCAATGAAATCGATCATCCATCCCCCTCCCCTGTTCCGGTTTCGACAAGCAGCTCGCTCAGTTCGCGGATCAGCGCTTCGGGCGGGCGGGCGCGGTAGAAGCCGAACTCCTCGCCACGATCAGCGCTGACGCCGCGCAGAAAGACGTAGATCGCCCCGCCGAAGTGGGTTTCGTAGCGGTAGCCCGGCACGCGGAGCGAGAGGAAGCGGTCGAGGGCCACGGTGTAGAGCAGATATTGCAGCGGATAGAGGTTCTCCTGCATCGCCTTGCCGAGTCGCTCGCGGCGATACTTTTCGATAGAATTGCCGAGGTGGTTCGACTTCCAGTCGAGCAGATAGTAGCGCCCCTGCGCTTCGAAGACCATATCCATGAAGCCCATCAGCATCCCCTTGACCGGCGCGAAGTCGAGCGCCTGCACGGCAGTGACGGGATCGGTACCGCCGGGAATGACGCCGTGCCTCACAAGCACTTCGGCAAGCCGGGGCGAAGTGATGTGCCTGAGCGGAAAGAAAAACTCAAGCTCGGTGGACCAGTTTCGCGGCTTCAGGCTGCCGAGGATGAAGGGGCCATTTGGCGACGAGAGCGGCGTCGAGAGCACCTGCCGCACCATCCCGGCAAGACTGGGCAGCCAGTCGGCTTCGTATCCGTAGCGGTCGAGCGCCGTTGCGCAAGCTTCGTCGATGGCGCTGCCGGTGGCCGAGGCGAAGTCGAGCGTTTCGAAGATCGAGTGCATGAGGATACCGGCTCCGGCCCCTTTCGGGAAGGCGAAGATGGAGCGCTCTGTATCCGGCAGCGCGACCGGCGCGACGGCAGGTTCCGGGGCGCTTTCGTCGCGGTCGGGCAGCTCGAAAGTCACGTGCTTGTTACGGCTGAGGGTGGTGAAGCTCGCGATGCGCCAGTCGGTGTCGAGGCTTACGCTGAATTGCCGGAGCACGAGCGCCGGACGTTCGGCGGCTCCAGGACGGTTGAGAGGCACACGAAGATCGTCGTTGATGGAAAGCCGCCGAAGCCGAATCACCCCGCCCGATTCGTCGTTCATCTCCTGAAGCTTGCCCGCCATCGCGGCGCTGTCGAGTCCGGCAAGCTCGCATTGCGCATCGCCAACTGGCTGGGAACTCTGCCTGGCCTCGTCCGACGCATAGAGCAGATACGAGGAGGGCGAAAGCAGCGGAGTACGACCGGAGCTGCGTCCATCGACGATGCGACCGGTGAAGAAGATACAGCGCCGTTCAGCCCTCGTCAGGGCGACGTAGAAGAGGCGCAGGTTCTCGGCGAGCGTCTCCCGCGCAGCGGCACTTCGATGCCGGTCGATGGAGCGCGATCCGAAATCCCTGACCATCCGGCCCGCGTCGTCGTGGCAGAGCACCACTTCGCCATTGCCGTTGCCGCCGCCGAACTGGAAGGGGCAGAAAACCACCGGGTACTCAAGCCCTTTGCTCACATGAGCGGTGACGATGCGAACGGCGGGTTCGTCGCTTTCGAGGCGAATCTGGTACTCCTCGCCGGGTTCCTTCGCCACCACCCGCTCACTGAACCAAGAGACCAGCCCCTCCATGCCGAGTCCCCGGCTGTGCGCCTCCTGGTGCAGCAGCTCGAAGCAGTGCAGCACGTTGGTCAGGGCGCGTTCGCCGGACGAAGCGGCAAGGGTCAAAAGACGTTCGCGCACGGACTCGCGGCGCATCAGCTCGCGGGCCATCACCATGAAGCCGCGCTCCTGCCAGAGGCGGTGGTAATCGCGAAACTCCTGCAAACGCGCGGCCCAGGCGTTTTCGTCGCTGTTGAGGCGCGCGATGTCGCTGCCGTTCAGCCCGAAAAGCGGCGTAACGAGGGCCGCTCGCACAAGCGGCTCGCGGCCCGGATCAGCGAGCGCCGTGACGAGAATGCGCACCTCCTCAGCCTCGATGGAGGCGAAAACGCTCTCGTCGCTGCGCATAACCGACACGATGCCGCTCGCCCGGAGCACTGACTGCATCATGCGGGCCTGCCGATGGGTGCGCACGATGACGGCGATGTCGCCCGCCGCCGTGCCGTCGTTGATCGCTTCGGCCACCATCGAAGCGCACGCCGCCGCTGCGAAACTCGTAGCATCGCCGCTCTTCAGGCTGCCGTCACCGTCGCCCGCTTCGAGCAGGCAGATTTCCAGCGGCGGATCAGTGAACTCTTCGGAGACATTCCGGCCCGCCACGAGCGGCGGCGAGGGGATATTGTCGAAGACGAAGGGCTGGCGGGCCTCTTCGAACAGGCGGTTGAAGCCGTCGAGCAGCTTCGGCACCGAGCGCCAGTTGGTGTTGAGCGTGAAGCGCCGCTCCGTGCCAATGTCGCTGGCGGCCTGAAGGTAGGCGAAGATGTCCGCGCCCCGAAAGCTGTAGATCGCCTGCTTAGGATCGCCGATGAGGAAAAGCGGCGCGTCCCAGCCGCCGTAGATGCGCCGGAAGATGTCATACTGGATCGGGTCGGTGTCCTGAAACTCGTCGATCAGCGCTGCACAGTAACGGTTGCGTAGCGCTTCGGCCAGCGCGGCAGCCTCGGGGCCATCGGCGAGGGCGTGGTAGAGGTCGGCGAGCAGATCGTCGAAAAAGCGGATGTTGCTCTCTTTCTTGCGCTCCGGCAGACGGCTCCGGCAGAAGGTCACAAGCTCGGACTTAAGCGCCAGCAAACGCTCATCGGCGCTGCTCATCAGCCGCTCGCAGGCATCGAAGAGCGGATGCTCGGGCGGCGTGCCGGAATTTTTCGTGCCCACTGCGATGCCGGAGGCGGTCAGCTTCTCGAAGCCGTCAAAGAGGCCGAAGGGATTGCCGCCAGCGATGAACTCCTCAAAGGCATCAAGCAATTGCTCAACTTTGTCAGCCCGATAAGCCTTCTCGGAGCGGCTCAGCGCCTTGTTCGTCCGCAGAAGTTCCGAAAGCGCCTCCCGCTCGTCAAGCCAGATGCGGCGTATTTCGTCGAACGCCGCTTGCGCTTCAGCCTCGATCCGCGCGATCTCCGCTTCGCCATAAACCGGCAGCACCACGTCGCGCTCCGAAAGCTGCAAAGATTGCAGGAAGCTTTTGAGCGTATCCGGCGTCCACCGCTTCAGTAACGCATAGTCGAGCAGCTGGTTGGCGTCGCCGAAAAAGCGCTCCCGCCAGAAGTCGTCGATCACCTGCCCGGCGAGCGCCGACTGATCAGTCACCAGCTCGGTGTCGTAGAGCGCTCCGCTCTCGAAGGCATGATCCTGCAACGCCCGCAGGCAGAAGCCGTGGATCGTGAAGATCGAGGCCATGTCGAACTCGGCAAGCGCCGCTTCGAGCAGCACGGCGGCCTGTTCGGTAGAGCCGGATTCATCGGCCCGGTCGCGAAGGCTGGCGAGGAAGTCGTCCTCCGTCGCTTCGCCGCGCATGGCGTCAAGCGCCTCGCGGATGCGGCGGCGGATACGCGCACGAAGCTCCTGCGTGGCCGCTTCGGTGAAGGTGACGACGAGAATCTGTTCGGGGCGCAGCTCCTTCTCGACGAGCAGGCGTAGATAGAGCGACGCGATAGCCCAGGTCTTGCCCGTGCCCGCGCTCGCCTCGATGAGGTTCATGCCCGAGAGCGGCACGGCAATATGGTCGAGGATGCTTATCGTCATGCCTTGCCTCCATGCTCGATCATTGGTTGCAAGAGTGCGTCGGCGATGGCGGCGAAGCGTTCGCCGAAGGGCGGCTCCTCGCCGAAACAGCGCCGGATTGCCGGATCGCTCCCCTCGCCATCGCGTCCACCGAAGCCATCAAGCCACTCGCTGAGCGCCGCTTTGCGCCGCTCATCCTCCGGCTTGCCCGCCTTCTCAGCCCAGCCGAGAGAGGCACGCGGAAAGAAGGGCAACGGCTCTGAAAGACCTTCGCGATAGAGGTCGAGCAGCGCTTCGAGCCGTTCCGTAGCGCCTGCAACGGGACGGTAGCTGATCGAACGGTCGAGCGTGACAATCAGCGTTTCGTGCGCGTCGCCCCGTCCGGCGGCATGGTACGCGAGATGCAGGAGCCACGAACGCAGGCGATCCTGCGCCCGCATCCTGGCGCAGCGGTAGAGCAGTTGCCCGTCCGGCAACAGATGGTCGAGCCGCCCGGTAAGGCGGAATCCGCCGAGGTCGAGATCCAGGTCAATCTGGGCGAACGCGCCGTTCCTTTTCAGCTCCAGCACTTTTGCGGCGAACTCCTCGACCTCGACCAGCATCTTCCGGAAGAGCAGCTCGCCATGCGAGGCCGGGGGCAGCAATCCACGCGACCGGAAACGCGGCAGCATCGCGCCTCCGTCGCCACCTTCGAGCACTGCTTCGAGCAGCTCCTGCCGCATCGCGTAGCGTTCGAGTCCCGCCACCTCGAACGGTTCGCGCTCTTCAAGCGGCTGAAGTGCTGCCGACGGCTTCAAGCCGAGACGCCGTTCGAGGAAATACGCCGCCGGGTTGGCGAAAAAGCGGGCGAGATCGTCGAGCGTGAGCGTCCGCTCCGCCTCATCGATTTCGACGAGCAACTCATCGATGAAGGGGCGCTCGGCAACCGAATCGCGCCGTTCGAGGGCATGGAAGTTGTCCGCCGAGTAGCTGAATAGTTTTGAGCCGGACGAGAAATAGGCGGGATTGAAGCCCTGAAGCTTGTGCCTAACCGTCAGACGTGACGCGGCATCCTGGCCATCGGGGAACTCAAAGCCGCGGTCAAGGGCGTCGAGCAGTTCACTCACCAGCACCGATGGCGGCAGTAAACTGTTGTCGCGGATGCTCTGACCGACGTAGCTCAGGTAAAGCACGTCGCGGGCCGAGAGTATCGATTCGAGGAAGAGGTAGCGGTCGTCGCCCCGCACCGAGCGGTCGCCCTTGCGAGGTTCGCGCGCTAGCATGTCGAAGCCAGGCGGACGCTGCTGGCGCGGGAACGAGCTGTCGTTCATGCCAATCATCGCCACCACGCGGAACGGAATGCTGCGCATCGGCAGCATCGCGCAGAAGGTGATGCCGCCGGTCATGAAGCCGAGGCCCATCTCGAACTTTTCAAGGCGAGCACGCAGCCAGGCGATCATCACCTGCGCCGTCACCTCCCCCTCGAAGCCGGAGTGCGCGGCAAGTCCAGTGAGCTTGTCGATCTCCGCTTTGACATGCGCCAGCTCGCGCTCCGAATCGCCATCGGCTTCGATGAAGAGGTCGAGCATCCAGAGGAAGTGATCTCGCCACTCGACGAGAGTGCGGGATTTGTCGAACCTCGACAAAAGCGCCTCGACCGCATCGATAAAGTCGGCGAGCTTGCCGAGGGTCTCCGCCTCGCCCTCCACATCAAACGGCAACACGCCGTCGCAGAGCACTCCCTCATCAGGCATGGCGTAGCCGAGCAGCAAGCGCTCCAGCCCGGCCCGCCACGAGTTCTCCCGGAAGGGCGGCAGGCCGAGGCTGCTCCGCGACCGCTCGTCCATGCCCCAGCGGATGCGCGTCTGCTCGATCCAGCGACGAATGGTGTCGAGTTCCTCGTCATCGAGCCGGAAGCGGCGGCAAACCGGCGGCGAGGAAAGGAGGTCGAAGAGCGCCGGGGCGGTCAGTCGGCTGCCATGCAGCTCCAGCAGCTTGAGCATGGCCGGAGCGATGCCGCCTTCGTCGAGCATCCGGCGGTCGGCGATGGAGTGCGGCAAACGCGGCGCGCCATCGCCGGGCGCTCCGAAAACCGTAGCGATGTAGGGCGCGTAGGTTTCGATCTCCGGCGTCATTACCACGATGTCGCGCGGATCGAGGCCGGATATGCGTTCGAAGAGATCGAGCAGATTGTCGTGCAGCACCTCGACCTCGCGCAGCGGATTGTGACACGAATGCACCTGCACCGAGCGGTCGTCCTCGCCGGGCGGCGGATGCTTCTGTTCCGTGCCGTCGCCGCGCAGATTGAGCATGTCGGACTGCAAGGCGTGCAGCATCGTATCCACACCGGGGTCGGTGTAAAGGTCATACTCGTCCTCAACGTTGCCCACATCGAGCAGCAGCTCCGCGAACTCCCGCCCGCTCCTGCCGAGCGAGGCAAGCAGCGGATTGCCCTCGGTGCTCAGCGCCCGCTCGCTCTCGCTCATCCGGAAGAGCCGCCGCCGGGAGACAATATCCGTCCAGTACTCCTGCGTGGGACTCAAAAGGAAGAGGTTGACCGGAATCCGCGCGGCCAGCGCCTGAAGCATCTCGACGTGATACGGCGGCATGTAGGAGACGCCGAAAAGTGAAATGCGTGCCGGGAAATCCAGCGACAGCGGGGCTTTTTTAATCTTTTGGATGAACTCCGCCCTGAGCTGACCGCGATGCTTTCCCGAACTTTGTCCGACGAGCGCACGCCACAGCTCCGGCTGCCAGTCGCGAGCCGCATCGTCGCCGCCCGCTTCCCACGCGGCGAGCAGGTCGGAACGGAACAGCGTGTACTGATCGAAGCTGTCGGCGATCCGGTCGCAAAGCTGGAAGAGCTTCAGACCGTCGCGGTCTGCATCGAGATAGGAGCGCAGAGGGGCGAACGATGCGCCATCGAGCAGTTCCGGCAGGATGCGCATCAGGCTCCAGCACATCGCCTCCTTCGAGAAGCTCTCGCCGTCCGTTTTCTCCGACAGCTCCAGCCACTCGAAGAGCTTCTGCAGCAGCGCATTCGGGAACGGGTATTCCGCTCCGGCCCATACTCCGAAACGCGCGGCGAGCTGCATCGACAGCCACCGCTGCATCCCTTTGCTCTGTACCACGATCGACTCATTCGCGAAGGGCGAAACCAGCGGCCTGGCGGATACCATTTCGCCGAACGCCGAAACCAGCGTCTCCAGCCGGTTGCCCGTGTAGATTTCAAGCATTGCGGATAAATCCGATAGTTAGCGCTATGCGTGTCGAACAGGGCATGAAGCTCAGGCTTTGTTTAGGTGTGTAGTGTATAAGTAATCAATTATCGCTGCTTCGGCAAGCATGGACGAAGAACGGCGCTCTTTGCCTGTTATCAATTGTCCGAATTCCTTACATTGAATGCAGGTGCTAACCATTTTCAATTTAAAACCGAACGATCAAAATCTTATGGACGCGAAAACCACCATTCTCGAAGTGCTGAAAAAAGAGGGCGAACCGATGAGCGCGGGGCAGATCGCCGAAAAAAGCGGGCTTGACCGCAAAGAGGTGGACAAAGCGATGAAGAGCCTCAAGGATGAGGAGCTGATCGTCTCCCCCAAACGCTGTTACTGGACGCCAAAAGCCTGACGCGCTGAGTTGAAATCCGGCAAAAAATTTCTCGGGGATACATTCAAAACCATCTACAAACCACTATGCTGCAATCAGAACGAGCCCATCAACCGCTCTCCGAAGAGGAGCTGAACATGCTCGAAGCGTTCCTCACCTCACCGGACTCTCCCGAGGAGTGCATGAACTCTCTCGAAATGATCGATGGCTACCTGACAGCCATTGTCATCGGGCCGGAGGTTGTCCCTGAGCACCGCTGGATCAAGTACATGCTCGATCCCGAAAACCTGCGTGAAACGCTTTTCAACTCACCGGAAGACGAAGCGCGAATCTCCGATCTCTTGAACCGGCACGTTCTGGCCATCGACGCCCAGTTCGAGACCGATCCGGAAGCCTTCCTGCCGATCTATGAAATGTTCAGCTACTCCGAGGAGGAGGAGCGTCAGATCGCCATCGAGGAGTGGGCGCTCGGCTTCATTCTCGGCATGGAGCTGTGCCACGAGGCATGGCAGCCGCTCTTCGCCAACGAATCCACGGCCATGCTCGCCGGCCCACTCTTCGTGCTCGGCAAGGTGACCGATGATTACGACAACATGTCGCAAGAGGAGAAGGATCAGATGATCGACATGCTCGACGAATCGATCATCGGCATCTACGCCTTCTGGCAGCAACAGGCGGAAAAAGAGGCAGAGTGAGCTTGTGAATAATTAGATCGGTCGGATCCGTCGGATCGGTCAGATCAGACCGATCTGGCGCAAATAAAAAAAGCCGGACTTTTCAGCCCGGCTTTTTTTATTTATGCACGGTTTACCTCGGCGGCATCGGTCTTCCATCATCGTGACGGCCCGGGCCATCCCAGCGATCCGGCCTGCGGTCGTCGCGGCGATCATCCCGCCTGTCATCTCGCCAATCGTCGCGTCGTCCGTCACGACGCCAGTCACGATCGTAACGGTCGCGATGCCTGCGATACTCATCATCCCTGAAACGGCGAATCTGATCGATCCGGTAACGACGGAGTCTTGGAGGCAGCTCACGATAACGCACCGTGCGCCAAGGGCCATCGTACCTTGCTGAACGATACCAGCCTCCATTATCGTAGAGATAGTAGTCATTGCCATACAGAACGATATCGTAAGGCGATCCGTATGAGACCGAGAATCCCGGCGTCGCAAGCTGGATGAATGCCGGGGGTCTGTCGATGACGAATGCCCTTGCCGGGCCACCGCCAACATTTACACTCACTTCAGCCAGTGCCTCGACCGAGGGACTTGACATCAGCATACCGGCAACACCGGCCAGCATCAAGATTTTGCTTTTCATCTTTGTCTCCTTTTAGTTCATTACTTTCTTAACAAGCTTAAAGCTGTAATGATGAGACCGTTGCCGACCAGTACCTCATCAGAACTACCTGCTTCTGTTTGTTCTGACGACAGTTATGGGCAGATTCCTGCGCACAAAAATTCAGATCGAATAAAAATATCCCTCCAACTGCAATTCATATTTTTTATGAATACCGATGAACGTAACCGGCTCGAAACTCGCTATCGGCCAACCGTTGAAGCACTTGTCGAGCGCTGGGCCATCGGCAAACCGCCGAATCCCTCGCCTGCCGCAACTTCTGACAAGCCAAGCGGTTACTTCCGCCTGACGAACTGGCTGCTCGATTATCTTGTTGTGCATGGAGAGTTTCCGAAAGGCGTCCACATGATGCCGGAGGGACGCGACCGCTTCGGCGAGCTGGAGCCATCGTTCCCGGTAGATTTCGATCCGCTGACCAAGGATACGCCACTTCCGTGACGTAAACGTCTACAGCTCTTCGATGGCGTCATTCAGGAACTCGACCATCGGCATAACCGCGCGGAAGCATGCGCCGAGAAGCTGGTCGAAGCCGGGCTGCATGAGTTCGGCAGCGCTGAAGAAGCGCTGTGTGTAGTAGCCTTTGAACTTGAGGTAATGAATCGCGGGATTTGCATCGTCATAGCCTTTCGGCGGACGTTTGGTGGCGCCAGACGCCACCACTCCGCCCGGAAAACAGGCAAGCAATTCGGGATCGGTCACGACAGAGTTCCAATCCTCAAATCGGGTGTCGATGGCCTGGCGGGTTTTGGCGAGCACCGGCGCTTCGGGCATGTACAGACCGCCGCCCGCGAACGATGCACCCGGCTCCAGATGCAGGTAATATCCCGCAAGCGGCCCTTTCCGCCCGCCCTTGCTCACATAAGCGAAAAATCCGGTTTTGTAGGGAGTCTTGTCTTTGGAGAAGCGCACATCCCGGTAGATGCGCATAATGCACGATTTCGGATCGGGCCGCAGTTCAGCGATGGCTGGGTCGAACCGGGCAATCAACTGCAAAAGCGTGGCGACGGTGCCGAAGAAGTCGCCAAATGCAGCTTCATAGCTCTTTTTATTGGCAAGAAACCACTCCCGGTTGTTGTTTGCCTTGAGCGCTGATAGGAAATCGAGGGTGTTTTGGGTAATCATCCCGTAGGTCTCCATGAGGTGTTAATAAATGATTACAGAGAGTCCAACAAAATCCGCAGCTTAACGGGTAAACCGGCGTGCTGTGGCGACAAGCAAAATTGCGCCGCCGATATGAAGTATTCTGGCAGGAAGCTCCAGCAGAATTACCGGAGAAATGGGATTGAACAGTATTGCAATAATAGCGTAAACGACAGCAAGAACGGTCATTGGGCCGATGGGCTCGAAGTTGCGATAGGCTCCCCAACCGAAGGTTCCAAATGCAACCACATTCAGGATTTCCCTGTAGCTTTCCGGAACCGGAAAGAGACCGATCAACAGAATCACCGCAGTGGCATAGACTATAAATACCGGCATGTGAACTCCCATTCAGAACATTGAGTGCGCGCCGAGTTCCTGACCGGCAAGCCCCTTTTCGAGTGCCTGCTTATAGAAGTCTCGCAGGGTTTCTGTGCCGTAGGAAGGCGTGGCGTCGGCGTCGTAACGCTTTTTTACGGGATCCCAGACCAGCATGGACTCCGAGCAGTAATATTTGCCGATGCGGGCGAATTCAGCTTTTTCGGCAAATGACGGAAGTATTTTCGACAGCAGCGTCAGTACAGGGATAATAACGTCGAACATCTGGATCGGCATCTTCTTGAGCTTCGGCTCGCGCCCCAGCAACTCGAAGAGCATGAGCGCCTGGTCGAGGTTGGTCACAGCCTCCCCCGGCCCGCCGATGGGCAGGATTTTGTTCTGCTTCTCCGGATCTTCGAGGCAGTCGGCGATGAAGCGGGCAAGATCGGCCTCGCTGATCGGCTTGCACGCTGTCAGCTTGCCGTCGCCGAACATGACGTAAGGCTTGCCGTTTTTGACCTTCTCGATCTGCCCCGCAATCGACTTGAAAAAAGCGGTCGGACGCACAATCGACCAGGTCACGCCGGACTCCCGCAACTCCTTCTCGAACTTGAGCTTGGCCCGCTGGAACTCAAGCATCGGCTTCTGCACGCAGATGGCCGAAAGCAGCACGAACTGGCTGATACCGGCGGAGAGGCCCGCATCGAGCGAATTGCGGGTCGCCTGGTAATCTATGTTCCACGAATCCCTGATGCCGCCGTTCCGTGACGTAAGGCACGAAACCACCGCATCGAAGTGTTCTCCCCTGATACCCTCCTTCAGCAATGACGCCATGTCGGATACGTCACCGAAGCGTACTTTCGATCCCTTGAGCTGTCGGCGAGTCTCCTCCTCGCTCGTCGAGGCGTTCACCCCGGAGCGCGGGCGAGCGAAACTGACCACATCGTAACCCCTCGCAACCAGTTCACGGGTGACGAACTTGCCGATATATCCGGTCGCACCTACCACAAATACACGCTTTTTCTGGATGCCGGTACGGGTTTCTGCCGGTGAAATCGAAGATGACATAGTCAGAGATCAGTGAATTGAGGCCAAAGCCATGAATCGTCGTTCAGAACGAGTATAAGGCTAAAATCATGATTTTGAAACTCTTGAGATAAAGCTTGCAGGATATAGAGATCAAGTCATTGTTATTGCTCCGGCCATCAAAAGTATCAATGCCTTCATGCGTGAAGCCTTTTGTTACTTGTCATTCTGAACGAAGTGAAGAATCCAGAACTCTTTGTTTTGTAACAAGATGGATTCTTCATTACGCTTCGCTTCATTCAGAATGACAGACCATCCGACAGCTTTTTTTTGCGATTTTTTGTGCCCGGAGTAATCGCGACACTTTTCTTTGTAAAGAGCTTCGCGCGCAACAATCAAAACGGCATCAGGAATTGCAATAGTTCTTCTTTCCTGACTAACTTTTCGTGTTCAGAAACATCAACCCATACCTTTCACGCCATGTCAAAGATTCCGGGATATACCATCAGAAGCATGAAGCGTCAGGAGATCGACCTGGCTGTTGCATGGGCTGCGGCCGAGGGGTGGAATCCCGGCCTCGAAGATGCTGAATGCTTCTACCGCGCCGACCCGGAGGGCTTTCTCGTCGGATTGATAGACGACGAACCGGTCGCCACGATTTCGGTCGTCCGGTACGGTGAATCGTTCGGCTTTCTCGGTTTTTATATCGTGAAGCCGGAATATCGCGGTCGTGGAATGGGGCTCGAGATTTGGAACGCCGGATTGCAACGGCTCGAAGGGCGGGTTGTGGGACTCGACGGCGTGGTGGTGCAACAGGAGAACTACCGGAAATCAGGCTTCACGCTCGCCTACCGGAACATCCGGTATATGGGAGTGGCAAGCGGAAGCCGAGATAATCTACCGGAAGCCGTTCCTCTCTCGTCAATTTCTTTCGAAGAGGTGGCCGCCTATGACCAGCCATTTTTTCCAGATGACCGTCGAGCTTTTCTCCAGTGCTGGACGAGCCGCGAAGGCAGCCGCGCTTTCGGCATACGCCAGAACGATGAGCTGTCCGGATATGGGCTCATCCGTCCCTGCCTCAACGGCTACAAGATCGGCCCGCTTTTCGCCGACCGGCCCAAACTGGCTGAATCGCTTTTCCGCGCGCTCGAAGGTTCGCTGCCGGAAGGCTCGCCGATTTTCCTCGACATACCGGAGGTCAACCCGGCGGCGCTCGAACTGGTTCATCGGCACAACATGAGCGTTGTTTTCGAGACCGCCCGCATGTACAAAGGGCCTGCTCCGCAACTTCCCGTGGAACGAATTTTTGGCGTTACCACATTTGAACTCGGATAAGTCACTTTTTGCCTTACCGCTTGGTGACGTATTGGAAATGAGTTAACAATCATTAATTTTCAACCATTGCCAACACACAGCGATCGCTTCACCATCAACAGATAGACCATGCGCCACAGAATGACAAAACTGCGTTACCACTTCATGGCCATTGCCGCCATGTACGGATCAATTGTCCTCTTACCGGCAAAGGCTTCGTGCCTGCCGCTGGAAAACAGTGGCGTTCCAGCACTGTCGCCACATGTCGATAAGGATTATCAGGGCATTTCGGTACAGACGTCCGATCTCGACGACGGAGTAACCGGCGTTGTCGGAAAGGTCTATATCGACGCTTCGCCCCGGAATGTCTGGACGGCCATTACGGATTACAACAATCAGAAAAACTTTGTGCCGAAACTCATCGACAGCGGCCTGATCTCGGACAACGGCTCCGAGCAGGTGATGTTCGAAAAAGGTAAAACCGGCGTCATGTTCTTCAAGAAAACCGTCTTCATCAAGCTGAGCCTCCACGGCGACTACCTGCAACGCCTTTCATTCCGCCTGGTTGAAGGTGATTTCAAGGTCTACGAAGGTGACTGGTTCATCGAACGCGCCTCTGATGGCAAGGGTACACTGCTCACCTTCAAGGCGAAAATCAAGCCGGACTTTTTCGCGCCCGCGATGTTCGTGCGCAAGGTGCAGGAGAACGACCTGCCAATGGTGCTCGAAGCCATGAAAAAGCGTGCCGAGTCGGCCGAGGTGACGCTACGAGTGGCTCGCGCGTCTAACCCGAAGCACTCCACTCAGCCCATGGACACCTGCCCGATTGCAGACTGAGATACGCCATTACAACACGGTCAGGTATGACGAAACTTTTCACGCCGTCTCGTCACACCTGACCGTCACTTTCGCGGCGTTAGCAATCGCCTGCCGCTTCAGCTCATCGACATCACTCCCCTTTTCACCCGACATCAGCGCCACGCCCATGCGGCGGTAGGGTCGCGTCACCGGTTTGCCGAAGATTCTGATGTCGCTGCCCGGTTCCGCCAGCGCCGCCTCCACGCCCTCAAACGTCGGATTTGCGCCCGCTCTTCCGGCCAGAATAACCGCGCTCGCTCCGGCGCGTTGCAGCTCGATGCCGGGAATCGGCAGGCCGAGCACGGCGCGGGCGTGCAGCTCGAACTCCGAGAGGTTCTGCGTTCCGGCGAGCGTCACCATGCCGGTATCGTGCGGTCTCGGCGAAAGTTCCGAGAAGTAGAGGCCGTCGTCAGCAAGGAAAAACTCCACGCCCCAGATGCCCGCCCCGGTCAGGGCCGCCGTGACCTTGCCCGCAATCTCCTGCGCCTCCGCCAGATGCTCCGCGCTGATGTGGCACGGCTGCCAGCTCTCCTGATAGTCGCCGCGCGCCTGCCGGTGGCCGATGGGCGGGCAGATGAGCGTCGGGCCGTTTTTTTGCGTCACAGTGAGCAGCGTAATTTCGGTATGGAATGCCACGAACGCCTCCACGATCACCTCGGCGATGTCCCCCCGCTTGCCGCTCTGCGAGTAATTCCAAGCCTTTTCAATATCCGCCTCGCTCCTGACTGTCGATTGCCCCTTGCCCGACGAGCTCATCAGCGGCTTGACGACGCAAGGCAGACCGACCTCGGCGACCGCCGTACGAAGCGCATCGAGCGACGCGGCATAGCGATAGTTCGCCGTGCGCAGGCCAAGCTCGCGGGCCGCGAGGTCGCGGATCGCCTTGCGGTTCATCGTGAAGTTCGCCGCTCGCGCGGAGGGCACCACCTGAATCCCCTGCTCTTCATAGGCATAAAATCTCTCGGTGCGGATCGCCTCGATCTCCGGGACGATGATGTCGGGCTGATGCAGGGCGACGATGGCGTCGAGCGCCTTGCCGTCGAGCATGTCGATCACCTCGCGCCCGTCGGCCACCTGCTGCGCGGGCGCGTCGTCATAGCTGTCCACGGCGATCACCCGCTGCCCAAGACGTTTGACGACGATCACGAACTCCTTCCCCAGCTCCCCGCTGCCCAGCAGCATGATTGTTTTCGGCATAACTGTATTAATTATTGATACTTGTAGAATCCTTTCGCCTTGATTTGGGCGAACCACTCGCAAGCCTTCTCTTTGGCCGCGATCTTTGGCGGCCAGTGAACGAAGTTGCCGACGTCGCGCAGGTCAATCCGGCCAAGCGAGGGAAAATCGACGCTCCGCGCCTCGCCGAGCTTCCATGTCGAAGGCTGGTGGACGCGGCCATGCTCTGGATGCTCGAACTCAAGCGGCGGAAAGAGTTCGTCGAAGGAATGCCCACGCCACTCGGCTTCTGGAAAAGTAATGCACGACGCCATCGCTTCATCCTGCGGATGCATCTTTGCGCAGGCGGCAGCAAGCAGCACCGGGCGCCCGAAGACCGAACCGGTGAACTCCTTCGGCGTCCCGGCAAATCCGGCAGCGACGCGCCCGCTGGCGATGCCCATCTCCGGGCTGAAAAGTAGCTCGTCGTGCTCCCCCATCCAACGCGCGGCCCGAAGCGCGTCGAAAAACGGCTCCTCCGATCCGAACTTCTTCGAGAAAAGCAGCACGATGGCGCTGTCAAGGAACCGCTCGACCACGCAGACGCGCTCCGCCGCGAGCGAATCGCGCATCCAGACGAGGAACATGTTCAGGTAGATCAGAATTTCCGTCGGCGACAGCTCGAGCGTGAGGCGCGCGAAGTCGTGCATTCCGACGTAGAGCACCGTCGCATCGAACTCGATGCACTTGAGCGGAAAACACCCGGCGGCCTCATCGTCAACCTCGACATCGACCGCCAGCGGCTGCGACAGCAGAAAATCGGCGATGGTATTGTAGCTGTACGGCGTCTTCACGGCTCCGGCGTTTTGTTGAATTGAATGATAAAATAACGATCACGAGCCGTGATCCCTCACCCGAACTGCCAGAGAGCGGCCCGCGATCACTGCTACGGAACAGACTCGAGAGTCGCCACGAGAAACTCCCAGAATTTCAGCACCGAGGCCCACTCGACCTTTTCATCCGGCGAGTGCGGATGGCGAATGGTCGGACCGAACGAGATCATGTCGAGCTGCGGATATGCCGCGCCGATAATGCCGCACTCCAGCCCGGCATGAACCGCACGAATCTCAGGCGTTTTGCCAAAGCGGGCGCGATAGATTTCGCTCATGCATTTGAGGATGTGCGATTCGGGATTCGGCTTCCAGCCGGGATAGCCATGCGCGAACACTGCCGTCGTACCGGCGCGTTCGGCAACGAGACCGATGATTCCGGCAAGCTCGCGCATCCCCTCGCCGGATGCGCTCCGCAGCAGGCATTCGACACTCACGGCGCGGCCATCTGAATGCACTCGCGCCAGATTGTTCGAGGTCTCGACCAGTCCCGCCATCTCCGCGCTCATGCGATGCACGCCGTTGGGGCAGGCCGCCACCGCGTCGAGCAGCCGCTGCGCCACCGCGTTGTCGATTACCGACTCCGGCAGAGTGGCGGCCACGGCTTCGACGCGAAACCCCGGATCGACCCCGGAAAGCTCGCCGCCGATGGTTGCGGCAAGCGCCTGAAGCTCGTCGAGAAACGCCGCTTTGTTGGCGGACGGTATGGCGATCAGCGCCGTCGATTCTCGCGGAATGGCGTTGCGCAGGCTTCCGCCGTCGATGGATGACAGCAATAGCCCGTGGCGCTCGCGGCCCAACTGCAAAAGCCGGTTCATGATCTTGTTGGCGTTGCCCCGGCCAAGATTTATGTCGAGGCCGCTGTGCCCGCCGCGCAAACCCGAGACACGGATTTCGAAAGCCTGATAACCGGGCGGAACCGGAACGGAGGTATAGTCGAAACGCATCGTGCCGTCGAGTCCGCCCGCGCAGCCGATAAACAGCTCGCCTTCATCCTCCGAATCGAGGTTCAAGAGGATGCCGCCCCTGAGCACGCCCGGCTTCAGCCCCAGCGCCCCTGTCATGCCCGCCTCCTCGTTCGCCGTGAAGAGCGCTTCGAGCGGCCCGTGGCGCAAGTTTGCCGATTCAAGCACCGCCAGCGCCGCCGCAACGCCGATGCCGTTATCCGCCCCGAGCGTTGTGCCACTCGCACGCACCCACTCGCCATCGATCAGGGCGTCGATAGGATCCGTCGCGAAATCATGCACCGTCTCGGCATTCTTCTGCGGCACCATGTCGAGATGCGCCTGCAGGATGACGCCCCGCCGATGCTTCATCCCCGCCGTCGCCGGTTTGCGAACGATGACGTTTCCCGCCTCATCGACCAGCCACTCCAGGCCGAGCCGCGTCGCGAAATCGACAACATACGCCCGAACCGCCTCCTCATGCCCCGAAGGGCGCGGAATCTGCGTCAGGCGATAAAAGTGGTTCCAGAGAATTTTCGGCTCAAGGGAAAGAATGTCGGTGCTCATAATTGCATGGGTCGAATTCGTTTATTACAAAACAGCTTTTACTTTGCTTCGTAAAGTTCTTTGCATAAAAACCAAAAAAAAACATATGACTTATAGGTCTCATAGGACAAATGGGACGAATAGGATAAAATGGCGATACTGACTTCGTCGACGGTTTTGCGCATTACCCATTATCGCTCGTCTCCAAAACCTCCGGCAGCAGGTAAACGGTAACGGTTTTCGGCGCGTCGTTTTCAGCGGCTCGCATGACTTCAGTTTCGGTTGTGGGGTATTTTCGGAGATCGATGATCAGCGGGGCGTCGCAGTAGAGGCATCGCACCGAAATCACCGGCTCGCCCGCCGTGTCGATGAGCAGCGAGAAAACTTGCCCGCATTTGCAGCAGCGGATTTTCTTTCGTACCTGGGTTTCGGTTGCCATGAGTTTCAGGGGTTTGATTTATAATTCGGTAGTATTGATTTCACTTGCCCCGGCTTTCAAGCCGGGGTTCACAATGAATTGATTTATTTTTCGGGCTTTAGCCCAATATCTTCAACTGGTGTTTGCATTGGCATCCGTTGTCAATAAAATCACTAACGCCACGTCAAAAAGAGGTTGGGCTAAAGCCCTTATTATATTTTGCGTTATTCCCATACCCCGGACTGAAGTCCGGGGCAATTAAAAATACACCACTCCCAACTTAAAACACGCTCATCGCCGCCAATGCGATTCCGGCGAAGCTGAAGAGCGCTGCGGCGATGAGGAGGCGGCGCTTGTATCTGGCGCTTTTCGTGAAAAACTCCTCGATGCTCAGCGCCTGACCTTTGGCGGCGGGTTGGGCGCGGCGCGGCACTTGGCGGTCAACCTTGAGCGTGACCGGCACGAGGCTCTCGAGGCTGAGGAGGAGCGCCACGAGCCAGCAGCCGAATGCCCAGAAGACGAAGCAGTTGGCGGGCAGCACGGCATCGTCGCCGCCGGTGAGTTTCAGCACGGTGGCGAAGAGGCCCGGAATCGCGAGGCAGAGCGTCACCATCTGCTTGCCCAGCTCATCGAGCAACTTCGGCTGCTCGACCACCGCCGCCGCCAGCCCCTTCTCAAGCTCCTCATCCCCCTTCGACGGCGAAGAGGAGCCGAGAATCTCCTCCGGTTCTTCGATCATGATTCCGCTCCTCCATCGTTTTCACCCATCTGCCGCGACAACTGCTCCCATCCATCGAGACCGCCCGGCAGGCCGAGACTACCCGCAAGGGATTCAAGCGCCTGAAGTGCCTGCGCCAGATTGATGTTTTTTGCAATCTGGTACACAGTAACCCAAGACAAAACGGCATTTTGTTGGTCTTCATTCTGCCAATAAATATGGCCCATGTTGAACAGCGTCGCACACAGCCCAGACTTGTCGCCGATTTCCTGCTGAATCTTCAACGAGCGTTTGAGGTAGTCGAGCGCCGTATCATAGTCGCCTCGCGCAAGATAGATGTTCGCGATATTGTTGAGCGTGGTGCCTTCGCCCGACTTGTCGCCGATTTCCTGCTGAATCTTCAACGAGCGTTTGAGGTAGTCCAGCGCCGTATCATAGTCGCCTCGCGCATCATAAATCTGCGAGATATTGTTGAGCGTGGTGCCTTCGCCCGACTTGTCGCCGATTTCCTGCCTTATCTTCAACGAGCGTTTGAGGTAGTCCAGCGCCGTATCATAGTCGGCAAGGTGGTGATACTGTTTTCCGGTCTGCCCAAGTGCTTCAGACAGCGTTGCTGGATTGGCGGCGTTACAGGCTGGCAACAACCAGTTATCGAGAATCGAGCGGTACAACCCTGCCCTGTTCATCGGGGTCACAATCCGGTCAAGAGCAATCCGGTGCGCCTCGTCATTCTGCCCGGCAGCCATGAGCGCTGCATGGGTAATCATGGCCTGGTCAAGCGTGCGGCGTTCATGCTCCAGCAGCCACTGGTGATAACCCGCCGCTCGTTGCAGCAACGCCGTTGAGGGTGGCTCAACGCCTTTCCGGTCAAGCCAGCTTCGCACCAGTGGGGCCACGAGATACTCCACCGCTTTCCGCGTCGTGTTCCCATACTGTTCGACCAGTGAAACAGAGAGCAGTTCATGCAGGGCCTTTTCGTACTCCGGTTGTTCCGGAAGGGCGATCTTGCCAACGCCGTCAAGCGATACCGGAACCTGATAAGCCACCATCCGCCGGAGCAATTCGCGTTCTTGTTCGCTACGGTACTGCCAGATTTTATCGAGCGCCATGTTGGCCTGCATCTCCTCCTGCACGCCATCGAGCGCCTGAAGGAATGCATCTTCCTCCTGAACATTCATCTTTTTGATCGCACCGGCAAAGAACTCGACTGCGCGGAAGTTGCCGCCAAGCACCTCGTAAATACGGTGCAAAAGCACGTAATTGCCAAGTATATTCTGCGACCACTTCATCTGCTGAACAACAGCGAGAAAGTCACGCCAGACCGGCTTGACGAGCTGTTGCTCGGCAAAACTCCAGTCGGGCAGCGCCCAGCGGGAGGTCAGCACCACGCGCAACCCCTCCGCCTGCAAAGCGCAAGCGGCATCGATCCAGATTTTCAGTTCCATATCGGTCAGCGTCCGGCTTGCCGGATCCTGCACCGATTCAAGGTTGTCAAAAAGCAGCGCCATTTTTTTGCCGTACTGCATGAGCAAAAGCTTCAGGAGCAACGAAGCCTGTTTTGCTGGATCATCTTTCAGGTTGATGGAAGAGTATTTCCTGGAAAACGGTTCGTCCAAAGCAAGTTCCATCTGCAAGATGCTTTGCTTCCAATCTTTGCCTTCACGGGCCGAAAAACCGAATAACTCACAACCATCCTGCTGGAGGCTCTGGACAAGTTTTCCTGCCAGAGCGGTCTTGCCCATGCCGCCAGCTCCGGTTATCAAAAGCGCCCTTTTCGAACCATCACGCAAGCTCCGCTGCAAGGCTCTCAACTCGCGACGGCGGCCAATGAACCTTTTCGGAAAAGTGATGTCGTTCAGGCTTTCGTTCAGCAGGCTTTTCTCGCGCATTGCTTTCGGCGTGAATTGCCAATCGACAAGCGAACGGTCATGTTCGTGGCTCAACAAGGCGGGCAGGCACCACTGGCCGAACGAAAGTCCGGCAAGCAGGCTGTCTTTGAAGCGTTCGTCATGCTCGAATGGCCTGCGGATGGCCGAGCGCCCCTGTTGCAGCGCAACGGCTAATGAACCATTTTCATCCAGAAGAGCCATAAAGAAAGAACGGGCAAACTGCACGCCCGCACGGTCGAAAATCGATTCCCGCATGGCGATAACGTGCGGCACCCCTTTGGCGGCCATCTTGAACATCAGGCCGTTGTTCAGATCGGTCGAAACCGCCTTACCCGACTGACAGGCCGAAAGCACGAGTGCCTGTACACTGGTGCCGGAAAAGCTATCGGCAAGCATGGATTCATCGACCAGTTCGCCTTTACCATCTTCTTCACCCTCAAAGAGAAAATACCCCTTTCCCCCGCCGTCGAGCAGGTTCTTCTGAAACACGCCATGCCCGCTGAGCCATACCAGATGCGGCTTGAACGCCTGCAACCGCTCCTCGAACACATCGAAGCGCCCGTCGTCCGGCATTTCAAGCACGACATACCCTTTCCGAACCCACTCGCCAAGCGCTTCGATCACGCCCGCCTGCTCGTTCTCGATCTGCAACTGTTCGTTTTCATCAAGATCATCGGGCAACGAAGAGAAAAGCAAAATCCGCAACGGCCCCGCTTCCTCCTCTGGTATTTTCACCGTAATCGCCGAACTGGTGCGAACAAGCGTGAACTCCTTGTTCCGGGCGAGGAAGCCGTACTCCGGATGAAACCGCGTCTCCCACGGCAACTGATGCACCGCCGCGTCGTCGCTCTCGATGATAACGGGCAGAATCCCCTGCCCCGCATTGCGTTTCGCTTCGCTGAACCGCTCGCCGACATCGAGTGACCGCCAGAGCATCGTGCCGATAACCTGCAAAAACTCGTCGGTCACAAGAATCTCTTTGCTCGCGTAAGCTTCCGAAAGCTCCTTCGAAAGTCGCAGAAGCTCCGTATTGGCAAGCAATTTCGCCCCGTCGGGCGTCAGGCGAAGCGGCGCTACGTGGTTCATAGGCGGCACAAGCGTGGGTTTTGGAAATGCCAAATGCAATATAGTCAATACGCTGTTTTTCTCGCTTGGCTAACCAACAATTTTGCTGAAAAATGGTTTTTGCTTCACTTTGTAGAGTTCTTTAAGTGAAACTTTCAGTGCATCCACCAAAGGACATAAAGGACTTCAGGGACAACAGGGTGAACAGAGACGAGACAAGCGAAAGGTTTGCCAGTTCAGGGCGGCCACAAGAGCCGCCCCTACATATTCAATCCCGGCAAGAGCCTTCCGGCCTCTCCCCCATTCTCAATTGTCCATTATCAATTCTCAATTGTCTTCCGTATTTTCCTGCAATCCATTTTCACGGGCCATTCCGCCCCGCCAATCCATTAGCGTTACGTTACCATGTCCGATCAGTCCAATCAGAAGGAGCTTTTGTGGCAGAGCCGTTTTTCGGAACCGTTTGACCGGGAGGCGCTGAAGTTCTCCTCCTCGGTGCATGTGGACGGGCTGCTCTATCGTGAAGATATACAAGGTTCTGTAGCCCATGCGACCATGCTTGGCGAGCAAGGAATCATCTCTGCGGAGGAGTCCGCGCAGATCGTCTCCGGGCTGAAGGCGGTTGAGAAGGAGATCGAGTCGGGCGCTCTGGTGCCGGTCTGGGAGGATGAGGATATTCATACGGTGATCGAGAACCGGCTGAAGGAGCTGATCGGCCCGGCGGCGGGCAAGCTGCACTCCGGGCGCAGCCGCAACGACCAGGTGGCGACCGACACGCGCCTCTACCTGCGCCGGAACATCGACCGCATCTCCGGGCTGCTCAAGGAGATGCAGGCCACGCTGCTCGACAAAGCGGAGCAGTACAAGCACACCATCATGTTCGGCTACACCCACCTGCAACGCGCGCAGCCGATGTCCGCGGGCCACTACTACATGGCGTGGCATTCGATGTTCGGGCGCGACGCCCAGCGCCTCGCTGATCTGCGCAAGCGGGCGAACATTTCGCCACTCGGCGCGGCGGCCTTCGCGGGCAGCACGTTGCCGCTCGATCCGGTGCGCTCGGCGGAGCTGCTGGAGTTCGACGGCGTCTTCACCAACAGCATCGACGCGGTGAGCGACCGCGACCTGGTGATCGAGTTCGTCTCGGCCTGCTCGATGATCATGATGCACCTGTCGCGCTTTTCGGAGGATGTGATTCTGTGGAGTTCGGCGGAGTTCAACTACCTCTCGATCAGCGATGCCTTCGCGACCGGTTCGTCGATCATGCCGCAGAAAAAGAACGCCGACATCGCCGAGCTGGTGCGCGGCAAGACGGGGCGCGTCTACGGCAATCTGATGAACCTGCTGACCATCATGAAGGGGCTGCCTCTCTCCTACAACCGCGACATGCAGGAGGACAAGCCGCCACTCTTCGACACCGCCGAAACCACGGCCTCAAGCCTCTCGGTCTTCCGCCGGATGATCGAAAAAACCTGGCTGAACGAAGAGCGCCTCGCCCGCCTCACCGCCGAGGATTTGAGCCTCGCCACCGAAATCGCCGAGTATCTGGTCAAAAAGCAAATTCCCTTCCGCGACGCCCACCGCATCACCGGCAAGATCGTGGCCTACGCCATCGCTGAGGGCAAAACCCTGCCGACGATCAGTCTCGAAGAGTACCGCACCTTCTCGGAAGCGTTCGACGAGGCCGTCTACGACGACCTCAAGCCGGACGCCAGCGTGAACTCCAAAAAAACCGCCGGAAGCTGCTCGTTCAAATCAGTGGAGGAGCAGATCGCAAAAGCAAGGGCGCGGTAACCATCCGGGGCACTCTTGTCCACGCCGTCCACAAAGTCCATGTTAGTCCGTGTCAGTCCACAAAAAGGACTTCAAAGACAGCAAGGACAGAAGGGTGAATACAACATGCTAGCGAACCGCCCCTACGCCTCTTCGCCTTCTTCGAGCGCGCCCATCTCTGAAGGAAGGCGCTTCGACACCTTCGCGCCGAGTTTGCGAATCTCTTCGGCGCGTCCGGCGAGGTTGCCTCGGCCTTCGGTGAGGCGTTTCATGGCGAGGTCGAAGCTCTCCGAAACGCCGGTGAGCTTGCGGCGGGCGTCGGTCATCGCTTCGGCGACCAGCACCACCTGGTCATAAATTCGGCCCGCCTTGTCGGCGATGAGTTCGGCGTTGCGGTTCTCGTTTTCGCGCCGCCAGATTTGTGCGATGAGGCGCAGGGTGATCATGAGCGTAGCCGGGCCGGTGACGACGACATTCTTTCCGGCAAGTTCGTAGAAGAGCGTTGGATCGGCCTGCATGGCCGCCTGGTATGCCGGTTCGAGCGGGATGCACATGATGACGAAGTCGAGCGTGCAGTTGCCCCGGAGCGCGGCGTAATCCTTGCGTTCCAGCTCGGCGACGTGCCGCCGCACCGACTGCACGTGCTCGCGCAACGCCTCGCCGCGGCGGGCTTCGTTCTCCTCGCCGCACCAGCGCTCGTAGGCGGTCAGGGACATTTTAGCATCGACCACCACCGCCTTCTCGCCCGGCAGGTGCACCATGAAGTCGGGCCGCACCAGCCGCCCGTCATCGGTACGGTCGCTCTCCTGCACGGTGTATTCGCGCCCCTTCACCAGCCCCGACGCCTCGAAAAGCCGCTCGACGATCAGCTCGCCCCAGTCGCCCTGCTTCTTGCTCTCGCCCTTGATGGCCCGCGCCAGGTTGTTAGCCTCGTCGCTCACCTGATGGTTCAGCTCCTGAAGCTGCCGCACCTGTTCGAGCAGCCGCGCCGACAGCTCCGTATCGCTGCGATGCACCTCATCGACGCGCTGCCGGAACGAGTCGAGCTGCAAGCGGAATGGCTCCAGAAGGCCGTCGAGCCGCTGCCGGTGCTGCTCCGACAGCGCCGTCCCCCGCTCCTCCACGATCCGGTTCGCCAGATTCTCAAGCGTCGCCTGCAACCGCGCCTCATCCGCCCGCCGCGCCTCGATAACGGACGCCCCCCGCTCCCGCTCATGCGCCACCTCCGCCCCCAACCGCGCATTCTCCAACGAAAGCGCGTTGGACTCGCGTTGACTGCGCAGAAGCAGGAATCCGAGTGCGGCGATGAGAATGACGAGCAGGAGGATGACAAGCGTTGATGTCATGGGTGAATTGGGGATTAATGTTAGTTGGAATGATTATTTTGCAAGGTATAAGTCAAGAATTGTAGATACAAAAATAAAAGAAAAAACCATTCTTACCTACCATTGATAAGTTGAAGAAGATATTCATAATTCTCTCTCACAATTACAGTCTTCGAATGATCCATACCCAAAATTTTTTCCATAATATGCAAAGATCTTCTTTGCAAAGACTCCGCTTCTTTATATACTCTGCCAACTTGCAACAAAACGCCTAAATTATTCATAATCATAGCTACCTCTATATGATTAGTCCCGTATTTATTGATTAGTATTTTCAATGCTCGACGATACAACAATAATGCCTCATCATCCCGACTTGAATTTTTCATTAAAATTGCCAAACTATTCAGAATCGATGCCACATCCGGATGATCAAGACCAAGATGCTTTTCAGCTATTGCAAGCGATCTACGCAACTTCAACTCAGCCTCTTCAATATTGCCCTTATCCAATAGAAGTGACGAAATATTTTTTAAAGATTTTGCTACATAAAGATGCTCATCGCCATAATGTTTTATCAATATCTTTAATACCCGTCGATGACACCTCAATGCTTCATCACGCCGCCCTGTATCATTTAATAATAATCCTAGATTGTTTAAAATTGTGACAATTTCCGAATGATTAGCGCCATAATATTTTTCTGTTATACCTAATGAACGACGCAATATCAACTCTGCCTCTTTATAGTCACCTTTATCTTTCAATAAAATCCCAAGATTGTTCAATCGGTTAGCGACCTCTGGATGATTAGAGCCATAATATTTTTCCGTAATATCTAATGAACGGCGCAATATCAACTCCGCCTCTTTATAGTCACCTTTATCATGTAACAATACAGCCAAATTATTCAAACCAATTCCAATCTGTGGATCATGCGCTTCTAATTTCCTTTCTCTTATCTCAATAATACGGCGATACAAAAGTTCTGCATTCGCATATAATGCTCTTCCAAAATGATACCCCGCGATCCAATTCATTAACAATGTTCGAGTATATGAAACATCATCATTATCATGTTGACTTCCTTCAAACACTGCATTTGCATGAGGCAATAAAATAGCACATTCTGGCCAACATAACGGATCGTCGTATCCTGCCTTGGGAAACTGCTCACTCAAAGCCACCACCATCGCATTCCGATACTTAGCAAAATCATCCTCATTCATCCGATCACGAACTACTAACTGCACCAAACGATGGACGGTGACAAACGTTTCATCGAGCGTAATCAATGAATACGAACTCAACGCCTCATAAGCCTCGTCGATCACAAACTCATCGACGCTTTTAGCTTTTTTCACAGCTTTAGTATAGTCCGCTAGCGCTTTATTGAGCAGCGTTCGGGGAATGGCGTCTGGAGCGACGACGCTACAGAGCGATAGCAACTCTTCAGCCATCGGAACTTTGCGAATCTCCTCGAAGGCCAGGCTCCACGTTGTCGCAACGGTGCTGTGATAACCATCCGGCGCTTTCTCCCGATTCCAGAGTTCCGCTCTCCGGGTATTGAACAGCGTCAGATAATCCGCAAAGCTTTTCTTTTTGTTGTCGCAATAGGCCGCGGCCTGTTCGAGCGCGAGCGGCAGGTCGCCGAGCGCTTCGGCGAGAGCATTGGCTCCCGCGTCATCCGTCCGCCCGGTTCGCTCCAGGAGAAACGCGACCGACTCGTTCCGCTCCCACACCTCGACCGGCAGCGGGTTGACAAGGCTTTTCCAGTCGGGATTCCGGGAGGTGATCAGCACGTGGCCGCTGGCCGAGCGGGGCAGATAACTCCTTATGCTATCAGCATCTCTGGCGTTGTCGAAAACGAGGAGCCAGTTGTCGTTGTGCTCCAGCCACCTCGTGACGGCCTGAACGACCACCGCCTGCCTGGCCTCCTCCTTCTCCGGCAAATTCAGCTCCAGAGCCAGAGCCGCATAATCGCTCGCCAGCGTCGAAGGCTCCTCCGAACGAATCCACCAGATCACCTCATACGACGCGCTGTGGCGATACGCATACTCGACAGCGAGCTGCGTCTTGCCAATCCCGCCCAACCCATACAACGCCTGCTGCGTCAGCGCGGTGTGGCGCTCATGCAGCATCGACTCGCGAAGCACGCTCAACACCTTCTCCCTGCCGGAAAAGTTCGGATTGCGATGCGGCAGATTGCAATGCTCGGGAATCGTGCCGGGAAAACGAGGCTTTTTCTTCGCCCGGTTGAGATTGTACGCAGGTTTGCTTGCTGGCTTGAAGCGCGTATCGCTGCGGAAGCCATTCAGGAGCGCAGTTTCCGCCTGCGCCTCGTCAAGACCGACCAGCGAGATATGCGCCAGCCGCTTCATCACGCCCTCGATCTCGTGCGGATGAACAATCACCGGAATCAGCAATCCTTTTTCAGCCGTCGGATCGCTGTGCATCGCAGTTTCCCATTCAAGCCTCGTAAAATCGGAGGTAAAATATTCCGGCGAAACAACCGCAACGGTTCGAGCACACTCCTTCGCAGCCTGATCGATGTTGCCGATCACGCTTTTGCCCGCCTGCCGCATATCCCACGCCTGAATCACAACCTCGTACCCGGCATCTTCAAGAACCCAGGCTATCCACGACGCGATCTGTTCATCAGCGCCGGTGTAGCTGATGAAGAAATCCTTCTTTGCTTTATCCGCAGAATCCATGCGATGACAAAATGGGGTTGCGCATACAGACTCACACTTTTCTGAAGATAGCCATTAGCGCAAAAATTACGGCGAGTTATCGGGGGTTTTTGTGGTAAGAATAGGACTTATGGGTCAGATAAGTCGAATGGGACCCCGTGGATGATATTGCGCCAATGAAAGAGGTTTGCATGACCTCTCCGTTTTTTGTATGCTTCGTATAGATGCGGCATGTAAATCATCATGATCATGTGCGGACGATTTGGGTTTTTCGAGCTGAGCCATTTCATCGAGCAGCTCCGGCAGCTCGATCTGCCCTTCGACGAAGCTCCGGGATTCGGCTACCGGCAGAGCTGGAACATCACGCCCGGCAGCGAGGTCGTGGCGCTCTTCGGCGATCATGGCCGCTACAAGCTCGGTATGGCTCGCTGGGGGCTGATTCCGCACTGGTCGAAGGAGATGCCGAAAAATCGCCCGATCAACGCCCGCGCCGAAAGCCTCGCCGTCAAGCCCTTTTTCCGCCACATGCTCAACCGGCGGCACTGCATCGTTCCGGCGAGCGGCTTCTACGAGTGGAAACCCGCCGAACAGAAGCGCAAGGAGCCGTGGTACATCCACCGCAAGGACCGCCGCCCGATGGCTCTTGCCGGACTGTGGGACGAGTGGCAGCCGCCCGGCCCGCCGTCGCTACCGCTCTGCTCTTGCACGATCATCACCACCACAGCCAACAGCGAGATGAAGCCGGTGCACGACCGGATGCCGGTGATCCTCGAAGAGAACGAGTGGTCCGCCTGGCTCGACTCCTCGAATCGTGACGCAACGCGCCTGCTCGATCCCGCCGATGACAAGGTGCTCACCCTCTATCCCATTTCGACCATGGTGAACAATCCCCGAAACGACAGCCTGGAGTGCATCGAACGCCTCGAAAACACCGGTTGAACCTTTGTGGGCTTAAAGTCGTTAACGGCCTCTAACTGTAAGGATGTTCAGACAAAATTTTGTATTCTGTCACAGAAAATTGCCAATATATAACCGAATGATTATAAATCGATTGTTATATTCTCCGTAAAATTATGAGCTGATTTTTTCATCCATAAAACAACGATTCGAATCATCATGAAGTCCACTGCCGGGATTTTTCTTGTCAGCCTCCTTTTCCTCGGCGCCTGCGCCCAGCAGCCAGCGCCACAACCTGAGGCTCCGCAACCGGAAACGACCGCCCATCAGGAATCAGGCGAAAACGAAGGAAGTTCCGCCGCAACGAGAGGCTCGGAGGACACCAACCTGTCCGATACCGAAGTTGCCGCCGGTGAAGAGGTCTACGAGACGAACTGCGCCGGATGCCATGACAGCGGCACGGGTGGCGCTCCGAGACCGGGCAACAAGGAGGACTGGAAGGCGCTTATCGACCAGCCCATCGAGACCCTGACGAAACGTTCGATAGAGGGATTTGACGGCAAGAAGGGCACCATGCCGCCAAAAGGAGGCAATGACGCTCTCACCGAAAAAGAGGTTACCAACGCGGTCAAATACATGGTCTTCAAGACCCGCTGATCTCCGGTAGCTGAACGAGTTGGGGGCGATCCGCCACTCGCCCCCGCCCTACCATTGCGCGCCTTATCTCCGATACATGCCGGAGCCAGGCAATCCGTGCGGCGAACTTACGGCACGCGATGAATCAGCGCCGGTTGATGCTGCACCGTTCGAGCGTAGCGCACCGCCGGTTTGCCAAAAAGCATCGCGTAGCCGAAGAGATGGTCGTCCGGAATGCCGAGACTTCGACGAACATCGGGCAGCATCTCGTCGATAGCCCAGCTAGCGATGCCATTCCAGAGCGTGCCGACGCCGCATGCCTGCGCGTACAGCTCGAAGCTGGTGAGAGCGATCATGCAATCCTCCTTCGGCGTCGAGACGCTTTTCGGAGCCGACGCGATGAGCAGGTGCGGCGCGTCCCTGAAAATGAGATCGACCCGGTGCTTTTCCCATACCTTCACGAACTTCGCGTAATAAGCTTTCGATGCCGGAAGCACCCCATCCCTGTCGAGACGAATCAGCCCCTCCATCACCTCGTCGCGCAACCGGGCGACTTTCACGCGGTCATCGAGCACGGTAAAGCGCACCTGGCGCGAATTCACGCCGGTCGGCGCGTGCCAGGCCACTTCGAGCAGCTTCTGCATCAGCGCGGGATCGAGATTCTCCGGCTTGTAACGCCGCACCGAGCGCCGCCCCTTGATGAGCGTTTCAAGCTGCAAGGGATCGGGAACGCCCCCCTTGAGCGGCAAACTCTCTTCCGGCGTGTAGCCAAGAATCGAAATCACCCCCGCTGGACAGATAGCCAGACAATGCTCGCACCTGAGGCAGGAAGGCTCCTTTTCGGGCGCTATGGACGGATACCCCTCGCCGTCCATCACGATGATGCGCGAGGGACAATCCTTCGAGCAACTGCCGCACTGCGTGCACGTTTCCCTGTCAACCCTGAAATCGATCATATCATCTTCTTTTTTTTGCTTTTACCCTTCTTGCGACAAGCCCCGGAAGAGTTCGATCCGAGTTTCAAAAATGATAATAATCGAAGTTTTGTGAAAACAATTTTTTTCTTACCTTAGGTTCACTTTGGTGAAGTGGCCGAGTGGCTAGGCAGAGGTCTGCAAAACCTCGTACAGCGGTTCGAATCCGCTCTTCACCTCCAATTACCAAAACCCCTGTAAATTCAGGGGTTTTTTGTTGCCCGAAACACCGGACGCCAACGCACTCTCTCTTCCGATAACGCTCGCCGGCCGTTCCGATCCCGAAAAAGCGAACCCCTTCGAGGGCGAGTGCCAGAAAGGGGTTCGGGGGAGTATCTCTATATTGTACCGACGCTTGATGATCGCTCAATCGATCGTTTCCATCCGCTTTTTTCTCGTCCATATCGATACAAGCGCACCACCCACGCCGAGCAGCGTCACCGTGCCGGGTTCCGGAACCGGGGTGAATTGATTGTAATACAGTGACATCACCTGCTGCGTTTGCGTCGCCCAGCCGGTCGAGCCGGTAAAGCCAATCGATGCCGTCGGAGCATCGATAATTGACTGTATGTTGCCAATGTTATACGATAGCATGGCCGCACCGGGTTTCGCATTTGTCTGGCTGACGCTCACAGTCAAAAGGCTGCCATCGTAATCAACCCAGGCATACCACGGTCCGTGACCATTGAACTCCGGCCAGATGTCGTGCGTCGCCTGGCTCACCATGGAACCATTGACATTGATGCCGATATGATTGTTACTCGGATCACTGATTTCAGAATTATACCAGTTATCAAACTCTATGCCAACACTCTTTGGAATGCCTGTATACGACCCGCCATCTGTAGAGATCGTCCCGTAACCCAAACCGCCGCCATTACCTCCCGAAGTCGCGCTGGCGGGATTTTTTAAGACGAAAACGATACCATCCGCGCTGCCATGACCGGAGAAGGTGCCGGTATACTGAAAGCTGAATGTTGCGTTGAAAGTACCAATGCCAACCGTCGACTTGCTGTAAGCCGAACCGATCTGGTACGTTGGATCGCTCCGGTTGTTGTCGGTGAGCTGCAAAACCCCGCCGGGAAGTTTTGTTGCCGATGAACCGGACGTAGGAGTAATATCGTCGAGCGTGATAGTTTTCAGCATAGGTAGAGCTTGGGCCTGACCGGTTATGCCTAAGCACCCAAGCATAAACAGAGTAGCAAGCAACTGCTTTTTCATGTCTGTCTGTTTTTTTAAAACTGATAATTGCTTGAATAACAGATTTTATATACATAATTAATGAATAAATAAAAACACACTACACATATACTATATGCGCCCGTCATTACTACACCACCCTCTCCCTACGCTCTCCGAGCCAAAAGAATGGCGATATATTGACGTATTATCTAATGTAAAACCACTCCGATCGTGATCGGGTTCGAGGGGATATTGGAGGGTTTTTATCCGGTATTGTCAGGATAAATGCGGAGGGTAAAGTGAAGGGATGATCTCTTTTCCGTCTCTGTTTGGCCGGAAAATGAGGCTGATCAAGCTTCCTGATGTTTGTTTTTTATGAATTAACTGTTGTGTAAATGGTTGATTAGCGATCTTAGGCGTGTTTATTTCCCTCGAACCTCACGGCTGGATTGACGCTTTTAAAGCGAGTGGACACAAGCCTTCGGCGCTGAAACTCGGCCTCTTGTTGTAAACGCCGCCGCGCCGTTCATATTGCTCTTTGATCCAGACAATACAGATTATATATATAACAGCGCCTAAAACGTGCCGCTGACAATTTTTTTTTCAGACCATGCAAAAAATTCTGCCCTCACAGCACCTTCAGGTAATTCCCGATGGGGTTGAACTACGTTCTGGCCGTCGCGAATTATGCCCACCAAAACCAGGCAGCATCATCTATACATCCACAAACCACCACGGCGATACCGGAACATTTGTCAAGCCTCGATAGACACTGAAGCCTACCTCGGCCTCCTGCCGGAACGCCGCCGTGAACCAGAAAAGCAGAGTGATGGTTATATATTATTCATATATTACATAGGAGCGAGCGCTCTGCCCATTTGTAGTACCATGCAGTTATCGCGGCTGAACCGGAATGCTTACTAACGGAGGGTATTACCATGAAACTGAATCGATTCATGCTCGTCAACGCGATTCTCGCGTTCATTTTCGGATTCCTGTACCTCTGCTTTCCAGAACAGGGATTGGCGATTCTTGGCCTTTCAACTGATCTGACCGGACTGTATATGACCCGCTTTTTCGGATCAGCTCTGACGGCAATCGGGTTTGTCTGCCTTTTCGAAAGACAACCGGAACCTGCGGCCCTCAAAGGTCTCATAACAGCGCTGCTTATCGGAAATATTCTCGGCCTGATCGTGTCGATTTTTGCCCAGTTGACCGGCGCACCGAATATGCTCTGCTGGGGCATCCTGCTGATTTACCTTCTGCTCGCCTCGGGCTATGCCTACTTCAGATTTTTCGCACGGTACACTGCCAACAAGCCTGACTGAAGGGTGATCTTGATGATGTTTAAATCCTATAGTTATCTCCTATATTTTCTCCTATAGCTTATAGAAGCAAGTACAACGCAAAAGGGCCACCGTTTCTGGTAGCCCTTTTTTATTTCTTGGCTCCCCTTTGAAGAAAGCTCTTGTTATGCTATAACATTCTCCTGTCCGACCGTACTCACCCCGCCAGAAACCTCAGCGCCAGATAGCTCAGCATCCCCATGCCGGTTTCGAGCGCGTGCTCGTCGGGATCGAAGGTTGGCGAGTGTAGCAGGTTGCCGGGCGCGGAGCCGTCGAGGCCGGTGCCGAGCTGCCAGAAGCTGCCGGGGCACTCGCGCAGATAGTAGGCGAAATCCTCGGCGGTCATGAGCGGCTCCGATTTGTGCACCTTGTCGTCACCGAGATACTCTTTGCCCGCCTCCCAGGCGATGTCGGTCATGACCGGATCGTTGTACAAAACCGGATAGCCGGTCACGATCTCGACTTCGGCCTCGCAATCGAACGCGGCGGCAACCTGCCTGACCGTCCTGTTGAACTTCTCGTGCAACAGCGCGCGAAGCTCTTCGTTCATGGTGCGCATGGTGCCCATCATCTTCACCTTGCCAGGGATGATGTTGGTGGCGTGTCCGCCAATGATCGAGGCGATGGAGAGCACCGCCGATTCGTGCGGCGGGGCGACGCGGCTGACCAGATGCTGCAAGGCGGTGATGATGTGCGCCGAGGCGAGAATCGGGTCGCGCGTTTTGTGCGGCGCGGAGGCGTGTCCGCCCTGGCCGTGAATCGTGATGTACAGTTCGTCGGCGGCGGCCATGAAGCTCCCCTTGCACATGGCGATGCTGCCGCTTTTGACGCTCGGAAAGCAGTGCTGCGCGAAAATCGCCGACGGCTTGTACTTCTTCAGCAATCCGGCATCGATCAACGGCTTCGCGCCGCCGGGCGCTTTCTCCTCCGCGGGCTGAAAAATCAGCAGCACGTCGCCCTTCAGCTCATCCTTCATGCCGTTCAGCACAGTCGCCGCGCCGAGCAGCATCGCCGAATGCATGTCGTGGCCGCAGGCGTGCATGCAGCGTTCAACCGTCGAGCAGAATTCATGCCGGTTCTCCTCCTGAAGCGGAAGCGCATCGATGTCCGCCCGCAACGCTATCGTGCGCCGCTCGCCGGACGCTACTCCCTCGCCCCGCAGCAGCGCGACGACGCCGGTCTCCATGAGCGGCAGTTCGGCTTCGATGCCAAGCTTGGCGAGATACGACTTGATGTATGCAGTAGTTTCAAACTCCTGGTAGGAGAGTTCGGGATGCTGGTGCAGATGACGCCGTAGCGCCGCTACTTCGGGATAAATCTTGCGTGCAGCCTCCCGAACCCTGGCTGCAATGGTACTGAAATCCTCATCCTTCATAAACCGTCTCTTTCGTTATGGCCAGTCAGAAGTCAACCGGCATTTACATATCCATGTAGTGAATGAACTCGAGCGCCTTTTCCCGAAGCTCGTCGTAACCGGCATTGGGGAACGAGGAGTGGTAGCGAATCAGGTATCCGTAATTCTCCAGGTTCCTGACCAGGCGGAAAAAGTCGTGGGAAGCGACCCGGAAAAAGATGATTTGCCCGCCGCCAGCCACGCCTGTTGGCCACGAGGTGAAGCTGAGGATCGAAGCATCGTTCTTTTCGATGGTCTCGATGATTTCGGACAGCTTTGCGCCGGTTGGCGGCACCTCGATTTCGACCGTCGAACCGCCCTCGCCGGAGTGAATCCGCTCTGCGAGAAATCCGAGGATTCTCCTGGTTGAAACAACGCCGGCATACCGGCCTTCCGCATCGGCAAGCGCCACGATGCCGCTTCTGGCGGCGGCGACAGGCAGAAGATTGTCGAAAAGCTGGTCGTCCGGACGATAGGCTCTCACCCTTTCGAGCAGCTCTTCGCCAAGTTTCTCCTTCACTGTCGGCCACCCCTTCCGGCCTTTGAGCAAACCGGAAAGAAACGCCATGCCGACATACCGGCCACCGTCGAGCACCGGAGCGCAGGCGTACCCCGCATCGGCAAGCTTCCTTGCCACTTCAGCAGTCGAATCACCGAGGGTGAATACCGGATAGTCCGCCTCGACCAGATGTGAGAAGGTCACGGCCATTCAGCAACAATACTCTATTTTATCGATCCGGCGCTGATGACGTCCGCCCTCGAATTCGGCGGCGAACCAGCTTTCGAGAATCTTCGCCGTGCTCGCTTCGTCGTTGAAGCGCGCGCCAAAGGCAAGCACATTGGCGTCATTGTGCTGACGCGCCAGCGCCGCGTATTCCGGGCCGCACACGTTGGCCGCGCGAATTCCCTTCACCTTGTTGGCGGCAATCGAGATGCCGATACCCGTACCGCACATCAGAATCCCCTGGTCGAAGAGTCCTTTCGCGACCGCTTCGGCAACCTTGTGGCCGTAATCGGGATAATCGACCGAATCCGTGGAGTATGGCCCCATATCCTCGAAATCATAGCCATGCTTTTCAAGCCAGGAGAGTACGAATTTCTTCAGCTCGACGCCTGCGTGATCACTTCCAACTGCAATCTTCATAATCCGTTAACTTTGGTTTTGATGTTTTTTTTTCTTCGGAAAGAGCGCCGCATGAACAGCCTCTGGCTGTCGGTCGCCGGGCGTCCGTTCCGTTTTCTGATGTAGGTTCCGTCAGGCTGCATCTCCCACGACTTGCGGTTGTCGCCGAGAATCAGTTCGAGATCGGACTTTACCGATTCGACCAAGCGTTGATCGAGCACGGGAAAGAGCGTTTCGACCCGCTTGTCGAGATTGCGCGGCATGATGTCCGCGCTGCCGAGGTAGAGCCGCGAGTCGCCGCCGTTGTTGAAACAGTAGACGCGACTGTGTTCGAGAAAGCGCCCGATCACGCTGATGACGCGAATGTTTTCGCTAACGCCAGGCACGCCCGGCTTCAGGCAGCAGATGCCCCGGACAATCAGATCGATCTTCACCCCGGCCATCGAGGCGCGGTAAAGCGCCCGGATGATCTCCTCGTCGACGAGGGCGTTGACCTTGATGACGATTCTGCCGTTGCCCTCCTGCTTCTGATGCTCGATTTCGCGGCGGATCATTTCGAGAATCCACTTCCTCGTGTTCAGCGGCGAAACGATCAGGGAGCGAAATTCTCGATGCTTCGAGTAGCCGGTAAGTGAGTTGAACAGCTCGGAGAGGTCATCGGCAAGCTCCGGACTGGCCGTCAGATAGCTGTAATCGGTATAAATCCTCGCCGTCATCGTATTGTAGTTGCCTGTGCCGAGGTGCAGGTAGTGGCGCAGGCCGTCCTGCTCACGCCGCACGATCATCGTCAGCTTGGCGTGAGTCTTGAGGCCGGGCAAACCGTAGACCACATGCGCGCCGGCATCTTCGAGCGCCCTGGCCCAGATGATGTTGTTCTCCTCGTCGAATCGCGCCTTCAGCTCGACCAGCACAGCCACCTGTTTGCGCTGCTCCGCGGCGAACATCAGCGCCTTGACCACCGGCGAGTTACTGCCGACGCGGTAGAGCGTCTGCTTGATGGAGAGCACCTCGGGATCACGCGCCGCCTGCCAGATGAGATCGACCACCGGATTGAACGAGTCGTATGGATGGTGCAGCAGCACATCGCCCGAGCGAATAATGGCGAACATATCCGGCAAGCGCTTGCCATCGAGCGGATTGTTCGGCACGAAGGGTTCGTCCTTCAGATCGGGCCGGTCGATGCCGAGCAATTCGATCAGCGAGCTCATGCCGATCACACCGCCGATCTCGTAGACGTTCCGCTCGTAGGTTTCGAGGTTCTTGACCAGAAGATTCCTGATCGAGTGCGGCATATCCGGATTGATATCGAGCCGGATAACCTTTCCGTAGCGGCGCGAGCGAACCCCCTGCTCGATGCTTTCGAGCAGATCGCCAGCCTCGTCCTCCTCGATCTCGATATCCGCGTCGCGAATGATCCTGAAGGGGTGGCACTGCAGGATGCGCATCCTCGGAAAAAGCTGATCCAGATTGTGCTCCAGAAGATCTTCGAGCCACAGGAGCCGTATCCGTTCGTCGCCAAAGCCAAGCCCCTCGATCTGGTCGAGCCTGACGATTCGCGACAGAATGGCAGGCACCTTGACGCGAGCGAACTTGATCGATCCATTCTCCTGGTCTTCGAGCTCGATGGCCAGATTCAGGGAGAGATTGGACATGAAGGGAAAGGGGTGGCCGGTATCGAAAGCTAGCGGCGTCAGAACCGGAAAAATCTCCTTTCTGAAGTAGTCGCTGAGCACCCGCTGCTGTTTGTCCGAAAGCGAGGATGTCCGGACGAACTCGATCCCGCGCTTTCGAAGCGCCGGAATGATCTCGTCGAAGAAACAGGCGTTGCGCTGGCGAAGCTGGCCGATGACGCGCTCACGAATCCGTTCGACCGTTTCGGCAGGTGTGAGACCATCGACCGAGCGTTCGTTGATGCCTGCGGCACACTGGTCGTCGAGGCCCGCCACGCGGATCATGAAGAACTCGTCGAGATTGGAGCTGAAAATCGAGATGAACTTGATGCGCTCGAGCAACGGATGGGCAGCAGAGTCGAGCGCCTCTTCGAGGACGCGCTGGTTGAAATCGAGCCAGCTCAGCTCACGGTTCACGTAAAGCGACGGATCGCGCAGATCCGGCTCGACCACCGTCGCGCCTACGGCCAATGTCCCGTTTTCCGCGTTTTTCATCTGCTGTTTTGCTGGCAATTGATGATTTCAAGTTCGGTCACCACCATGTCGAGCCGTTCGTCCCACAGATCGCACGGCACCGACGGAACCTCCTGAAAGCTGAAGGCCAGGCCGATTTTCACCGGGCAGACCCCCTCAGCCGACAAATGGCTGAAAAAGCGGTCATACCAACCCTTTCCGAAACCGATGCGTCCCCCCTGCCGGTCGAAGCCCGCAAGCGGCACGAACACCACATCGAAACACTCCTCCTGCGACAGCACGAGTGGCTCGGGAGTCGCCGGAGCCGAGGCCGAAATCCGAAACTGCTGCCCTGGATGATAGACGGCCGCCTTCATGCAACCATCTTCAATATAAGGCATATACACCGCTTTCCCGTCAAGCACGAGCGTTTCGAGCAGCTCAAGCGTCCTCGCCTCCCGGTCATGCTCCATCGATACATAGCAGTGAATCCGCGCAACGTCGCGCAACAGCGGCAAGGATGCGGCCTGCGCCTGAATCTTTTCGCTCTCCGACAGCCACTGCTCCCTCGTCAGCGCCCTGCGCCTCGTAAGCAATTTCTTCCGCAATGCCGCCTTGCTCTCCATCACCGATTCCATGCCGGAAAAATCCTTTCGCTCTTGCCTGCCGTCTCGCTCGAAAAGAGGCCCGTGGCAAGCGGTTCAGTTGCGTTACCCACTTGCAAGATAATAAATCTGAACGCGATAACGCAGGAGGTACGCATTTCTCGCGCCTCCGCTTACCGTACGCGATCAACCCCGTGTCACGTCCGCCGTTCCCGCAAGCGGCAACAGTGTCGCCGTGCATTCATTTTATGTGAAATGAGCGAGGATTGTATTACATTGGAAAAAATATGCTTCCCTTATCCCGTCAGGGAGATCGCGTGGCGCACTTCAGAAATTGCATTTTTTTCAACTCATAAATACTGACCATCATGGCAAACGAATCAGGAAACATCGGCGTCTTCGGCGACCTCTTCACCGCCGTAGGCGATCTTGCCCAGCAGGCTGTCGACATGGCCGGAAGCGCCGTCAAAACCGCAACAGACACGGTTCAGCCGGTTACCAACGCCTGCGTGCAGCTCTGCACCACCGGCATCAATTCGGCCACCCAGCTCGTCGAAGGCGTGACCAAGAGCATCACCACCGCGCTCTCCCCGAAGCAGTAAACTGCTCACGCGGTTTTCGTAACGACCGAGCCGCGAACGAGACAGAGTAAAACGAGAAGCCCTTTACGACACGTTGTTGTAAAGGGCTTCAGTGTTTCGGGAATATCGCAATGCGCCAAGCCGACTCACAACGCCTGTCATGAGCGGCTCGTTTCGAGCGATTTCAGCGATGCGACGAGCTGGCCCAACTCATGATTGTAGAGATCGTTGTCGCGCTCCCAGCCATAAAACGACGGAATGACATTTTTCCGCAGCTCCCTGCCGAGATTCCGTCCGCTTTCGAGATCGTTCAACTCCCACTCGTCGAGCTTGCACTGCCGCAAGAGGCTGACCGGAAACAGCAGCCGCTGCCCCTCCCTTGCCTCACGCTGCACCGCTTTGAGCACCATGTTTTTCAGCCACTCCTCCGTCATGCTGGTTTCGGAAACAACGAGCAGCATCTTTTCACAGCACTGATTCGTGCGGTCGATATGCTGATCGAGGTAGCGATTCATTTTGAGGGTGTCCGGGCAAAGCCAACACCTGATCCCCTGCTTCTGCAAGTCGGCATAGAGTTGATCGGCAAACTTCTTGTCTTTGGTGCTGTGGCTGATGATGCATGAAAGGTAATCGAGCGGCTGGCTGGACATTGATTTGACATAATCAACCATGCTCTCGGGCACTCCGCAGCCGCGCATAAAGGCCTCGCAAAGCTGTCCCCGTGAGCGGAAAAGGGTGCTGATGCTGATTTCCGACGGCCCGCGGTGATTGATGGTGTCGAGACCCTTGACCTGCCTGAGATCAATATTCATGAAGCTGGTGTGAAAGGTCGCCGCCTCGCCGAGGTTGGCCATGTTTAGCTCCGCGCCCCTGAAATTGGTCATGCAGAGATTTGCGCCGCCGAGATTGGCGTCGCAGAGATTTGCGCCGGTAAACTCCACGCCGCAGAGATTGGCCCCCACGAGATTCGCGCCGTTCAGATTCGCCATGCTGAAATCGGCCCCGCTCAGGTTCGCACCCTTGAGATTGGTCCAGCGGAGCCGGGCCTCTCCAAGATGGGCGTCACTAAGATCAGCTTCGCTCAGGTCGGCTTCGCTCAGGTCGGCTCTGCTCAGATTGGCTTCGTGCAGATTGGCCAGATGCAGGTTCACATCCCGGAGATCGGCCTCGCGCAGATCAGCATCATGCAAATCTGTTTCATGCATATCCGCGCCGAGAAGATCGGCCTCATCGAGCTTGGTATCATGCAGATCGGCTTCGCCAATATTGGCCATGCTCAGAGCTACGCCGGAGAGGTCGGCCCAGCTCAGCACCGCTTCGCGCATGTCGCACTCGTTGAGATTGGCGCAGTTGAGCCGCGACTGGGTGAGATTCGCGCCTTTCAGGTTGGCATGATTGAGATCGGTCATCGAGAGATTCGCGCCGTCCAGATTCGCGCCGCTGATGTCGGCCCTGACCAGACTGGCTCCGGAGATATCGGCGTTCGAAAAATCGGAGTTTCGCAAATCCGCACCTGTGAAGTTCGCGCCGTTGAGTTTGGCATCCCGGAATATCGCATTGCTGAGATTGGCTTTGCTGAAATTTGCCGCCTTGAGATTCGCGTCGCTCAAATCGACACCTGAAAGATCGGCCTCCCTGAAATCCTTTTTGTTAAACTCCACGGCCTCCGCGGGATGCTCCTTTCGGAAACGATTCCACACTTCAACCGATCCGTGCAGCAGTTCTATGGCCTTGGCAGTTTTGGCCTTCTGATTGGCGACTCCGGCCTCTGCGTCGCGATCTGGCTCTTTTTTGTTCATAGAAATCAGGAATAAAATTTTAACTATGAAGCGAAATCCCTGAAGAAATTACCAGGGAACTCCATATGCAATATTCACGCGGTTACGTCAAAAGTTGTATTTCATCGCTTCATGATACTCCAATCCGCCCCGGATTCTCATATCGACAGTACACTGACAATCCGTAATTGCTCGCAGATGATGAAAATCACTTCTAATTGATAAGCACTTCTAATATCAACACTGCAATTGCATGAAAACGTTTGCAGATCAGCCAAAAACAGCCATGCACCGTTCGATTTACTGTGTCGGCAAAAACTATCCGGATCACGCCAGGGAGATGGCCTCTTGGGAACCGGACAAGCCCGCGCCGTTGCCTGAAGAGGAGCCAATCATCTTCATGAAACCCGGCACGGCGCTCTCCGTTCAAGGCCACACATCGATTCCCCACTTTGAAGGCCGTCCGGTCAGCGCGAACCTCCATTACGAAGGCGAACTGGTGCTGCTTATCGGCGCGGATGCCGATAATGTGCCGCTTGCCGACTCTCCTGCGTATATCGCCGGTTACGGCGCGGGACTCGACATGACGCTCCGCGATGTGCAGCTCGAGGCCAAAAAATCGGGAAATCCGTGGCTGAAAAGCAAAGGATTCCGCCAGAGTGCGCTCGTCTCGGAGTTCATCTCCCCCGACGCTGTAGAGGCGTGGGAGGCGCTTGCCATTTCGCTCCGGCTGAACGGCGAGCAAATGCAGCACTCGAAGGTTTCGAAAATGACCTTTTCGCCAGCCTATCTCGTGCATTATTTATCGTATATTTACGGGCTGCGAGCTGGAGACCTTATCTTTACCGGCACTCCGGCGGGCGTCGGAAGCGTACTGCCCGGCGACCGGCTCGACGTCGCGCTTGAAACCGGAGGCGATGGTATTTCGCAGTCTGTTTCACTCGTATCGCTTCATGTGGCTGTTTCCTGAACCATTCACTCCCCGACCATGAGCACTCTTTTTCTGAATGCAAGACTCCTGAACCCTGCTGAAAACCTCGATACCATCGGCTCGATGAAAGTCGGCGACGATGGCCTCATCGAAGCGGTCACGACCGGCGGCGAATCGATCCCGCCGCAAGCGGGCGATAACGTCATCGATCTCGCGGGCAAGGTGCTCGCTCCCGGCCTGTTTGACCTGCACTGCCACTTCCGCGAGCCAGGACAGGAGTACAAGGAGACGCTCGAAACCGGTTCCGCCGCCGCCGTGGCGGGTGGATTCACCGGCGTAGCGCTCATGCCGAACACCAAACCGGTCATTGACAGCCCGCTCGGCGTCGCCTACATCCGCCACCACAGCGCCGGATTGCCGATCGACCTCGAAGTGATCGGCGCGATGACCGCCGAAAGCCGCGGCGAAGCGCTCGCGCCCTACGGCAAGTACGCCTCATATGGCGTCAAGGCGGTGTCGGATGACGGTACAGCGATCCAGAACTCGCAGATCATGCGGCTCGCCATCGAATATGCGGCGAACTTCGACCTCCTTCTGATCCAGCACGGCGAAGACAAGCACCTCACCGCTGGCGGCGTCATGAACGAGGGCGAAGTGTCGGCAATGCTTGGCCTGAAGGGCATTCCCGAAGTGGCTGAACCGATCATGATCGCCCGCGACCTGCAGCTCATCGCCTGGCTGAAAAAGCACAAGCTGAACGGAGCCGTGGCCGAGCCGCGCTACCACGTGGCGCACATCAGCACCGCCGCCTCGGTCGATCTGGTGCGAAAAGCCAAAGCCTCCGGCCTGAAGGTCACCTGCGAAGTGACGCCTCACCACTTCACCCTGACGGAGCACGATCTCGGCGATGCGGTCGAGAAGGGCAACTTCATCATGAAGCCGCCGCTCGCTTCAGTGGAAAACCGTGACGCCCTCATCGAGGGAATCCGGGACGGCGCGATCGACGCCATCGCCACCGACCACGCGCCTCACGCCCGGCACGAAAAGGAGTGCCCGCCCGACCAGGCGGCCTTCGGCATCATCGGCCTCGAAACCTCGCTCGGCCTGACGATTAGCGAGCTGGTAAACAAAGGAGTCATCACGCTGTCACGCGCCATCGAGCTGCTCTCGACCAATCCGAGGCGCATCATGGGCCTCGAAACGATCCTCTTCCAGCCGGGCCGGAAAGCCAATCTCGCGATCATCGATCCCGACCGGGAGTGGACGGTCAGCGACTCCGATTTCGGCTCGAAGTCGCGGAATACGCCGTTTATCGGACGCACGCTTCGGGGCAAGGCGCTCGGCATCTACCACAACGGCAAGTTGATCATGCGATGAAAGGGGCGTGGAAGAAATACAGGATGTTTTATCTTTTTTCTTTACACTATTTTTGTTACCTTCGGTATCATTTTGGATGAATTCGTTGAAAAGCGTCAACCTCAAGCATTTTATATTCACGACCTATGGCCAAGAAACAAACGTTCGGCGACAAGCAGAAAAAAGGCACAGTTGATTTCAAAATGGCGAAGCTGGTCTATTCGGTGAAATCCGAAAAAACCAACGCCTGGAAATTCGTCGAGAAAAGCGTCCGCATTCCCAACGGCGAGAACGAACTCGACGTCCTGAAAAAAGCGATAGATGGCCAGGGCAAGTAATCCCTGCGCGACTTCCAGCTTTTTCTCCGCTGACCTCACCTCATGAGCAACCGCAAATCTCATTCCCGGGAAGAAAACGCCCGGGAGTGGTTTGAAGAGTGGTTCGACCATCCTCTCTATCTCAAGGTTTATCATCACCGCGACGCCGAAGAGGCTGACCGTTGCGTACGCACGATTCTCGCGCTGACCGGCATCGATCCGGCGCAAGAACCCACGCCCTCCGTGCTCGACGTTGCCTGTGGCGCTGGCCGTCATGCGCACGCCTTCGCCCGCGCGGGACTCAGCGTGACCGCCAACGACCTCTCCCCCTTCCTGCTCGATCAAGCGAAAACGCAGGCGGCGACGGAAAATCTCGACATGGAATTCAGCCAGCAGGATATGCGAGCGATCAGCTTCGACCGTCGCTTCGACCTTGTCGCGCAGCTCTTTTCGAGCTTCGGCTATTTCGAAACCGCCGAGGAAGATCGCGCAGTCATCAATAGCATCGCTGCGCTGATCGAGCCGGATGGATGGTATGTGCTCGACCTCATCAATCCCTCGCAACTGAAGCGCAATTTCGCGCCGCACACCGAACGCAACGCAGGAACGCTCTCGATCACCGAAGAGCGTACGCTGTCGGAAAGTCATGTCACGAAAATGATTACACTGAGAGAGGAAAACGGAATGGAGCACTCGTTCTCGGAATCGGTGAGACTTTACTCGCTGGACGAAGCCACGGCGCTGCTCGAATCGGGCGGATTTCACGTCGAGCGGATCGTCGGCGACTACGACGGCAGCACGTTCGACTCGACCACCTCGCCGCGTATGATGCTGCTTGCCCGCTTGTCATCCAACCGATCCTGACCGGACAAAGCTACTCCGCGACTCAGTCACTCGTCAACGACCGACACCAAATCAACCCAGCATTCGGCGCTCGCGATAAAATTCGAACGTCCGGCGGATGCTCTGTTCGAAGGGTTCGTGGCGCATTCCGAGTTCACGTTGCGCCTTCGACGAATCGAAATAGAGAAATCTCGATGCCACGTTGAACATGGACATGTTGAAGAGCTTGGAAATTTTGTGCCGCTTTTTGCTGAATCTGCTGAACCTGAGCACGAAACTGAGCACATGCGCACCCCACATCGGCAGTGGCAGAACACGCTGATGAACGCCCGTGACGCGCATGATCGTCTCGTAAAGCTCTTTGTACGACACATTGTCGCCGCCAACGATGTAGCGCTCGCCCTTACGCCCTTTCTTCATGGCGGTAACGAGACAATCGATGACGATTTCGACATCGATCACGCAGATCCCGCCCATCGGATAGAACGGCATTTTGCGCTGGTAGATATCCTTGATGATGCGCCCGGCGTTGAAGTTAATGTCGCCCGCGCCAAACACGAACGCCGGAACCACGATCACGACATCCATCCCTTTTTTCACCTCCGCCGCCACGATCTTCTCGGCTGCGTGCTTGGTGCGGGCGTATTCGAGATCGAGTATGTCGAAATTCCAGCGGCTCTCCTCGTCGAACTTCCGGTTCGGCCCGCTGATGCCGACCGCCGTGATGGAGCTGACGTGAACCACCCGCCTGACCTTGGCCCGGCGGCAGGCATCGAGCACATTCTGCGTGCCATCGACATTGATTCTCTGAAGCAGAGGATTTTTGCGGTCGCCCATGTAGGTGATACCCGCGCAGTGATAGACCTCTTCGGCCCCGTCGAAAGCTCCGTGAAGCGAAGCGATGTCCGTAACATCACCGTACACGAGAGTGATCCGGTCGAGGCACTCTTTGAGCGAGGCCAAGTCGGAGCTGGCGCGGACAAGCGCGTGAACATCTTCGCCCGCCGCAGCAAGTCTGTGGACAAGACGGGACCCAATGAAGCCGGTGCCTCCGGTTACGACTATTTTCTTTCTCACGAATGCAGTATGTGTTGAAGAACTGATGGCTCGCCGCCTGAAGCCCGATCTTCGGCCTCCAGGACAAAGCCTTTCCAAAGAATGCGTTACTCCTGAACTTTGATCTTGCCGTCAAGAATATCCTTGCGGATCGATTCGACACGCTCGCGGACAGACTGGTCGATCAGCTTGTTGTTGCCACTGTTCCAGACATAGTCGGTGTAGCGACCATCGAGACCGAAGACCCGCTGTTTGCCGCCCTGGAACTGCCCCTTCATCGCCTCCTCGACGGTGGCGAAAACCGCCTTGTCAACCGCTTTGGTCATGCTGGTAAGCACGAAACCCGGCGCGAGGTAGGACTGATCCATGTCGGTGCAGATCACGAGCTTGCCGGACTCGCGGGCCGCTTCGATGATGCCCATGCCGCTCGCGCCGGAGGCCTGGTAGATGATGTCCGCGCCTTTGCTGTACTGACCGAGCGCCAACTCCTTGCCTTTTGCGGGATCGTTGAAGGCGCTGCCGGTCATGCCGATAAAGTTGGCGATGACCTTGATGTCGGGCTTGACAAACTTCGCCCCTTCGACGTAGCCGCTCTCGAATTTCCTGATGATGTTGGAATCCATGCCGCCGATGAAGCCGATCGTGCCGGTTTTCGATTCGAGGGCCGCAACGGCTCCGGCAAGGAACGATCCCTTCTTCTCCTCGAAAACTATGCCGGAGAGATTCGCCGGAATCGCCGCGCCCGGCTGCGGATTGTAGTCGATGCAGGCGAACTTCTTGTCGGGGAACTCACGCGCGATGGCCGTGATGTCATCGGTGAAGAGCAGGCCGACGCCGATGATCAGCTTGACGTCGGGATCTGCGGCCATCTGCCTCAAGGCCGCCTCGCGGTCGGCCCCCTCGCCTGAGGGCTCGATGTAGTCGAACTGAATGCCGAGCTTCTGTTTGGCCTGTTCGAGGCCGTTGTAGGCCGAATCGTTGAACGACTTGTCGCCCCGCCCGCCGACATCGAACACCAGACCGACCTTGTAACCGCCAGCTTTGCTTTCAGTTACCGGTTTTTTCCCAGCGCATCCCGTAATGAGTAGCATGAACATCGTCAGAATGGACGACAGCCTGAGAATCGAGGAGGAACATTTCCGGTAAGTCATGCCTGTATCGAGGGTTGATTCGTCAATAATTTGTCGCCTAATATAATAAAAAAGGGGGGTGTTTTATGAAACGGATGCGCATGACCTGCTCACGCGTTATGCCGAAGCGTCATTGAGACAACGAAACAAATTTTCTATATTTAAAAATGATGAAATAATACCGGGGTCAACAAACAAACCGGTCAGTCATGACAGCTCAACCCGGCAAACGTGGAACGGCAGGTCGCGATCCTGCAAAGCGTTGGCAGACGCGCCTGATCGTCATCGCATCCATCGTCGCGTGCGCCGTTGCCGGCTGGCTCTACTGGCGCGTCACGGCGACTGCCCGGCGCGATCTGGACGACATTCGCCAGTCCGGCAAGCTCCGCGTGCTGCTCTCTTACGACCCGATCAACTATTTCATCTACCGCGGCGCGCCGATGGGCTACAGTTATGAGCTGGCTCGAAGTTTCGCCCGCTATCTCGGCGTACCGCTCGAAGTGGTGGTCGTGCGAGACATCAACAACCAGATACCGATGCTCCGCAATAACGAGGGCGACATCGTGGCGCATCTGATGACGGTAACGCCCGAGAGAGAACAGCTCGTCAGCTTTACGACCCCGCTCGACTCGACGCGGCAGGTGCTCGTACAGCTCAAACCGAAAGGCGACGACTCCTCGAAACTGGTGCGCACGCTCGATCAGCTCGACGGCAAAAGCGTGCAGGTGCACCTCCATTCAGCCTACTTCACGCAGCTCGCCGAGATCAGAACGCTCCGGGAGATCGACTTCGAGATCGTGCCCGCCGATGGCGCGCTTTCGACCAGCGAGCTGATCGGCAAAGTCAGCAACGGCGCTCTCGATTACACCGTCGCGGATGAAAACATCGCCCGGACGCACCAGGCGCTCTTCGACAACATCGACATACGGACGCCGGTCAGCGCCGCAATGCCGCTCGCGTGGGCCGTCCGGAATAGTTCGCCGGAGCTGCGCGAGGCGCTGAACCGCTGGCTGGCAAGAGCGAAAAAAAGCGGCGAGCTGGCTATCATCCGCGACAAGTACTACAACCGTCAGAATCGCTTCAAAAAACACGCGATCCACGTCTTCTATTCAAACCACGCGGGTACGATCTCGACCTACGACAAACTGGTCAGGAAAACCGCCAAAGAGATCGACTGGGACTGGCGGCTGCTCTCCGCGCTGATCTACGAGGAGTCGCAATTCGACGCCGACGCGCTCTCCTGGTCGGGAGCGATGGGCCTCATGCAGCTCATGCCCGCCACCGGCGCTCAGTTCAAGGCTCGCAACCTCTTCGATCCCGCCGACAATCTGAAAGCTGGCGCAAGGTATCTTCGCGCTCTGGATGCGGAGTGGAAGGAGATCGATGACCGGCTGACGCGGCTCAAATTCATCCTCGCCTCGTACAACGTCGGCGCGGGTCACGTGCGTGACGCGCAGAGGCTGGCGTCGAAATACGGCGCGAAGCCTGATCTGTGGGAAGGCAATGTGGAAAAATATCTTTCGCTGACCTCGGAATCGAAGTATTACAACGATCCAGCCGCCGCACTCGGCTACTGCAACGGTAAAGTCGCCGTCCTTTACACCCGCAATATCATCGACCGCTATCAGCTCTACCGGGAAGTCATTCCAAAATGACAATATGGTCTAACTCATTATATAATTTTGCATTATAGAGTGTGAACATAACAGCGCGAAAGTCGCGGATGAGCGGAAGATAAAAAAAGTGAAGAACGTGCATGAAGCGCTCGATGCATATCAATTCGTTAAGGGTTAGATAAATAACCTGGCTATACAAAAAAACACTTGAGAGTATATATACAACAACCTGCTCAACCTTTATTCCCAACCCGTCGCGAACAGTAAAAGCTCGCGTAACTGACGTAAATTCTACACTTTAGCGGATTTTTGCAGAATTTTCAAGGAAAATTAATATAGAATTATTATACTTACAGTGACCCACACTATACGCTGGATATATAACACTATTACATCACAATACCCCGTTTCTATGTCATTTGAACATAACGACTTCGCCATTTTCGCGAATTTTCCGCATCCGGTATTTCTGATCTCGCCCGATGGCACCATACTCGAAGCCAATCAGTTTCTGATTGACAAATATTTCAGCCATCTCAAGGAAATCCGGGGCAAGAACATCTTTGAGCTGATAGCAAACGATCTTAAGGCCCCTGAATCTTCCGCCAAACGCAAAGCCGTAGTCGATACCGTCGTTTCTACCGGACAGCATATGATCTTCGACGAAGACGCAATAGTTGGCGGCATCATCAGAAGCTCCGTGTACCCGGTCAAATCTTTCGAAGGCGTTGTCACCAGCCTCCTGATTATTGCTCACGACGTTACCGAAGAGGTCGAGGCCGAGCGGCAGACGCGGCATACCGATCATATCTACAAAGCGCTTCTCGAAGATATTCCCGGCTCCGTATTCGTCCTTGACGACGAGTACCTGTTGATCAGTGGCAATGATCATGCTCTCAATCTCTTTGGAGACAAGAGAGGAGAAATCAAAAACAACAACTTTTTCGACATCATTTTCAGCGAAGACCGGCCTCGCATGAAAAAGATATTGACGGATATTATCGAATCCGGTCATGAAACGGCTGATGAAGTTCGAATGCTTACGCAAGATGATCGAAACAACTTCAACTGGTTCAACATTCATGCACAAAAAACCCTCATCGACAATAGCATCTATATCGTTCTGGTTTGTCTCGATATACATCATATCAAAATTTCAGAATCGCGCCTTTCCACGTACAAAAAATGGTTGATCAAGGCGATGGATGCCGGAAACGCAGGCGTCTGGGACTGGAATATCGTAACGAATGCCGGGATGTGGTCAAGCAATTTGTGGGATATTTTTGGCATCGAAAAACGGCCCGGAGTATATCCAACCTCTGAACTCTGGTTAAGCGCTATTCATCCCGATGATCGTGAAAGAATCGTCGATTCCTTGAAGCGTGCTCTATCTCTCCAGAAAGACCTGAGCGCTGAATATCGGGTTCTTCGTCCCGACGGCTCTTGTCGCTGGATACTGGAGAGTGCCAGGCCGGTCTTTGACAAAAAGGGCGAGGTAAAACGCTATTGTGGTATTGCAATCGACATTACCGAACAGAAAAAATTCGAAAACGAGATTACCCTCATTCGGAAAAATATTGATGCCCTACTTCAAAAATTCCATATCGGATGGTTTCATCTGAACCTGAATGATCACTCCGTGACACGAACAATCGAGCACGCCAGAATTTTCGGATATGACAATCTCGATGCTGAGTGGTCTTTTGAAAAGTTTCTCGAACACGTTGTCGATGAAGACCGGGAGAGAGTAAAAAAAATCTTGGCTGAAATGCTTTTAAATCATAAAGATTTTACAACCGAATATCATATCAGGAAAGCCAACGGTAATAAACGCAAGATATTGTCTTCAGGCTCCTTCGTCTATGATGATCTCGGAAAACCGTCTCATCTTGTCGGCATCCTTCAGGATATAACGGATATGCAAAATGATGAGTGAACACACGTCAGGCCGTAACCATGTGAACTGAGGCATGTGCGTGCTTATCGTTGCCAAAATAACAGCAGAACCATAATCCATACATCACATCACCCACAATGATATATACAATTTATTACTTCAACTATTGAACAAATCAACTGGTACGATGATATTTATACGATAATCGCATACCTTTACTTGTAAAAAAATATTTTTTATTGCGTCATAACTCGCTAAATTATACACTTAGTCGCTTTTTTTTCAAACATTCATCGAAGTTCTGGTGATAATCTTATGAGACATCCATGTCATTTGATAATAACAAGTTCGCCCTCTTCGCGAATTTCCCGAATCCGGTCTTTCTGCTCTCCCCCGATGGCACGGTTCTTGAAGCCAACCATTGTTTCGTCGAAACTTATTTTAGCCGGGTCGGTGAAATCCGTGGCAAGAACATCTATGAACTGACTGCCACTGAACTTCACTCCCCTGAATTTGCAGCCAAACGGAAATCCAACGTGGATAGCGTGGTTTCTTCCGGAAAGCACCTTATTGTCGATGATGATTTCGTAGAGGGGGGCGTTTTCAGAAGCTCCATATACCCGGTAAAATCTCCGGATGGCACGGTAGCCAGCGTCCTGATCATCGTTCACGACGTTACCAAGCAAGTCGAGGCCAGACGGCAGGCCCGGCATACCAATCATATATACAAAGCGCTTCTCGATGCCATTCCCGCCGCCGTATTCGTCCTCGACGATGAGTGTTTATTGATCAGTGGCAATAATTATGCTTTCAGTCTTTTTGGAGACTGGAAAGAAGAAATCAAAAACAACAACTTTTTGAATCTCGTTTTCAGAGAAGACCGGCATCGCATGAAAAAGATATTGACGAATATTATGGAATCCGGTCATGAAGAAGCTAAAGAAGTTCGAATGCATACGCAGGATGATAGAAATAATTTCAACTGGTTCAACATTCATGTTAAAAAAGCCCTCATCGACAATCGCAACTATCTCGTTCTGGTTTGTTTCGATATACAGCGTATCAAAATAACCCAATCACACCTTTTCGAGTACAAGAACTGGTTGAGCAAGGCGATAGAAGCCGGAAACGCAGGTATCTGGGACTGGAATATCGCAACAAATGACGGAACATGGTCAGACACGATCTGGAAACTTTTTGGCATCGAAAAATTGCCCGGACATAAACTCACCGTCGAACTCTGGCAAAGCGCTATTCATCCTGATGACCGTGAAATGATTACCGAATCCGTAAATCGAGCTATTGCTCTCAAGGCTGATCTGAGCATTGTATATCGCGTTCTTCGTCCCGATGGCTCCTGTCGCTGGATACTCGATAGCGGTAAACCGGTCTATGACAAAAACGGAGAGATGCAACACTATTGTGGCATTGCAGTTGACATTACCGATCAGAAGAAATTCGATAACGAGATGACCCGCATTCGGGAACAAGTCGATCTTTTGCTCGAACAATTCAACATCGGATGGTTTCATTTGAACCTTAAAAACCACTCCGCGATCAGGACAATCGAGCACGCCAGGATTTTCGGATATGACAGTATCGATTCTGACTGGTCTTTTGAAAAGTTTCTCGAACACGTTGTCGATGAAGAGCGGGAGAGAGTCAGAAATACTGTGTTCAACTCGATTTCAAACAAAAAAGATTTTCTGATCAATTGCCATATCAGAAAAACAAACGGTGAAAAACGAAAAATTTACGCTTCGGTTTCTCTCATTCGTGACGAGCACGAAAAACCGACTCATCTGGTCGGAATAGTTCAGGACATCACGGATAACCTGGGGAATTCATGAAAGCGTGAGCTTGTCGATCCGGCAATTCATCGACAAGCTCACGCTTTTATCGAAAAGCGCCGCCGAGAGTGATTCAGGGCTTCAACTGGTTTTCCCTCTGCGCGAACAGGCTTCTGATGCCTGGCAGCATCGAGAGCGCCGCCGATTCGTTGCCCTGCTTGACCGCTTCCGAAAGCTCGTCGATGGCGCGCGCGATGCTCTGGTTCACCATCATATCCCCCTGGCCGGAACCGGCGGAAAGAAATCTGGTCTCGCCGCCAAGCCGCAGCACTCTGGTTTTCAGCTCGGGCTTCATGCAGCGGCGGCCAATATTTTCGATCCGGTCGGCCCATTCCGTCGGCCCGGCAGAGAGGTCAGCTTTTTTCCGTCGGCCCGTCGCAACTTCATCCATGCCGTTCGACACAAAGAGCACGCCGAGGCCGGTCACGGTCAGCACGCTCGCAATGATCGCGCCGGTGCCCATCCCCTGAAACTCCAGCACAAGGCCAACAACGGCGGAAAGAAACGCGAACAGCGCAATCCCGGCGCTGATCATGGTTGAAAGATTCCAGCCGAGGCGGAACCCTCTGACGACGGCGTACGAGCCTGCCGCAAGCGACAGCGTAAAAAGCGCGACTGGCGCGAGCTGCATGTCGCCACTGACAAGCCTTGCGGAGAAAAACGCGAAAAAGAGACCAAACACCGTCAGCGCAACGCCCAACGGCAGCAACACCCAAAACCAGGATTGTTTCATTCCTCAGTAGTTTTTTCGTCACGAAAAAGTCCGCCATTCGGCGCAAAACGCTTCCCAACCAGGTTCTCCCCAGCCCGGAACGCACAACAGATAGCCAAGATAAGAAAATCCGCTGCAAAGGTGCGAAATTCTCCCCGCATTTGCGCCACACTCTTTTTCCGTTCAGCGACGACGACTTGTGCTGAACACCATCGGTTTCGATAACTTTCCTGAAGTATCTCAATCGGTAATCGCCTCGTGTTCGCCAGAATCCTGCCGCTGGACAAACGGCGCGTCACCTGTCATAAAACAGCCGGAAGCCGCCCTGAAAGAGCACTGTTCTACCGATTTTTTAACGGCTCTGCAACTCATGCGGAATTCACAGATGTGACAAAATGAGTTATTTTATCTGCGCAGACACTCGAACGAGCGATTTGTCGAATTCAACAAAAGAGGAGAAAGCATGAAAACAACGTCAGTTTCGGCGGCATTTACCACGGACAAAGTGGCGGAAACGCGGGATTTTTATCTCCGGCATTTCGGCGCGAAGCTCACGTTCGATTGCGGATGGTACGTGAACCTCGAATTCGGCAATCCGGCCTCGACCTTGCAGTTCATGGCCGCCACGCAACCGGAGCACCGACTCAGCAGCAGCGCGGGCCTCATCTACAATTTCATGGTGGAAGATGTGGATGCGGAACATCGCCGCCTGACCGCTGAGGGGCTCGCGGTAATCGTACCGCTCGAAGACCATCCCTGGGGCGACCGGGGCTTCGCCGTGCAGGATCCGAACGGCATCACCTTATATATCTATAGTGAACGCGAGCCGACGGAAGAGTTCCGGCAATATTACCGGTAGCCTCCGGGCGACGTGTCTTCACTTGCCAGACGCGCAACAGAGAGCCGGAGCAGAAAATCCCCTGCAAAGGCGCGAAATTCCGCGTCTCGCCATCTGGCATCGTCAACTCGGCAGTCAAAGCTCGCAGCCCTGTTTCCCGCCGATCACGCTGCGCATTTCCGTTTCATGAAGATAAGCGGTTGGCTTTCGGATTAAAGGTGCTACATTCACTGTCCAAATTTCGATCAACCTTACTGAATGCCATGCCCTTTTCCGCTCTCGGAATCATCGATCACTTGCGCAAAGCTCTCACCGAAGAGAGCTACAAATCTCCAACCCCGATACAGGCCGAAGCCATTCCGGTCATTCTCAACGGCAACGACCTGCTTGCCTGCGCCCAGACCGGCACCGGCAAAACCGCGGCGTTCGCCCTTCCCGTGCTGCAACTCCTTTATCAGAGCCATATACACGGCGAAAAACGCAAAATCCGGTGCCTTGTGCTCACGCCAACCAGGGAGCTGGCGATCCAGATCGCGGAGAGCTTCACGGCCTATGGCCGCCACACAGGCCTGACAAACACGGTGATTTTCGGCGGCGTCAACCAGAACCCGCAGACCGAGCGGCTGGTCAGGGGTGTCGATATTCTGGTCGCCACGCCGGGCCGCCTGCTTGACCTTATCGGACAGGGGCACCTTCACCTGCGGGACATCGAGTATTTCGTACTCGACGAAGCCGACCGGATGCTCGACATGGGCTTCATTCACGACATTAAAAAAGTACTGAAAGCCCTGCCGAAAAAGCGGCAATCGCTGTTCTTCTCGGCAACCATGCCGCCCGAAATCATCAAGCTCGCCGCCACGATTCTGCATAACCCGAAAGAGATCATGGTCACTCCGGTCTCATCGACCGTTGAAATCATCAACCAGCACATTCTGTTCGTTGACCGGGAAAACAAAAACGGTCTGCTTTCTCACCTGCTTCAGGAGAGGAACATCGAAAGCGCCCTTGTCTTCACGCGAACCAAGCATGGCGCGGACAAAGTGGCCCGTTTTCTCGTGCGCAACGACATCACCGCCGAGGCGATTCATGGCAACAAATCGCAGAACGCCCGGCAACGCGCGCTCGGCAACTTCAAAACGAGGCAAACGAGAGTGCTGGTCGCCACCGACATCGCCGCGCGCGGCATCGACATCGACGAACTCGAATATGTCATCAACGTCGATCTGCCCAACATCCCGGAAACCTACGTGCATCGCATCGGACGAACAGGCCGGGCCGGAAATCGGGGCGCCGCCTACTCGTTCTGCAACGCCGAGGAGAAAGAGTACCTCCGCGACATCGAAAAGCTCATCGCAAAGAAAATCCCGGTCATCGAAGATCATCCTTTCCCGCTAATGAATCTTTCTGAGGAACAGCCGAAACCTGCCCCCTCGAAGAAAGGAAATACCGGGCATCAGGAGCCAAAACCAAAGCTGGAGCTAGCCGCAAAACGCTCCGGGCGCAAAAGAAGATTCTTCGAAAAGCGAAGCTGAAATTCGTCGGGGAGGGCGCGGTGATGAATGCGAAGAAGCTGGGAGTTTGCTGTAAAAGCAGACTCCCGGCTGAGATAGAGCGACACTTTGGCGGAATTATTAGTTTGCTGATATTTTTCGAGCAGCAGACTGATTGTGGGCCATTTCCTGGAAAACCTCTTCAAATAACGGAACTAAAAGCATAGAACCATATGTTGACAAGTGGGATTTGTCACGATAAAGAGAGTGTCCATTTATTTCAGTTAGACCCTGGCCGTTTGAATCAAAAAGTATTTTTCCAGGATAAATAATTGAAACATTTTGATTACCCCGAACCTCCTCTTCAAACATTTTGAACATAGTATTTCTTTTGATATAAAAGCTCTTATCTGTCCCTATCCGTATATTTTTATTATAGTAATCAGGAAATCGTGATCTCAAAAATATATAACGCGAAGGTTCACTCGAAAGCTCAGGAACCATTGCGACAACTACGACATTTTTACCCAACAAATTAAGCTGACACACTGTACGCATCAACCCCTCTTTAACGTATACCGCGGCATCGCCCCCTGTTATTTTTCCTTGCACATCATACCACTTCATCCCATCTTCGGACCAACTAGCCCATGCGCCTGCAAGAAATACTGTCTTTATCTCTGGATGCATTCTGATAAAAGATAAGATATGATTATTTAACTCATACTTACTAATATCATAGTTATCACTTGTAAGACTTGGATGTTGATCAACACCAATCAAGGGAGGAATAGCTGTATAAACAAGAGAATATCCACCTTTATTGAATTTACGAGAAACATAATCCAAAGCAGGAATAAGTGCCCGAGCATGTGAATCACCCCACAGTGCAAATATTTTTTCTCCATCAATAGCACCAATAACTGGGGCTTTTCCCCCCTTATCTATATCTCGTATAATCTCGTCCCATGCCCTAGTTTTATTTATCGGGTCTTTTGTCAGAACACTTATAGCCGAATTTGCAAGAGGGTGAAAATTATTTAATAACCTAACAGAAAAAACAAGTGAACCCGTAACAAAAAACGAGACAGTTGTCACAATAGCAACAGCAAAAAGGCTTTTCCGTTCCCGTAGCAACGGACGTTTCCCCCTGAATGGCTGTTCAATAAATTTCCAGGAGAAAGAAGCGATAAGCAATGAAGTAACAATGATAGCAGCGCTATCGATGCCAGTTAAAGGCTTGAAAAGAAAATACTTTGTAAACGCCACCAGAGGCCAGTGCCAGAGATAAAGCGAATATGAAATCAAGCCGATAAAAACCAAAGGAGGTGCCGTAAGCAACCTTTGTGCTTGGTATGTGCCCAGCCTGCCACTATAGATAATCAAGCCAGAGCCGATAACAGGAGCTAAGGCAGCAATTCCAGGAAAGGGAGTTGCTTCTGTGTAGAAAAAAATACTGAACAAAATGAGCGCAAGGCCTGAGATGGTGAGCGTGTTGCGTTGCCAATCCTTCGTAAGATCAGGCAAAGTTCCAAAGGCGAGGATAGAACCAACCATCAATTCCCAAGCTCTTGTCGGCACAAGGTAGAATGTCGCGGAAGGGCGATGTGTAACACCATAAATGCTTGCGACCAAGGAAATAATGAAAGCAATCACTACCCAAAGAAAATATTTCTCTTTCAGATAGCGATGGATCGCCATCAAGGCAAGTGGAAAGAAGATGTAAAACTGCTCTTCAACAGCCAGTGACCACGTATGGAGCAGTGGTTTCAGGAGAGATGGTGCATCAAAGTACCCCGACTCACGCCAGAAAAGAATATTTGAGCTGAAGAGCGTTGTTGCAGCAATGCTCCGACCAAGATCCTTGAATGCATTCGCATCGAAGAGGTAGGCGCCAATAACAAGAACAAAGGCGATTACAGGAAACAGCGCCGGAAAAATCCTCCTGATACGGCGTTCATAAAAACGCGCAATGGAAAAATTTTCAGCTTTGATCTCCTTGAGGATGATCGAGGTAATCAGATACCCTGAGATCACGAAGAAGACATCGACACCAACAAAACCACCGGTGAAGCAGGGAACATTGGTGTGGAAAAAGAGGACTGCAAGAACGGCAATACCTCTAAGGCCATCGATATCGGCACGGTATTTGAATTCCATAGGCATAAAAAATGAATACATAAAACATAAATACGCAGTTAAGCTAGTAATATAGTATTTCTAATGACACACTGAGCATCTCGCAAGAAAAAAATTTTTTCATCAGAGTCTGTTCGTTAAAAGGTGTAAATGCTTATAGATTCTTGACTCGTAAGATGGAGAAAACTCGTGACGTGAAGTGGACCCGAGCGATCAGACAGAATCGCGTCGAGTTTAAGCTGGTAACTCGCTGTTGTTCATGCAGCTGATTGATGCTGCGCTGTAACCTCTGACGACCCATCAGAGG
>Ga0326726_10000191_pt1 | contig 59915 bp, 58 predicted proteins | sample MHFenrmetagenome_2_FD_207603 | JGI IMG/M metagenome (GOLD analysis project Ga0326726, IMG submission 207603) | Lab enriched peat soil microbial communities from Michigan Hollow, Ithaca, NY, United States - MHF15MN | ecosystem: Environmental > Terrestrial > Soil > Wetlands > Peat | place: USA... | reverse complement strand
GAGGATCGCACGCACGTCCTGGAAGTCGACGACGGTGCGTCCCTCGAAGTCAGGCGGCGCAGCGCCGAATGGCGTGACGAACCCAAACACGCGTGCCGGCGATCCGCTGGTGAGACCGCTCAGCGTCAGATTGCCGGTCACGATCTCGTAATTGGCCGCATCCGCATCTTTGTCGGGGGCTGAGCCGGTGCCCGTGAAATCGAAGATGCTCACGCGCCGGCCGTCGATACTGTCGAGGTCCAGCGTGAGGTTGTCGGGACTCGCCGACTTCACGGTGCCGAGCAGGTGTGTCAGCTCGAGCCGCACTCGACCCTGCTGGGCATCGAGCGTTACAGCGCCGTTGTTCTCGCTCGCCGAACCGAAGGCATGGATTCGCTGACCGACCGAGATCGCTTGCGTGCCGAGGGCATTACTCATCTCACCGTCGCGAATCACCGCCGTCTGGGGCCCAACCAGCAGCGTGATGTCGTCACGAATGAAAGTGACGCTACCCGAGCGCCGGATCATCGTGCCGCCGCGTACCGTCAAGGTGTCGCCATTGCGGGCCGTGACCGTGCCCGTCAGCACGTCGAACTGCGAGCCGGGTACGCTGGTGCCCGCGTGTACGCGCTGCGCGGTGAAACTCCGGTTGGCGACATCCAGCGTGCCGAAGGCGACGGTGGCGGTACCGGCGCCCGCCTGGCCCAGCGCGTCGAGCCCGGCAGAACCTGTGAAAGTCTCGCCATTGATCTCGAATTCGGTGCTCGCAGTCGTATGAACCGTGAACTGGCCGAGGCGTGCATCACGCAGATTGAAAGGGCGCACATCGATGAGGTAAGTGCTGGCTGAGGAATCGACACTGAGCAGCGGTCCGCGCACGCGCAGATCCTTCTGGTCGACGGGCTCGAGCGAGGCCACGATGAAAGGCTCAGCGACGGCCCGCACGGGCGTCATGGTCGTGTCCACCGTGTGCGAGGCGGCGAGATCAAAGTCGAGTTGCAGCAGGGCAGGGCGTCCCGGGGCGATCACGACGTGATTGCGGTTGTCGAGCATGATCTGAACGTCGACGACGCCGAGCGGCTGTCCGTCCCGACCGACGACAGTGGCGGCGCGCGGCTCGCCGTTGACCTCGACGGTCACGTCGGCGTTGCTGTAGTCGAGCCGCATCGTGCCCTCGACGTAGGTGCCATTCGGAATCGTAGCCGCAGTGACGAATTCGGTGAGATCCACGAGCTGCGCGAAATCGACGCGCGTGCTGACCGGGAGTGTCTCGACGACAGCGCCGTTCGCCTTCCTCAGCGTGAGCGACAACACGTCGACGCTGTAGCTGAGGAAATCGCCGTCGGCGTCGGTCATACCTACGTAAAGCGATCCGCAGTCAGAACCGCTGCTGCACGACTGCGAAGTCGGTGTCGTCCCCGTCATGCTGTTGCCACCTCCGCCGCTGCAGCCGGCGAGCGCCAGCGCCAGAGCGAGGAACGAGGTCCAGAATCCAGTTCGATGCGATGAAGGGGACATGTCCAACCTCCCGTGAGCGGTCCTAGCAACGCAGACAACGCCGGCGGGCATCCGGGGTTGACTCAACGGTGATACGGCCTTCCATATCAGCCGCTTAGCTTGCTTTCTTAGAAATTCATGACAGAATGCGGCGCAACCCATGAAAAGAAGTCGGGGGAAAAATGTGTGGCAGGTCCGTTAACCGGGCTCGCCGAGCTGACAGACTTCACCGGCCCTGGGGGAGACTGAGTGCGAATGGCCATGGGAACAGTGCCGCCCGAACCGGTCAGTGATCTGACGGCCTCCGACATCCTCTCGCCCCAACTCTGGGCTCGCTCCAACAATCGTCCTTCACTCGGCCTCGACGTCACCTGCACCAAGATCGCTGTTGATTTTCAGAGCATGACCGAGGCTACCGCCGAGGCGTGCATTCGCCAGAACCTCGACGCTCTGCGTGAAGCGACGCGCACCGACGCCACCTTCATCGCGCTGTTCGACGAAGAGGGTACGCACGTCGAATCTCTCTCGGTGTCGAAGGGCATGTTCACGCAGTGCACCCCCGAAGTGCTCAAAGGCCAGCAGCTCGAAGCCCTGCCGTGGCTGCGCAGCCGCCTGGAGCACACTCGCATCCTGGAGATTCGCGATACCGCGAATGTGCGCCGTGAGCAGGCGGCGGAAGGCGCGCGTCTGCAGCAGCTCCACGTCGGCGCACTGCTTCTGGTCGGTTTCGCCGTTCAGGACAAGGTCTGCGGTTTTCTGGGACTGTGTGCCGCGCAGCCGCGCGAAGGCTGGGACGTCAACCTACACCTGCTGCTCAAACTGATCGGCACGAGCTTCGCCTCGGGACTGGAGCGCATGCGGGTGCAGAAGCACCTCAAGAGCCTGCAGGAGCGCACGGACCTCGCGATGTTCACCGGGAACGATGGCCTGTGGGACTTCGACGCCGAGAACAACCGCGTGTATTTCTCGCCGCGCTGGAAAGGGATGCTCGGCTACGCCGAGGACGAAATGAACCAGTCTCCGGACTGGCGCCAGCTGGTGCATCCCGATGACATGCCGCGGGTGCAGGCGGCGATCCGGGATCACGTCGCTGGCAAGACGCCGATCTTCGAGAGCATTCACCGCATGCGTCACCGCAGCGGCGAATGGCGCTGGGTCGTGAGCCGCGCCAAGGCGCGCGTCGACAAGGGCGGCCGGCTGCTGCGGCTAGTTGGGACTGAGCTCGACATCACCGAGCGCAAGCTGTACGAGGACGCGCTGTTCCGCGAGAAAGAGAGCGCGCAGATCACGCTGCAGTCGATCGGCGATGGCGTGATCACTACTGATCAGCACTCCAACGTCGAGTACATCAATCCTGTCGCCGAAGAGCTCACTGGCTGGAAGCTCGAGGACGCACAGGGACGTTCAATCGACGAGATCTTCCGGGCCTTCCACGAGGAGACCTGCGAGCCGCTCGAAAACCCGATGACCGTGGCGATCCGTCGCACGCGCTCGATCAAGTCAGTGCGGCCCATGCTGCTGATCCGCAGGGACGGCAACGAGCTGTATGTCGAGAGCACCGCGGCACCGATCCGGGACGGGCAGGGCGGGATGTGCGGCGGCGTGCTCGTGTTCCATGACGTCAGCGAGTCGCGCGAGCTCAACCGGCGCCTGAGTTATCACGCCAGCCACGACGTCCTCACGGGCCTGGTGAACCGGCGCGAGTTCGAGAGCCGGCTGGAGCGGGCCTTGAAGAGTGCCAAGGCGCGCGAGACCTCCTACGCCGTCTGCTATATCGACATCGACCAGTTCAAGATCATCAACGACACATGCGGCCACAGCGCGGGCGATGCGCTGCTGGGCCAGGTCGGCGCGCTGCTCAAGTCAAAGATTCGCTGGCGCGATACGCTGGCGCGCCTCGGCGGCGACGAGTTCGGTCTGCTGCTCGAGAGCTGCTCGCTGGATGAGGCGCTGCGCACCGCGGAGTCCCTGCGTGAGGCGGTACGCAATTTCCGCTTCGTGTGGGAGGAGCGCACCTTCCGTCTGGGTGCCAGCATCGGCGTGGTGCCGATCGCAGCGGAGAACGAGGACGTGGCTTCGATCCTCAGCGCCGCCGACAGCGCCTGTGCGGCTGCCAAGGAGGGCGGGCGCAACCGCGTCCACAGTTTCGAGGAAAACGACATCGATCTCATGCGCCGCCGCCGCGAGATGCAGTGGGCAGCGCGCATCAACAATGCGCTCGAGGAGTCGCGCTTCGAGCTGTTCCGCCAGACGATCCTGCCGCTACAGCGCCAGGACAGCGGCGCACACTACGAACTGCTGCTGCGCATGCGCGACGAGAACGGCAAGATCGTCTCGCCGGACAATTTCATCTCGGCGGCGGAGCGCTACGGCATTACGCCGAACATCGACCGTTGGGTAATAGAGAATGCGTTCCGCTGGCTGGTCTCGGAAGCCGACGAGCGCGAACGCCTGGCGCTGTGCTCGATCAATCTCTCGGGGCAGTCGCTGGGGGACGATAAGTTCCTGCCGTTCGTGATCGAGCAGTTCCATCGCAGCGGCATCGATGCGACCAAGATCTGCTTCGAGATTACCGAGACGGCGGCGGTGGCGAGCTTCTCGCAGGCCAACCGTTTCATCCAGGCGCTGAAGGAACTGGGCTGCAAGTTTGCACTGGACGACTTCGGCACCGGACTGTCTTCGTTCGGCTACCTCAAGCATTTCCCGGTCGACTTCCTCAAGATCGACGGCAGTTTCGTGAAGGAGATCCTGCACGACCCGATCGACCGCGAAATGGTCCGTTCCATCAACGAGATCGGCCACCTGACCGGCAAGCAGACCATCGCCGAGTTTGCCGAGAACCAGGAGATCATCCAGATGCTGCGTGGGCTGGGCGTTGACTACGCCCAGGGCTACGGCGTCTCCCAGCCGCAGCGCGTGTTGAAAGCCGTCAACGGCTGAGCGGCCAAACCCCCTAGCAAAGCCCCTGGCAGGCGAGGGCAGGGTGCCGGTGCCCCGGAAGCCCGAGGGCTTGCAGCCTCAATCAAGTCTATGGTTGAATATCAACCTATCGGTTGATAGTTGCCCATGCCCACCGCCCGACTCCGACTCGTCAAACCGGATACTTCAGCGGCCAGCCTCGATGACGAGATGCTGAGCGCTGTGTTTGGCGCGCTCGCCGATCCGGTGCGTCGCGCGATCCTGGTGCGTCTGGGCGAGGGCGAGCTATTGGTTTCGCAGATCGCAGAACCCTTCGATATTTCGCTCCAGGCGGTCTCCAGGCATATCCAGGTGCTGGTCACCGCCGGCCTGGTGCGCCAGGAACGCACCGGACGCATCGCGTTGTGCCGCATCGACGCCGGACCGATCTTTGCCGCAGCGGTCTGGCTCAACCGTTACAGCAAGCACTGGCAGGCGCAGTTCGACAAGCTGGCCTATTGGCTCGATCAGATCGAGCGTGAGCGCGGCGCGCGCGTCCGCGCCTCGAAGCCGCGCAGTCCGCGCAAGAGGTGATCGACATGGAATATCGCGAAGGCAGCGAGAAGCTCACCGACTTTCGCCGGCAGGTCACTGAGCTGCGCCGGCAGATGCGCAGCGTACAGGATGCGATTGAGCCGCAACCAGTGCCCGACTACGCGTTCAACGACAGCGACGGGCGCAAGGTGCGCCTTTCCGACCTGTTCGGCGACAAGGAGTACCTGTTCGTGATCCACAACATGGGGGCGGCGTGTCGCTACTGCACCCTGTGGGCCGATGGGTTCAACGGCGTGCTCGAGCACCTGCAGAGTCGCGCCGCGTTCGTGGTCTCATCGCCGGATGCGCCGGAGAAGCAGCGGGAATTTGCGCACCAGCGGGGCTGGAGGTTCCGCATGGTCTCCTACGATGGCGCACAGTTCGCCGAGGACATGGGCTACCGTCGGGAGGGTCGTTGGTGGCCCGGGGTCTCGGTGTTCAAGCGTGTCGGTAGCCAGATCGTCCGGGTTTCCGATACCGGCTTCGATGTGGGCGATGATTTCTGCAGCGTCTGGCATTTCTTTAATCTTGTCCCCGGCGGGCCGGCCGATTGGGAGCCGAGATACAGCTACGGCGGCGCAACCTGAGGTATCGATTTGGGGGTGGGGCATGTCACGAGGTGAAGTGGTCTCCAGAGACGAATGGCTGGTGGCGCGCAAGACACTTCTCAAGAAAGAGAAGGACTTCACGCACCTGCGCGATGAGCTGAGCCGGGAGCGGCAGGCACTGCCCTGGGTCAGGGTCGACAAGCAGTATGTCTTCGAGGGAACTCAGGGCCGGGAGACGCTCGCCGATCTGTTCGGCAAGTGCAGCCAGCTCGTCGTCTATCACTTCATGTTTCATCCGTCGTGGGAGGAAGGCTGTCCGAGTTGTTCGTTCTGGGCGGACAGTTTCAACGGCATCGGCATTCATCTCGCGCATCGCGACGTGTCGCTGGTGGCGATCTCCAAGGCGCGGCTCGAGCAGCTGGTGGCGTTCCGCAAGCGCATGGGCTGGTCCTTCAAGTGGGTGTCATCGTTCGCCAACGATTTCAACCGCGACTACCACGTCTCCTTCAACGACGAGGAGATGAAGCGCGGCGTCATGGAGTACAACTACTGTCAGCAGTCGTTTCCGTCCGAGGAGGCGCCCGGTATCAGCGTCTTCAGCAAAGAGGCCGACGGTACCGTGTTCCACACGTATTCCTGTTATGCACGTGGCCTCGACATGATGAACGCCGCCTATCAGTACCTGGACCTGGTACCGAAGGGGCGTGACGAAGCGACGCTGAGACACACCCAGGCCTGGGTGCGTTACCACGATCGATACGAAGACTAGTCAGGCGCCGATGCGCATCGACAGGTCGACTGCGTGAACATGCTTGGTGAGCGAGCCGACCGATATGAAGTCGACACCGGTCAGAGCGATGTCCCGCACATTGTCGAGGTGAATTCCGCCCGAGGCCTCGAGTTTCACCGGCGATCCCTGTGAGCGGTTCGAGGCTACGGCCGCGCGCAGGTCCTCCAGGCTAAAGTCATCGAGGAGGACCATGTCGGGTTTTCCCGCCAGCGCCTGTCGCAACTCGTCCAGATTCTCTACCTCGATTTCGACCGTGGCCCGCGTCGCGTTGCGTGCTGCCGCGATCGCCGCCGCAATCGACCCGGCCGCCGCTATGTGGTTCTCCTTGATCAACACCGCATCGTAGAGGCCGAGTCGATGATTGCGGGCGCCGCCGACGGCGGTGGCGTACTTCTGGGCGGTCCGCAAGCCGGGAATGGTCTTGCGCGTGTCGAGAATCTCGCAGCCCGTGCCCGCGACGGCGTCGACGAACCGGCGCGCCGCCGTCGCCGTGGCGGATAAGAGCTGCAGGAAATTGAGCGCCGTTCGTTCACCGGTCAGCAAAGCGCGGGCGTCACCCTGCAGAGAACAGAGCGCGCTGCCGGCAGACACACGCGTACCTTCGCGCACCAGCCAGTTCACCGAGACGTTTCCGCCAAGCTGCGCGAAGGTGGCGTCGAACCACGGTTGCCCGCAGATGACCGCATCCTCGCGCGTGATCACCGTGGCGACGGCGCGGCGTGCGGCGGGCACGAGACTTGCGGTGAGATCTCCACTGCCGACGTCTTCGCGCAGCGCGCGTGCCACCTGGTCCTGCAGGTCGGCAGGTATGAGAGGTGCCTTGCGGGACTCGGTCAGAACGGGAGGCCGTGCGTCGCGGACCCCATGCACAACAGCATTGGAATCGAGAGCATGAAGTTGACGCGCGAGGCATTGCCCGCAATCTTGCGGGCGCGCGCCTTCTGCTCATCCGTTGCCGGCACGATGCCGAGGATCTTCTTTTGGTTCGGCCAGATCAGGACCCAGACATTGAACAGCATGATCGTTCCCAGCCACGCCCCGACGCCGATCACCATCTGGTACAGATTCACCGTGTCGCCGCCCAGTCCCAGCTTGAGTGCGCCGCCGAAATTGCCAGCGCGCGTGAGATACCAGGCGCCGGTCAGCCAGGTGGAAACAGCGGCCCAGCGGAACCAAAACAATGCCCGCGGGGCCACATACTTGGTGATGCCCGCGCCGCCAGGGCCACCCTTGTCGGCGGCTGCAGCTGCCAACGCTGGTGTCTGCGCAACGTTGAAATAGTAAAGCAGCCCGATCCACATCACGCCGGACAGGATGTGGAGCCAGCGTGCCAGTGAAAGCTCGTTGAAGCCGGCTCCGGGAATCACCACGAACGCGATGATCGCCAGCACTACGCCACTGATGATTGCGCCGGGAACGGAATTAAGCGGATTCATGACTCGGCTCCCCTGGTTTGTTCTATCGTGGTGCCAGGCACCAGCGCGTTTGAAGAATAGGCGACGACCCCCGATAATTCAATGATCGGCCGGGTGAACCCGGTGGTTGCCGTGATGGCTGTGGCCGGCACGGATGGTGAAATGGAGGCGATGAAACGTGGAAATGGCAGAGCGCATCAGGCAACAGTTGACTTCAAAGCCGGTGGTGCTGTTCATGAAGGGCACGCCGGACTTTCCGCAGTGTGGATTCTCTGCGCAGGCTGTGGCAGCCCTTCGGGCCTGCGGCGCAGAGTTCGCGCACGTGAACATCTTCGAAGACCCGGAGCTGCGCGAGGCGCTCAAGGCGTACTCGAACTGGCCAACCTACCCGCAGCTCTACGTTAACGGCGAGCTGGTCGGCGGCTGTGACATTACGCTCGAGATGTATCGTAGCGGGGAGCTGAAGAAGCTGTTGCAGGGGGCTGGCGCTGCCAGCGCCGGCTGAGCGACATCACTCCGGCGTGGCCTCGAAGGGCGGCGCACCCTCGATCTGGCTCAGGTCGATATTGAGCGCTGCCAGGCGCCGCACGGCCAGATCGTAGATCGGCTTGAACTGATTGCAGATCAGGCAGAAGAGCTCGGCGGTGCGCTCGGCATCGTACGCCGCGGAATGAGCCGAAGCGGCGTCCCAGTCAAGTCCCGCAGCGATGAGCGCCCGCGACAGGACCGTCTGACCGAAGGCGACACCGGCGAGCGTTGCAGTGTCGAAGCACGAGAATGGATGCAGGGGATTGCGCTTGACCTGGGCGCGCGTGACCGCGGCGTTGACGAAGCTCAGGTCGAAGAAGGCGTTGTGACCCACAAGGATGGCCCGCTTGCAGCCGGTCGCGCTGACCGCGTGGCGGATTTCGCGGAAAATCCTCTGCAGCGCGTCCTTCTCCGGGATTGCGGGGCGCAGCGGATGATGCGGATCGATGCCGATCACTTCGAGCGAAGCGGGCTCGATGTTCGCGCCCTCGAAGGGCTGCACATGAAAGCGATGCGTGACTCCCCGCCTGAGGCTGTCGTCCGGCCCGATTTCGATCAGCACGGCCGCAATCTCCAGCAGGGCATCACGCGTCGGGTTGAAACCTCCGGTCTCGACGTCGATCACCACGGGAAGAAATCCCCGGAAGCGCCCGGCGATCGGCGATGCCGCGGTGTTGTCGGGCATCATTCAGGTTCCCGGCGCGGCGAGTCGCCAGTGCAGGACTTCACCGGCGCGAAGCGGCACGAGCTGTCCTGAGCCAAAAGGCAGGGCCTCGGGTGCCCGCCATTCCTCGCGCCTCAGTGTGATCGTGCCGCTGTTACGGGGGAGCCCGTAGAAGTCCGCTCCGAATTCGCTCGCGAATCCCTGCAAGCGACCTAACGCGCCGGCGGACTCGAAGGCTTCGGCATAAAGCTCGATGGCGGCGTGCGCGGAGAAGATCCCCGCGCAGCCACAGCCTGCTTCCTTGGCCGAACGCGCATGCGGTGCACTGTCGGTGCCCAGAAAGAACCGCTGATCGCCGCTGGCGGCGGCGGATAGGAGTGCTTCGCGATCAGCTTCGGTCTTGAGCACGGGCAGACAGAAGTGGTGTGGCCTCAGGCCGCCAGAAAAGAGCGCATTGCGATTGAGCAGCAGGTGCTGCGGGGTCAGGGTCGCGGCGATGCCAGGGCGCGACGCGCTCACGAACTGCACCGCCGCGCGAGTCGTGATGTGCTCGAAAACGACCTTCAGCTGCGTGAACCGACGCACCAGTGGCTCGAGTACGCGGTCGATGAAGCGTTGCTCGCGTTCGAACACATCGACGGCAGGATCGGTCACCTCGCCGTGCACCAGCAGTGGCATGCTGAGCGCCTGCATACGCTCCAGAACGCTGTGCACCTGCTCGATCGAGCGCACGCCGGCCTGCGAATGGGTGGTCGCTCCGGCGGGATACAGTTTCACGCCGTGGACGATGCCACTGGCCCGTGCCGCGTCGATCTCTTCCGGTGGCGTCTGCTCAGTGAGGTAGAGCGTCATCAGCGGCTGGAACAATGCACCCGGGGGGAGCGCCGCGAGAATCCGCTCTCGATAGGCCTTGGCCTGTATCGTCGTGACGATCGGCGGCTGCAGGTTGGGCATAACGATGGCGCGCGCGAAGCGCTGCGCAGTGAAGCCCGTAACGGCTTGCAACTCCTCGCCGTCACGCAGGTGCAGGTGGCAGTCATCGGGGCGGCGCAAGGTGAGAGTCTGAGTCATGGCTCGCGCTGCGCCTGTTCGAGCAGGCCCTGCTCGGTCAGCAGATTCACTGCATAACGCACGCCGAAACCCGTGATGTCGGTGCTGATGTGCGCGAGTCCGCCGTTGCGCTGTGCCGATGCCAGGTCAATGTGTGCCCAGGGAATGCCATGCGGCACGAAGCGGCTGAGAAAACGCGCGGCGTAAATGTGATCGCCCTTACCGTCGGCCAGGCATTGCAGAATATCCGCGTTGGCGCTTTCGAGCTCTGCGTCGTAGTCCTCGTCCATGGGGAAACACCACACGCGTTCTCCACTGGCGCTGCCGGCCGCTTCGAGCCGATCGCGCCATTGCCGGCGATTGGTGAAAACGCCGCTGTAACGCTCGGTGAGCGCATTGACGCACGCGCCGGTCAACGTGGCGAAATCGAGGATCAGCGTCGGACGCTCCTGCCCGGCGAGCACCAGCGCGTCGGCCAGCACCATGCGCCCTTCGGCATCCGTGTGGATCACCTGGATCGTGGTGCCATTGCTGGCAGTGACGACATCCTGGGGCTTGTACGCTTTCGGGCCGATGCGGTTCTCGGCGACCGCGAGCCAGCAGTCCACGCGATACGGCACGCGCAGGCGCGTCAGCGCCAGCAGGGTTCCGAGCGCCACCGCGCTGCCGCCCATGTCGATGTGCATTTCCAGCATGCTCTTGTGAGTCTTGAGATTCGTGCCGCCCGTGTCGAAGCAGATGCCCTTGCCGACCAGCGCGAGGCGCGCACCGCGAGAGCGGTTCGCTCCGCGATACTGCAAATGGATGATGCCTGCGCCGTCGTTCTCGCTACCCTGGGCCACGGCGAGAAACGCACCGGCGCCGCGGTGCTCGAGGCTGCGCCGATTGAAGAAGCGCATGCGCCAGCCTTCGCGCCGCGCCAGCGTTCTCACGCGCTCGCGGTAAGTAACGGGTGTGAGCTCGTTACCTGGCAGGGCCGTGAGCCAGCGAGCGAGATTGTTTCCCTCCGCCGTCGCGAAAGTTGCGACGTAGTCACGGCCGGCCGGGTCAAACAGGGTGATGTGTCCGATCCGCGTTGTGTCCTTGCGCGTGGACTTGAAGCTCGGCAGGTCGAAGGCGCTCGCGAGAGCCGCGGCGAGCAGCGTCTCGAGCGCGTCCTGCGAAGCGCTTTCTTCGAGTCCAAGAGTTGCCAGGGCGATCTGGGCGGGCTGCGCTGCACGCGCCTCTTTCAGCATACGTCCGGCGAGTTGCAGGGTCTCGAACGTGCTGGCGCGCGCGCCCCGCAGGCCGACGACGAGCAGAGGGTGCCTGCGCAGGTCGAGCCTCGTGCTCAGTATTCCGCCGGCGCGACAGCGGCGCCGTGTAGACTCGGCGCGCAGCCACGCGCCGCGCGGCAGCGCCTGCCATTTCGCGGGCGCCAGATCCGCCGCGACCATGACGAGCACGGCATCGTTCCGCGCGACGGCGTCGGCACGCAGAGCGTGTGCGCGATGAGTGATGCGTGGCCGCGAGCGCTCGGGAAGCAGGCGGGTCGTCACTTCTTGCCTTGACCCCCAAAAACCAAACCCCGATCATACCGGGGCCTCGCCGGGACCCCAACGAAATGGCTCAAGAGCCCAAGCACGACGACCTCGATCCGACAGAAACCCAGGAATGGATCGAGTCGATCGACTCGGTCTTGAGAACTCACGGAGCGGAGCGGGCTCACTACCTGCTGGAGCGGGTCATCGACCACACGCGCCGCTCGGGCGCCTACCTCCCGTTCAAGCCCAACACCGCGTACGTCAACACCATCCCGCCCGGACAGGAGCGGGAGTACCCCGGCAACCGTGCGCTTGAGCGCCGCATCGAGGCTTACATCCGCTGGAATGCGATGGCGATGGTGGTACAAGCGAATCGCACCAGCAGCGAATATGGCGGGCACATCTCGACCTACGCCTCCTCAGCGACGCTCTACGAAGTCGGGTTTAATCACTTTTGGCGTGCGCCCACCGACAATCACCCGGGCGACATGCTCTTCATCCAGGGGCACTCGAGCCCCGGAATCTACGCGCGTGCCTACCTCGAGGGACGTCTGAGCGAGCAACAGCTGCGACATTTTCGCAAGGAAGTTTCCGGCGAAGGACTCTCTTCTTATCCACACCCGTGGCTGATGCCGGAGTTCTGGCAGTTCCCCACGGTGTCCATGGGCCTCGGGGCGATGATGGCGATTTTCCAGGCGCGCTTCATCCGCTATCTCGAGCATCGTGGCATGACGAAACCTTCGGATCGCAAGGTGTGGTGCTTCCTGGGTGACGGTGAGATGGACGAGCCTGAATCCATGGGCGCACTGACGATGCCGGTGCGCGAGGGGCTCGACAACCTGATCTTTGTCATCAACTGTAACCTGCAGCGCCTCGACGGGCCGGTGCGCGGCAACGGCAAGATCATCCAGGAGCTCGAAGCCGCATTCCTGGGCGCCGGCTGGAACGTCGTCAAGGTGATCTGGGGCTCACGCTGGGATCCGTTGCTCGCCAAGGATACGAAAGGGCTGCTCCGGCGCGTGATGGAGGAGTGCGTCGACGGCGAATATCAGAACTTCAAGGCCAAGGGCGGCGCATACACACGCGAGCACTTCTTCGGCAAGTATCCGGAACTGAAGGCCATGGTGGCCAATCTTTCCGACGACGACATCTGGCGCCTGCAGCGCGGCGGCCACGATCCACGCAAGGTTTACAGTGCTTACGCGGCCGCGGTAGCTCACAAGGGCCAGCCCACGGTGATTCTCGCCAAGACGGTCAAGGGATTTGGCCTCGGTAAGGCGGGCGAGGGGCAAATGATCGCTCACCAGCAGAAGAAGCTGGACGAGGAGGCACTGAAGGCGTTCCGCGATCGGTTCAACATTCCGGTGTCCGACGGCGATATTGCCGGTCTGCCGTTCGCGCGGCCTGCGGCCAACAGCGAGGAGCTGCAATACCTGCGCGCACGGCGGATTTCGCTCGGCGGCTACCTGCCCGCGCGGCGCGTGAAGGCCGAACCTCTCGTGGTTCCGCCGCTCGAGACCTTTGCGAATCTGCTCGAGGGCACGGGCGATCGCGAGATCTCGACGACCATGGCGCTCGTGCGCATTCTGACGGCGCTGGTCAAGGACAAGAACATCGGCAAGCACATCGTGCCGATCGTTCCCGACGAAGCGCGTACCTTCGGCATGGAAGGCATGTTCCGGCAGATCGGCATCTATTCCTCCATTGGGCAGCTGTATACGCCCCAGGATGCCGATCAGCTCATGTACTACCGCGAGGACAAGAAGGGTCAGGTGCTCGAGGAGGGCATCAATGAGGCGGGATCGCTGTGCTCGTGGATCGCGGCGGGTACCGCCTACAGCAACCACAACCTCAACATGGTGCCTTTCTATATCTTCTACTCGATGTTCGGCTTCCAGCGCGTCGGCGACTTCGCCTGGGCCGCGGGCGACATGCAGGCGCGCGGCTTTCTGATCGGCGGCACCGCGGGACGCACCACTCTCGCAGGCGAGGGGCTGCAGCACCAGGACGGCCACAGCCACCTCACCGCCAGCACCATCCCGAACTGTGTCTCCTACGATCCGACATTCGCCTACGAGCTTGCGGTCATCATCCAGGACGGACTGCGGCGCATGTACGCGGAGCAGGAAAGCATCTTCTATTACATCACCTGCATGAACGAGAACTACGTTCATCCGGCAATGCCGCCACGCGTGCAGGAAGGGATTCTTAACGGCATGTACCTGCTGCAAATCGGCGGGCGCGGCAAGGTGCGCGTGAGCCTGCTGGGCTCAGGAACGATACTGCGTGAGGTGCTGGCGGCGGCGCAGATTCTTGAGCGGGACTACGGCGTGCCAGCCGATGTCTTCTCGGTCACGAGCTTCAACCAGCTGCGGCGCAATGCGCTCGAGGTGGAGCGCTGGAATATGCTGCATCCGACCGAGCCCCCTCGTGGTAATTACGTCCAGCAGTGCCTGGCCGGTCGGCATGGCCCGTTCGTCGCAGCGACGGACTACGTCAAGGCGATCCCCGACCACATACGGCAGTGGGTGCCCGGACGCTACGTCGTCCTTGGCACGGACGGTTACGGTCGCAGCGATGGGCGCGCAGCCCTGCGGAGTTTCTTCGAAGTCGATCGCTACTACGTTGCGGTCGCGGCGCTCAAGGCGCTGGCTGATGACGGCAAGCTGGATCGCTCCACGGTCATCAAGGCCCTCAAGGATTTCGGCATAGATCCGGCCAAACCGAACCCGCTGACGGTGTAGCAGGCTCGCGCCGCGCCATGGCCAACCTCAGCGAAATCCGGGTTCCCGATCTCGGCGGGTTCGCCGACGTGAGCGTCATCGACGTCCTGGTCAAGGAAGGCGAGCGCGTCGATGTCGATACGCCTCTGATCACGCTCGAGACGGAAAAGGCGACGATGGATGTGCCGTCACCGCAGGCCGGGCGTATCGCCACGCTCAAGATTCAAAAGGGCGGCAAGGTATCGCAAGGCAGCTTGATCGCTTTGCTCGAGCCCGCGGCTGCCCCGGATCGACCCGCTGCAGCCGCGTCGCAACCGAGCAAGCCTGCCGCTGTGACTGCCGACGAAGAGACCGTGCGACATCCGGCTTTGGGTGCGAGTAGCGCGCAACGTGCGGAGCCGCCCACAGTCCTGGCCCCTCCGTCGTCGCCGAGCCCGATGGCGCCCGCAGCGCAGTCGGTCGTAGCAGCGGAGTTCTCAGCCGCCTACGCCGGGCCTTCGGTCCGCAAGTTTGCGCGCGAGCTGGGCGTCGATCTCTCGCGCGTAAAGGGCACGGGGCCCAAGGAGCGGATCACGCACGAGGATGTGAAGGCCTTCGTCAAGCAGGCGCTGACGATAGGCGCCGCCGCTGCGGTGCCTGCGGCGCTGCCCAAGGTCCCCGACATCGACTTCACGAAGTTTGGCCCGGTGGAGACGCGGCCGCTGAGCCGCATCCAGCGCATTTCCGGCCCACGCCTGCACGCGAGCTGGGTGAACATTCCTCATGTCACTCAGTTCGACCTCGCAGACATCACGGAGCTCGAGACCGCGCGCACGCAGCTCAAGGGCAAGGCGGTGAAGGAGGGCATCAAGCTCACGCCGCTCGCCTTCGTATTGAAGGCCAGTGTGCGAGCGTTGCAGGAGTTTCCACAGGTCAACTCCTCGCTCGATGCGCGCGGCGAGAATCTGATCCTGAAGAAATACCTGCACATCGGCTTCGCCGCCGACACTCCCAACGGGCTCGTAGTGCCGGTGATTCGCGATGCTGACCGCAAGGACATCTACGAGCTGGCACGCGAGCTGGGCGTGCTCAGCGAGCAGGCTCGTGAAGGCAGGCTCACGCCAGCGCAACTGCAGGGCGGATGCTTCACCATCTCGAGCCTGGGATCCATCGGCGGAACTGCGTTTACGCCGATCATCAACGCGCCCGAGGTGGCTATATTGGGCGTGTCGCGCGCGAGCTATCAACCGGTTTACCGCGATGGCAGTTTCGTGCCGCGGCTGATGCTGCCGCTGTCGCTCTCTTATGACCATCGGGTGATCGACGGCGCGCTCGCTGTGCGCTTCACCTCGTTCCTCGTACGCGTGCTCGCCGAGCCGCGCAGTCTACTCGAGGCCATCCCATGAGCATTGTCGAACTGCGCGTGCCGGATCTGGGCGATTTCAAGGATGTCACGGTCGTCGACGTGATGGCGCGCTCCGGTGAGCGCGTCAGCGTCGAAGACGCACTCATCACGCTCGAAACCGACAAGGCATCAATGGACGTGCCGGCGACGGTGACGGGGGTGATCGAACGCATCCATGTCAAGAAAGGCGATCGCGTCTCGAAAGGGACGCTGATTGCGACAGTGCGCACGGAAGAGGTTGAGCAGACGACCGTGGTGGCCGTGCCCGAAACAGCCGGAGATCGTGAGCAACCTTACGTCGAGACCGTGACGCTGGGGGACGAGGCGCGCGTCAGAACCAGTGGCACACCCAAGGCTGCTCCGGCAGCGGCAGCGAAACAGCCGGCTGCATCACCGGCTGCGCAGCCTTCGGCGCCAGCGGCTGAACAGCCCGCCGCGCGCCCCGCCAAGCGTGCGCCCGAACCCGCATTTGATGTCGTGGTGCTGGGGGCAGGCCCCGGAGGGTACACCGCCGCCTTCCGGGCAGCCGACCTCGGACTCCGTGTCGCGCTGGTCGAGCGCTCACCGACCCTGGGTGGCGTGTGCCTCAATGTCGGCTGCATTCCCTCGAAAGCGCTGTTGCACGCGGCCCGTGTCATCGAAGAAGCGCACTCGATGGGCGCGCATGGCCTTGGATTCGGCACGCCGAGCATCGATCGGAACAAGCTGCGGACCTGGACGACGCAGGTCGTCACGCGCCTCACCAACAGCCTCAGCGTTCTCGCCAGGCAACGCAAAGTCGAAGTGATCCAGGGTCTTGGTCAATTCGTCGACGCGCACCACATCGAAGTGGCGCAGGGCGCCAAGCGCCGCGTGGTGGATTTCAAGCACGCGATCATTGCCTCCGGATCGGAAGCGGCGCGTCTGCCGGGACTCCCCGACGATCCGCGCATCATGGATTCAACGGGTGCGCTGGAATTGCCCGAGAAAGTCAAACGCCTGCTCGTGGTCGGCGGCGGCATCATTGGCCTGGAAATGGCGTGCGTGTACGACGCGCTGGGAACGAAGGTGACGGTCGTGGAGCTGACCGACGATCTCATGCCTGGTTGCGATCGCGACCTCGTGCGCCCGCTCGAGAAACGCATACGAGCTCGCTATGAGCAGGTGCTGCTCGGCACGCGCGTGTCCGGCATCGAACCGCTGCGCAACGGACTGCGCGTGAGCTTCGCCGGTGACAAGGCGCCTGAACCGCATCTCTACGATCGGGTGTTAGTGGCGGTGGGCCGCGTTCCGAACGGCCGCAACATCGGCGCCGAGCGGGCGGGCGTCAACGTGGATGAACGCGGCTATATCCATGTCGATGCGCAGCAGCGCACCAACGTCGAGCACATTTTCGCGATCGGCGATGTCGTTGGTGCACCGATGCTGGCGCACAAGGCCTCGCACGAGGGCAAGGTGGCCGCCGAAGTGGCCGCCGGCCTCAAGCGTCGCTTCGAGGCGCGGGTCATCCCGTCAGTCGCTTACACGGACCCGGAAGTGGCCTGGGTGGGCCTCACCGAGATCGAGGCGAAACAGAAGGGCATCGACTGCGGCAAGGGAAAGTTTCCGTGGCTGGCGAGTGGCCGTTCGCTCGCGCTCGGCCGTGACGACGGTTTCACGAAACTGCTGTTCGACAAGGAGTCACATCGCGTGCTGGGTGCCGGAATCGTCGGCCCCAACGCCGGCGACCTCATTTCCGAAGCGGCCCTCGCCATCGAGATGGGCTGCGATGCTGCGGACATCGGGCTCACGATCCACCCGCATCCGACTCTGTCGGAAACCGTGGCGTTTGCGGCCGAGGCCTATGAAGGTACGCTCACGGACCTGTATATGTCGAAGAAGTAGGATATTCGCGATGGACAAACGCCTGCTCGATATCCTGGTCTGCCCGGTCACTAAGGCGCCGCTCTTCTACAACGAGGAGACGCAGGAGCTCGTCTGCAAGGTCAGCCGGCTGGCGTACCCGATCCGCGACGGGGTCCCGGTGATGCTCGAGGAGGAAGCCCGCCAGCTTGCCTCCGACGACCCGCTGTTGCAGCGCTGAGCCATGTTCCGAGTCGTCATCCCCGCGCGGTACGCCTCGACGCGACTGCCGGGCAAGCCGCTTCGCTCCCTGGCCGGTCGGCCGATGCTCCAGCACGTGTACGAGCGCGCGCTGCGCAGCGGTGCTGACGAGGTCTGGATCGCGACTGACGATGCTCGCATCGAGACTGCGAGTCGCAAGTTCGGTGCGAAGGTAGTGATGACGAGTCCCGACCATCAGAGCGGCACCGATCGGATTGCCGAGGCGGCAAGACAGAAGGGCTGGCTGGCTGCCGACATCGTCGTGAACGTTCAGGGTGACGAGCCGCTCATTCCGCCAGCGATCATTCGCCAGGTGGCAGACCTCCTCGAGCGCTCCAGCTGGGCTGGTATTGCCACGCTCGCAACGCCCATCGAATCGGCCGAGGAGTTTCTCGATCCCAACGTGGTCAAAGTGGTGTCGACGGCACGGGGGCGCGCGCTCTACTTCAGTCGGGCGCCGATCCCCTGGGTACGCGAGGGCGCCGCAGGAGCTCTGATGAGTCAGGCCCGCCACGAAGCTGCACAACGCCACCTGGGCCTGTACGCGTACCGCGTGGAGGTGCTGGCCCGACTCGCCGCGCTGCCTCCCACGCCGCTGGAGAAACTCGAGAGGCTCGAACAATTGCGCGCACTGGAGCATGGGCTGGAGATCGTCGTCGCCACCGCTATCGAACAGCCTGGGCGCGGGGTCGACACGGAAACGGACCTGGAGGCAGTGGCGCGCCTGCTGGCGACCTGATCGGGACATGGCCGCATCGACCAGAATTCTGTTCGTGTGCCTCGGCAACATCTGCCGCAGCCCAACGGCTGAAGCGGTCCTGCGCGATCTGCTGGCGCGCGAAGCTCCCGACCTTGAAGTGGAGATCGACTCGGCGGGTATTGGGAGCTGGCACATCGGTGAGCCGCCAGATGAGCGCGCATTGGCAGCGGCGCGGCGCCGCGGTCTCGACATGAGCCGACTGCGCGCACGTCAGATCGCGAGTGAGGACTATGCGCGTTTCGATTTCATCCTGGCGATGGACCGCGCCAACCTGGCCGACCTGCGACAGCGGGTGCCGGCGCGATACCGTGAGCGCGTGCGACTGTTCCTGGAATTTGCGCCCGAGCTGGGCGTGGACGACGTCCCCGATCCGTACTACGGGGGCGAGGCAGGCTTCGAAGAAGTGCTCGACCTGGCTGAGCAGGCCGCACGCGGTCTGCTCAGCCATATCCGCGGGCTCGGGTAACGCCTCAGTCGTCGCGTCCCGGCCCGTGGGGCGAGCTGTCCGACGGCGAAGACGTCCATACCACGAACTTCTGCGACGACTGCGCGGCCCGCGCCGATTCAGTACCGGCCGCAGCCTGCGCCACGGGCCGCTCGGAGCCTTCGCGTGGCGTTGACTCATTGACACCACGTGCGGGTGCGCTGCCTGCGGATGTGAACGGCAGTTCGGCCGTCTGACCGGAGTCGGCGCGGGCACTGGAGCGCTCATCTCCAGTCCCGGGCGCGGCTTGCCCCTCGGCTCGCCCCTGGGGTGGTGGCGTGCCGCCCTCCTGGTTGCTGGCGTTTCCCGCGGCGGCGTCGCGACCGTCTCCACGATCGCGACCTCCACGCCGACGCCGGCCACGTCGGCCGCGACCGCCGCGTTCACCGCGTTCACCGCCACGTTCCGGGCGGTCGACACGCCCCCCCGGTCGTTCCGCGCGCGGCGCATCGCCGCGGGGCTCGGCAGTGGAGCGCTCAGGCACAGCCTGTGATTCGGCGCCCGACGGGGCGGGCGCATGAGGAGGCTTAGCGTCGCGCCGCGGATGGGTGTCCGGGCGACGATGGCCGCTGTCGCTTCGGTTGTGCCCCTGGGCACTGCGATGCTCGCGCCGCCCATCACGATCACGTCCACCACGTCGACCATCACGATGCCGCTGCTCGCGACGCTCGTCGCGATGATCGCGATGCTCCCGGTGCTGCCGCGAGCTTGCAGGCCGCTGCGCCACGGGCGCCGGGCCGCTACCAAACAGCCACCTCCACAGGCGCACGAAGATGCCGGGACGCTCCGGTACCGGCTCACCGGTCCACACGTTCGCGGGCGTCACCGGTGAAGAAGGTATCGGCGCCGGCGCGGTCGGCAAGACCATGGGGACGATCGGTGCCTCGGCAGCGGGTTTCTTGTCCCGCACCAACGCCGCTTCCGGCAGCAGCTCCTCCTGTTCGGCCATCTGGTAACTGATGCCGGAGTTTTCAGCCAGCTGGGTCTCGTCGTCACGCACGCGGCGGATCGAATAATTGGGGGTCTGCAGGTTCGGGTTGGGAACCACGGTCACGTTGACGGAGGTGCGCTCACTGATGGTATTGAGCCATTCGCGCTTCTCGTTCATGAGGTACGTGCCGACGTCGACGGGCACCTGCACGATGATGCGCGCCGTACGCTCCTTGCGCGCTTCCTCGCCGATCAGTCGCAGGATGGCGAGCGCCAGCGATTCCACGCTGCGGATAGTGCCCATGCCGGTGCAGCGCGGGCAGGCGATGTGCGTCGACTCGCCCAGGCTCGGGCGCAGCCGCTGGCGCGACATCTCGAGCAGCCCGAAACGCGACAGACGGCCGATCTGGATGCGAGCCTTGTCCTGCTTCACCGCGTTGCGCAGGCGGTCCTCGACGTCGCGTTGGTTCTTCTGGGACTCCATGTCGATGAAGTCGATGACGATCAGGCCTCCGATGTCGCGCAAGCGCAGCTGGCGGGCGATCTCCTCGGCTGCCTCGAGGTTCGTGTTGCACGCCGTAGTCTCGATGTCGCCGCCACGGGTCGAACGGGCGGAGTTGATATCGATCGATACCAGCGCTTCGGTGTGATCGATGACGAGGCTTCCACCCGAGGGCAACGTCACCTTGTGCGAATAGGCCGACTCGATCTGGCTTTCGATCTGGAAGCGCGTGAACAGCGGCACATCGTCCTGGTACAACTTGAGCTTGCGCTGGTACTCGGGCGGCATGAAGCGCTGCATGTATTCCTGCGCTTTCTGATATGCGCCCGGATCGTCGATGAGGATTTCGCCGATGTCGTCCGAGAGATAGTCGCGCAGGGCTCGCGTAACGGCGTCGCCTTCCTGGTAGATCAGGAACGGCGCAGCGCGGCTCTTGGCACCGGCATCGATCTGTTCCCAGGCGCTGCGCAGGTTGTTCAGGTCCCACTGCAGCTCTTCGCTCGAACGACCCACGCCCGCAGTGCGCACGATCGCGCCCATGCCGTCGGGAATCTGCAGGTCATTCATGGCCTCGCGCAGCTGATCGCGTTCCTCACCTTCGATGCGACGCGAGACGCCGCCGGCGCGTGGGTTGTTCGGCATGAGCACCAGGAAGCGGCCAGCCAGGCTGATGAAGGTCGTCAGCGCAGCTCCCTTGTTGCCACGCTCTTCCTTCTCGACCTGAACGACCAGCTCCTGGCCTTCCTGGAGCAGCTCCTTGATGTTCATCCGGCCGCCCGGCTGGACATCGTTGCGGAAGTATTCGCGCGAGACTTCCTTCAGCGGCAGGAAGCCGTGGCGCTGGGCACCATAGTCTACGAACGCCGCTTCGAGGCTCGGCTCGACGCGGGTGATTCGACCCTTGTAGACGTTGGCTTTCTTCTGTTCCCGGGAGGGAATCTCAATCGATAGGTCGTAGAGTTTCTGTCCGTCGACCAAGGCTACGCGCAACTCTTCCGCTTGAGTTGCGTTGACAAGCATTCTCTTCATTGGCCCCTGCTGGAGTGTGATGAGGGGCCCCGGAGCGTGGAGCAGGCAATGCCGGTGTGCGGTGGAGGGGTGTTGCGTGTGTGCTCATCTGAGGAACAGCGGCGAGTGCCCCGCACTCGCAAACGCTCGTCAATCCCGCCTGTGCATTCTGGCGTCGCCCGGCTTGGCCGGCGACGCCGTTGGCACGCCTGAAACTCTTGGCTTACGCCGAGCGCGTTTGGCGCTCTGCTCAGGGACCCAAGCGATGGCCCGGCTACCCGGGACCAACTAACATGCGGCGCGAAAGGCGCTGGGCCTTCGTGCCACTGATTCGGCTCGCGCATCGCATCTTCCCGTGGAAGGTGGAGCGGCGAGGTCGGCGCGCACTATAGCAACGCAGTATCGTCAAATCAATGCGTTACGAGAGAACTGAAGGTTGAGCGGTGAGCAGGAATCCGGGCTTCAGCCCGCGCGCTCACGCGTTCAACAGCTGCAGATCGCAGCCGACGACGCCGGTCAGCGGGTCGACAATTTCCTGTTGCGGGAACTGAAGGCGGTGCCGCGCAGCCGCGTCTATCGGATCCTCAGGCGCGGCGAAGTGCGGGTGAACGGGCGGCGTGTGAAGCCTGAATACAGGCTCGCGGCCGGCGACCGCCTACGCCTGCCGCCCATGCGACTGGCGACAGAGCCAGTGCTACGAAAACCGTCGAGTAGCCTCCTCGAGCGGGTGCGCAATGCGATCGTGCACGAAGATCGCGAGCTTCTCGTCATCAACAAGCCCGCAGGCGTGGCTGTGCACGGTGGCAGCGGGCTGGACTTCGGCATCATCGAAGCGCTGCGGGCTGATCGGCCCGACGAGTCACTGGAGCTTGTCCATCGCCTCGACCGGGAGACGAGTGGTTGCCTGCTCGTCGCGCGACGCCGCTCGAGTCTGCGCGCGCTCCATGCGCTCATGCGTGAGGGACTGGTGGAGAAGCGCTACCTGGCACTGCTCGCCGGGCGCTGGCCGCACGGCCGCGGTCATCGTGTCGACGTGCCGCTGAAGACGCGTCAACTACAAGGTGGAGAGAGGATGGTTCGCGCCCAAGCGGGCGGCAAGGAAGCATTAAGCGTCTTCACCCCCGTGGAGTTCTACAAGCGCGCGACGCTGGTCGAGGTGGATCTGAAGACCGGACGCACGCACCAGATTCGCGTGCATGCCCTACACGCGGGACATCCGGTGGCAGGTGATGAAAAGTACGGCGATCGCGCATTCAACCAGGAAATGCGAGCGCTTGGTCTCGGGCGAATGTTTCTGCATGCCACGGCCGTCTCATTTACCTGGCCAGGCACCGAACGGCAGTTCAGCGTCAACGTGCCGCTCGACCCGGAGCTGAAGGCAGTGCTCGACCGCCTGGCTATAGCACGCTCAGGCCCGCGCGCCGCAGCGCGCCGGCCAGCCAGATGAGGGGCAGCCCGATCAGTGCGGTGGGATCGCGCGAGTCGATCTGCTCCATGAGAGTGATGCCGAGGCCTTCTGACTTGAAGCCGCCGGCGCAGTCGAAGGGGCGCTCCAGTTCGACGTAGCGGGTGATCTCCGCCTCGCTCAGCACGCGAAAGCGCACCTGCGTTTCATCCACATGCTCTGTGCAACCCACGTCCACGCCACCGGTCAGGCACGCGGCAGTGAAAAAAGTCACGGTTTGCGCGCTGGCGACACGCAGCTGCTCGATACAGCGCTCCGCAGTGCCGGGCTTGCCGAGAACTTGTGCACCACAGACGGCGACCTGGTCGGCGCCGATCACCCATGCGCCGGGGTGCCGAGCAGCGACCCGCAGTGCCTTTGCGCGTGCGAGGCGCGCGACCAGGTCGAGCGGCGTCTCATCTGGCGCACGCGACTCGTCGACGTCGGCCGCATCGACCGTAAATGGAATTTGCAGGCGCCTCAGCAGTTCGCGCCGGTAGTGCGAGGCAGACGCCAGAATCAGGGCTGCCGGCATCGCTTTAGTTCTGCAAAAACAACGATTTGCACTGAAGAATCTTTGACAGTAGGGGGGCGCATCACTATGATACCGCGCCCATGTCGCCGGACCCTGGGCAGCAGCACGAGGTCACAGCGCTCGCCGCCATAAACGCGGTGATCGAAACGGAGGTTGCGCTGTCGGAGCTCGAACGCATTCGCCCGCTCCTCAGGCGCGATGCAGGGATGGCCCAGGGGCAATTTCGTTTTCACCGCGAAAATGCGTTTGTGGCAGCCGACGGGCATGTGAGCGCCAAGCTGACGCTGACCTGCCAGCGCTGCCTCGAAGAGATGACGTTTCCGGTACAGGTCGACAGCAGGCTGGTATTTATCGCCAGTGCTGAGGCCGGCACTGAGGTCCCTGCCTCGCGCGAGCCGTTTGTCGCGGTGGATGGCCATGTGTCACTGGCCATGCTGATCGAGGAGGAATTGTTGCTCGCGCTGCCGCTGGCGCCGATGCATCGCGAATTGGAAGGGTGTGCTGGCCGTTCCGAATCGAAGGCGGCCGAACCGGGGCAGCGGCCCTTTGCCGGCCTGCGCGAGCTGATGAAAGATTGAATTGACTGGAGACTCCAATGGCGGTTCAGAAAAGCAGAAAGACTCCTTCCAAGCGCGGCATGATTCGTTCGCACGACGCGTTGCGCCGTCCGGCCCTGTCGGTGGACCCGCAGTCGGGAGAGACTCACCTGCGTCATCGCATCACGCCTGACGGCTACTACCGGGGCCGCAAGGTCATCGACGTCCCCGGCGATCAGGAAAAGAGCTGATCGCCACGGCCATGCCGCGGCATTCGTTTCGAACATCATAATCGTCTCGCGGCCCTTGGCAGTGGCCTCAACAATCGCAGTTGACGCGATGAGCGGCGACCGCGGCGCGCAGGTCTGCGTGCCTGCCGCGCTCGAGCTCGTGCGCGAGCGCAGGGACCTGCGTCTCGTGCTCGTGGGGATGCCTGAAGTCATCGAACCCCTTCTGCGCGCCCAAGGCGCAACGGGCCAGTCTGGAATCGACCTGCTGCCTGCCGCCGAAATCGTCGGCATGAACGAAGCGCCCCGCGAAGCGCTACGACGCAAGAAAAAGTCCTCGCTGCGTCTGGCGATCGACCTGGTCAAAGAGGGTCGCGCGCAGGCCTGTGTGAGCGCCGGCAATACCGGCGCACTGATGGCCACCGCACACTTCGTCCTCAAGTCGATTCCGGGCATCGATCGTCCAGCGATCATGTCGGCGATCCCGGCGGTGGGCGGTCATACGTACATGCTGGATCTCGGCGCCAACCCTTCCTGCACGCCGGAGCAGTTGCGCCAGTTCGGGGTCATGGGCTCGGTTGTTGCGGCCGATCTACATGCCTTGGAGCGGCCGCGGGTTGGGCTGCTCAACATCGGGGAGGAAGACATCAAGGGTCACGCGCTCGTGCAGGAAGCGCATCGGCTGCTCGCGGCCACGACGCTCAACTACGTCGGTTTCGTCGAGGGGCACGACATCTTCACCGGCGAGGTCGACGTGGTCGTGACGGACGGCTTTACGGGCAACGTCGCCCTCAAGACCATGGAAGGGCTCGCGCACATGATCGGCGGCGCGACGCGCGAGGAGTTCTCACGCACTGCATTTCGCAAGCTGATGGCCGCGGCCGCCTGGCCGGCCCTAAAAGCGCTGAGGACACGGCTCGATCCACGTCGCTACAATGGTGCCAGCATGGTGGGACTGAAGGGCATCGTCATCAAGAGTCACGGCGGTGCCGATCAGTACGCGTTTCGACACGCCATTCTCACCGCGGTGAGGGAAGTCGAGCGCGACGTGCCAGCGCAGATCGCCGCGGAGCTCGCGAGGCAGTCGCATTGATTTACTCAAGAATTGAAGGGACCGGAAGCTACCTTCCCGCGAAGGTCCTCACCAATTCCGACCTCGAGAAGATCGTCGACACCACCGACGAGTGGATACGCTCGCGCACCGGCATCGAGCGCCGTCACATCGCCGCGGAAGGCGAGACCACCGTCGATATGGCCGAGCACGCGGCACGCGCGGCCCTGCAGGCGGCGGGCGTGGCAGCGGAACAGATCGATTTCATCGCCTTCGGAACCACCACGCCGGATGTCGTATTTCCGAACAGCGGCGTGTTGCTGCAGGCGCGGCTGGGAATTCGCGGTTGTCCCGCTTTCAGCGTCGAGGCCGCGTGTACCAGCTTCATTTATGCGCTCTCGATTGCCGACAAGTACGTGCGCTGCGGCGAGGCGAAGTGCGCCCTGGTGATCGGCGCCGACATGTTGTCGCGCATCGTGAACTGGAACGACCGGCAGACCTGCGTGCTGTTCGCGGACGGTGCCGGCGCAGTAGTGCTGAAACCCTCGAGTACGCCCGGGATCATGTCGACGCACGTACACGCGGATGGCACTTACCGGGACTTGCTCTATTACCCTGGTGGCGTATCGAAGGGCTGGCCGGAAGGACCCCCGGGCTCGTTCGGAGTGCACATGAAGGGTAACGAGGTGTTTAAGGTCGCAGTCAACACGCTTGGTCGCATTGTCGAGGAGGCGCTGGAAGCGAACCAGCTCGACAAGTCAGCCGTCGACTGGCTGGTCCCGCACCAGGCGAATCTGCGCATCATCCAGGCGACAGCAAGGAAGCTCGATATGCCAATGGAGCGCGTGATCGTCACCGTGCAGGAGCATGGCAATACCTCCGCAGGCTCGGTACCGCTGGCGCTTGACGTCGGCGTGCGCGATGGGCGCATCAAGCGCGGCGATCTGTTGTTGCTGGAGGCGTTCGGTGGCGGCTTCACCTGGGGTGCCGCCATGGTGCGCTACTGATCAGACTTGCGCACGCGGCTTAGCCAAACGAAATAAGGATCCCAGCCCTGCGGAGGTGCTGCTACAGCTTGCCAGCGCTGATGGCGGACGCGCTCGTTCCACACCTGGTGCGCATCCCAGCCCTCGTGGGGCTCGGGCTCGTCCTGCGGCGGAAGCTCGGCGGGCAGCGGAATGGTCTTCATGGAAGTGGCTGTTCTTCTTGTGCCACGCACTCTAGGGCACGCTCGCTCGATGGCGGCGTGAGGCGCATCACACTCCTGGCTTAGAATGAAATCGATGACCCGTACACTTACCAGAGCACCGTGGAGCCTGGCCTGCCTCCTCGCCATTGCGATGACGGCGCGCGCCGAAATGTTCCAGGTGCCGCCATCAGGCGTCGACCTCATCGGTCTCGAAGAGAAAACGGTGGCGGAGTACGAAGACACGCTGCCCGACATCGCACGTCGCTTCGGGCTCGGATTCGAAGAGATCGCACTCGCCAATCCGGGCACGGATCCGTGGTTGCCGGGCGCAGGCAAGCCGATCACCTTGCCCACGCAGCACATCCTTCCGCCGGGGCCGCGCGAGGGCATCGTGATCAATCTTGCCGATCACCGTCTGTACTATTTTCCACGTCCCACGGGGAAAGAACCCGCGGAGCTGATCTCTCATCCCATCAGTGTCGGCCAGATGGACTGGCGCACTCCAATCGGCGTGACGGAGATTGTGGCCAAGGTCAGGAATCCGACCTGGTACCCGCCGGCCTCGATCCGCAAGCAGCACGAGGACGACGGCGATCCGATTCCCGCGGCAATTCCGCCCGGCCCTGACAACCCTCTCGGCGAATATGCGATGCGGCTCGGAATTCCGGGTGGCGGGTACATGATCCACGGGACCAACAAGCCCGTTGGGGTCGGCCTGCAGGTGACGCACGGCTGCATCCGCATGTACCCGGAGGACATCGAATCACTGTTTCGCGTGATCAAGGTGGGCACCAAGGTCCGCATCATCAACCAGGCGGTCAAGACCGGCTGGAACCAGGGTGTTCTCTATCTCGAAGTGCATCCGCTGCTGGAGAACAGTGGTGCTACGCCCGTCGATCTTACCGAGCTCACACGCATCCTGGTCGCCGCGACGCGTGCTCGGCCGGTACGCATCAACTGGCCGCTGGCAGAGCGCGCACTGCGGGAAGCGCGCGGAATGCCCGTGGCGGTTTCCTCCCCGCAGCACACGCTCGAGGCGCGTACCTCGAGCACGGATCAATAAACGCGGGCAAAAAAAAGCGCCGCGGGCCAATGGCACCGCGGCGCTGCATCGATCGCTGTCGATTACTTCGACATCGACTTCTTGAACATACGATCGATCTTCTCGTTGGTCGCGTCACAGCAGGACTGACTGGCCTGAGCTGCTGACAGCGCTTGGTTCGCAGTGCTCTGCGCGCCGTTCGCTGCTGACTGTGCCGCCGAGGCTGCGCTGGCAGCGGAGGCCGCAGCGTCCTTCGCGGCCGTCGCGTCTGAAGCGTTCTTTGCGACCTGTGACTTCAGCTCGTCAATCTGCGCCTGAATCGGCTTGAGGTCCGTGCAAGCAGCCATCAATCCGAGGCACAGGACAGCCGTCGTAGCCTTCAGCATCATTCCACTCTTCATGGTATTCCCCTTTTCGTTCGTGAGATTCTCGGGTAGCCCGAAGTCCAACACTTCAGCTCAAACCACGGGCCGAAGCCCACGCGCGAGCCGAACCGGAACGGCGCATAAATGAACAGATTTGCCGGCCGGATGCAATAGTACTTATGCGCTGTCGTCCTGCTGCGACAGCCCTTGACATCGCGTGCAGGCTGCGCACAGCGCAGTGCGTTGCAGCCGCGCGGCACGAAGCCGCTGGATTGATCGCGTTCCAAGACGGGGTAGTGCTGAATTTGACGTCACCCTGATGAATCGGCGGGCGTCGCCCGAACGGCGTGCACCGGCATTTCGAGCGGTGGTAGTGAAAATCAGCGCAGGTCCCTGAATTTGCGACTTACACGTAACTGTATATAATCACAGTCAGCCAACAAAGGTCAGCGCGGTCTCATGTCGGATCTCACGCCCAGACAAACTCAGATCTTGCGGCTCATCCAGTCGCGCCTCGCCGATAGCGGAATGCCGCCGACGCGCGCCGAAATCGCACGTGAGCTCGGCTTCAAGTCGGCCAACGCCGCTGAAGAGCATCTGCGCGCACTGCAGCGCAAGGGCGTGATCTCGCTCATCCCGGGAGCATCACGCGGCATTCAGCTCAAGGACACCATGCGCGAGCAGCTTGGGCTGCCCCTGATCGGCCGGGTTGCTGCAGGTCGCCCGATCCTCGCCGAAGAACACATCGAAGGTCGGTACCAGATCGACCCGCAGCTATTTCAACCGCGCCCGCACTACCTGCTCAAGGTCAATGGCATGAGCATGCGTGACGCCGGGATCCTCGATGGCGACCTCGTCGCTGTTCACCGTACCGCCGAGGTGCGTAATCGCCAGATCGTGGTCGCGCGCTTGGAGAACGAAGTCACCGTCAAGCGCTATCGCCAGGAAGGCTCGATCGTGTGGTTGCTGCCGGAAAACGCGGATTTCGAGCCGATCAGGGTGGACCTGAAGGTGCAACCGATGATCATCGAAGGAGTAGTCGTGGGAGTCGTGCGACGCGTCGATGGCAGCGTGCGGAGCATCGCACGCAGCGAACGACGCCTGGGCTGAGTCGGCCTATTTCCATTCTCGCGTCCGCGCGAGACCGTGTAAGCGCTCGAGGTACGTCGCATCGTCGGGAGCGGTTGCACGGCGCTGCGATTCCCACAGCGCCTCGCCCAGCACCTCGAGCATCCGATGCTCAGCCTCATGAGCGGACCCGAGCCGCGCGGTCAGTTCCGCATGCAGGCCGCGGATGCCGGCAGGCCGATCGGTGTTCACTTGCTCGCGGATGGCAAGATGGAGCGCGAGATGAAGGAACGGATTTTGCGCTCCGCTCTCCGGTGGAAACTCCGCCTGCATGGACGGGCCCTCGGCTTCCAGGAGCGCGTGATACTCGGGGTGCTCTGTGATCAGCTGCGCGACCTGCGCCTCGAGCGGCTCCAACGGTTCACCAGCGCGGAACTTGCGCCACGCGTCTATATAGACGCGGCGCAAATCGGCGCGAGTTTGCTGGTGAAAGACCGGCACGTCGTTAGTCTAGCCGTATCGCCGTGACGCCCGCGCGGCCGGGGCAGCCGGGGTGGTTTTGTGCTTGAACTCGCAAAGATCAGCGATGAGGCAATCCGGACAGCGTGGCCTGCGGGCAGTACACACGTAACGGCCGTGCAGGATGAGCCAGTGATGCGCCTGCCGTCGATACTGCTTGGGCACGGTTTCGAGCAGGTGCAGCTCGACTTCAAGCGGTGTCTTGCCGGGTGCGAGGCCGGTGCGATTCGCAACGCGAAAGATATGCGTATCGACAGCGATCGTCGGCTCCCCGAAGGCCACGTTGAGAACTACGTTCGCCGTCTTGCGGCCGACGCCCGGCAGGCTTTCCAGCGCGGCGCGGGCCGCCGGGACCTCACCCGCAAAACGCTCGACCAGCAGCCTGCAGGTTTCAATGATGTTGCGGGCCTTGGTGTTGAAGAGGCCGATGGACCTGATGTAACTCGACAGCCCCGCCACGCCGAGATCGAGCATGGCCTGGGGGTTGGGTGCCGCGCGGAACAGCTCGGCCGTGGCGCGGTTCACGCTCTTGTCAGTTGCCTGCGCCGACAACATGACTGCCACCAGCAGTTGGAATGGAGTCGAGTATTCGAGCTCACTGCGCGGCTCGGGGTTGGCCGCCTCAAGCCGCGCAAAGAGGGCGGCGCGGCGTCGTGGCGTCACGGCGTCGTGTCCGGCTTGCGCCACGTGCCGGCCTGGAGCTTGCGCACGGCGATCAGCTGCTCGCGCTCCTCGAGATCGTGCTGTCGGCGCGCGCGGCCGGCTTCGTAGCGACGACGGAAGAGGTGGCCCCGCTGCTGTAACTCCTCGAGAGTCGTTGGCAGCGGCAAGGGCTTCCCGCTCACCCCGAGCGCCGGCCGTAGCTCGATGCAATCCACCGGGCATGGCGGCAGACACAGATCGCAGCCGGTGCACAATTCGGCGACGACGGTGTGGGTGAAGCGCTGCGCGCCGACGATGGCATCCACCGGGCATGCGGGCAGACACTTCGCACAACCAATACAGCGCGCTTCGTCAATGAAGGCGACAGTGGGCGCCTGCTCTACGCCGTTAAGCGGGTTCAGCGGCTTTGCAGCGCGACCCAGCAGCTCTGCCAGCGCGCGGATCGTGACGTCACCACCCGGCGGGCATTGGTTGATGTCCGCGTCACCGCCCGCGATAGCCTCGGCGTACGGCCGGCAGGCCGGGTAGCCGCAGCGCGTGCATTGCGTTTGCGGCAGCACGGCGTCGATGCGGTCCGCCAGGGCGCTCACGATTCACTTGACCTTCATCCCGGCCTGGGCACCGTTGTCTGGCGACAACAGGAAGATGCTCGAGCCGTCGCCGGCGGCGAGGACCATGCCTTCGGAGGTCCCAAACCGCATCTGACGCGGCGCCAGGTTGGCGACGACCACGACGTGGCGTCCCTTTAGATCCTCAGGGGCATACGCGGCCTTGATGCCCGCGAATACGGTGCAGGTCCGCGTGCCGATGTCGAGCGTGAGCTTGAGCAGTCTGTCGGCACCTTCCACGGGTTGCGCCTCGGTGATTCGTGCCACGCGCAGATCGAGGCGGTTGAACTCCTCGATGGAGATCACGGCGTCGGCTGTCGCGTCTTTCGAAACGGCAGGCGCGCCGCCACCTGCAGGGCTCTCAGCTGGAGTCGCGAACAGTGCGTCCATCTGTCTTGTATCCACGCGTTGCATGAGGTGTTCGTAGGGCTTGATCCGGAGGGGCGGTCGCTCGCGCAACTGGCCCCAGCGCAGCGGCAACGACAGGCCTAGCATGCCCGCCGCGCGCACGGCCGTGTCGGGAAGAATCGGTGCCAGCAGCAGGGTGAGTCTGCGAAAGGCATGTATGCAATCGGAACACACTTCCCACAGTCGACGTTCCTGCTGTGAATCCTTTGCCAGCAGCCACGGTTTTTCCTGATCGATCGCTTCGTTCATCCGATCAGCCAGCTCCATGACTCCGCGCACCACCTTGCCGAACTCGCGCGCCTCGTAGTCTTCCAGGATGCGATCCTCGGCCGCGAGCGCCATCTGCGCCCAGCGTGCCGTGGCGACCGCGCGCGTGGCGTCGGCTGGTAACAACTCACCGCCAAACCGCCGCGTGATGAATCCCGCCGCGCGGCTCGCGATGTTGACGTACTTGCCTATCAGGTCGGCGTTCACGCGTGCGACGAAGTCCTCGGGATTGAAGTCGAGATCTTCGACATTCGCATTGAGCTTGGCCGCGATGTAGTAGCGCAGCCATTCGGGGTTCATGCCGAGCTCGAGATAGCGCAGCGGGCTCAACCCCGTGCCGCGCGACTTGGACATCTTTTCGCCCGACACGGTGATGAAGCCGTGCACATAGACGTGATCGGGTACCCGGTAGGGCGACCCGGCGAACCTGAGCATGGCCGGCCAGAAAAGCGTGTGGAAATAGATGATGTCCTTGCCGATAAAATGGATCTGCTCGGTGTCAGGGGCCGCGAGGAACTCCGTGAAGGAACGGCGCTCGCCGCGGGCCGCAGCCTTGCCGCTGTCGAAGTACTGCTGCAGCGAGGCAAGGTACCCGATCGGTGCATCGAGCCACACGTAGAAGTACTTGCCGGGGAGATCCGGGATCGGGATGCCGAAATAGGGCGCGTCACGGGAGATATCCCAGTCGGCGAGTGCTTTGTCGCCACGGCCGTCGAGCCATTCGCGCGCCTTGTTGGCGACCTGTGCCTGCAATCGGCCCGGCGCGCTGACCCAGTGGTCGAGAAATTCGACGCACTTTGGATCGGAGAGTTTGAAAAACAGGTGATCCGAGCTCCTGAGCACGGGCTTGGCGCCGGAAAGGGTCGAGTACGGTTCGATCAGGTCGGTCGGCGCGTAGACCGACATGCAGACCTCGCAAGCATCGCCGTACTGGTCCTTCGAGTGGCAGTTCGGGCATTCGCCCTTGATGTAGCGATCAGGGAGGAACATGCCTTTCACCGGGTCGAAGAACTGCTCGACCGCCTGGCTATAGATCAGCCCGGCAGCCTTCAGCCGGCGATAGATGTCCTGCGACAGAGCGGTGTTTTCCGGCGAGTCGGTCGAGTGCCAGTTGTCAAAGCTGAGGTGGAATCCCTGCAGGTACTTCGGACGCTCGGCCGCGATGCGGTTCACGAGCTCCCGCGGCGAAATCCCTTCCGCCTCCGCCTTGAGCATGATTGGAGCGCCGTGCGCATCGTCGGCGCAGACGAAATGCACCTCGTGGCCGTGCATGCGCTGAAAGCGCACCCAGACATCGGCCTGGATGTACTCCATGATGTGGCCGATATGCAGCGATCCGTTGGCATACGGGAGCGCGGAAGTAACGAAGAGCTTGCGATGGCGAGCGGGCATTGAACAACGCGACTAATGGCGAACCGGCCGCGATTATGCCATGTCATCCGCGGGCCCCGAGGTCGCGAACGTGAAGAGCGCAGCGAGGGGTCAGCCGATTTCCTTGACCGCTTCGAACTTGGACTTGTTGATGCCTTTCTTGTAAGCCTCGCGCCCCGAGATCACACGCTCGTCGAGCAGCGCCTGGATCGCGGTGTCCATTGTGCGCATGCCGTGCTGGGCGCCGCTCTGCATGGTGTTCTCGAGCTGATCGAGCTTGCCCTGGCGGATAAGGTTGGAAACCGCCGGCGTGTTCACCAGGATCTCGAGGGCAGCGACGCGCCCCTGCTTGTCGGCGCGCTGCAGTAGCTGCTGCGACACCACACCGCGCAGCGAGGTGGAGAGCATCGTACGCACATGCGCCTGCTTGTCGGCCGGGAACGCGTTGACCATGCGGTCGACTGTGGCCGCAGCACCGTTGGTGTGCAGGGTGCCCATGACCAGAATGCCCATTTCGGCCGCGGTGACCGCGATGCTCATGGTCTCCAGGTCGCGCAACTCGCCCACCAGCACGACGTCCGGATCCTCGCGCAGGGCCGAGTGCAGCGCCGCAGCGAAGGTCGGGGCATGTACGCCGATCTCGCGCTGGCTGATGAGGCAATTCCTGCGCTCGTGAACGAACTCGATCGGATCTTCGATGGTCAGGATATGGCCTTTGATCCTCGAATTGATGTCATCGATCATCGCCGCCAGCGTCGTGGACTTGCCAGAGCCGGTCTTCCCGGTGACCAGGATGAGGCCGCTGATGATGCGGCACAGGTTGCGCACGGCATCGGGCATGTTGAGTTGCTCGAGGGTGAGCGCTTGGGACGGAATGGCGCGGAACACGGCGCCCATTCCGCTCAGGTGGCGCATGACGTTTACCCGAAAGCGCGCCACGCCCTGCAAATGGTAGGCGAAATCGGTGCCGTCCTTGGTCTCGAAGCGCTCGAGCGCCTGTTTCGACATGATCTCGTGGAGCGCCTCGCGCACGAATTCGGGCGCGAGTTTTTCCTGTCGCAGCTGCAACAGGTCGCCGTACAGTCGTATGCGGGGCGGATCGCCGGCGAGGAAGTGCAGGTCTGAACCCTTGCGATTCAGGACCTCGGCAAGAAATTCATCAATTCGTGCCACGGTGAGCGATCAGGTGGCGCGTGTCAGCTCGCCGCCAGGTCGAGCTTCGGCAGGATGCTCGTGTCGGTGACGAAATTTTGAAACTGGCGCTTGTCGCTGGCATAGGCGAAGGCGTCGTCCGGGTCGATCTCCTTCGCTTTGATCGCCGCCAGCAGCGCCATGTCCATGAGCTGCATGCCGTAGTCCTTGCCGGTCTGCAGCTGGCTCGGAACCTGGTGCGTCTGATCGGACATGATGAGCTTGGCAATAGCCTTGGTCATGACCATGACCTCGCACACGGCACGGCGCCCGCGCCCGTCTGCGGTCTTGACCAGCACCTGCGTGATCACCGCGATCAGGCTCTGCGACAGGAAGCTCTTGGTTTGTTCGCGCTCATCCACCGGCAAGGCATCGATCACGCGGTCGATGGTCTTGACCGCGCTCGTCGTGTGCAGCGTACCCAGCACCAGATGCCCGGTCTCGGCCGCGGTCATCGCCATTGAAATCGTCTCGGCGTCGCGCAGTTCGCCGACCAGGATCACGTCCGGGTCCTCGCGCATCGCTGCACGCACGCCTTCAGCGAAGCTCGGCAGGTGAGTGTTGAGCTCGCGCTGGATCACCTGGCTGTTCTTGCTGCGGTGAACGAACTCGATCGGATCTTCCAGGCTGATGATGTTGAGACGCTTTGTCTGGTTCAGCAGGTCGATCATGGACGCGAGCGTCGTGGACTTGCCGGTGCCGGTCGAGCCGGTCACGAGGATCATCCCCTGATGGTAGTCGCACAGCTTCTTGACAATGGGCGGCAGTGCCAACCGATCGATGCTCGGGATCTCGCTCGGAATCGAGCGAAACGTCGCGCCGACGCCGGTCTCTTTGCGGAACACGTTTACGCGAAAGCGCCCGCCATCCTCCGATACGTACGAGAAGTCGATATCGTGGCCGTGGTTGAAGTTCTCGAGCTGATGCTTGGTCAGAATCTCGGTGACGTAGCCCTCGAGCTCGCTGTCGCCCAGATTGCGGAACTTGATGGGCATCAAGTCGCCGTTCATGCGCAGCATCGGGGGTACACCGACCGCGAGATGCACGTCCGAGCAGTTCTGCGCGAGGCCGAGCTTCAGGAAGGCGTCGATTCGTGGCATTCGCTAACCGGTCCGCTACAAGCAGATTGGCACCACTCTAGTCGGTGGCGGCGGACATAATCAACGGTCTGGTGTGGTTCGGGCAGGGCGCGAATGCGCACTGCGTCACAGATACTTCTCTAGCGACAACCGCAGGTCATCCATGCTGGCCTGGCGCTTGGTCTTGTCCACCGACATGGCCTTGATGATGATTTCGCTCAGCCCCGGAGGCAGCGTCGGATTGACTTCCGCTGGGGCCTTGGCGCGACCTTGCACGTGCTGGTACATCACCGACATGTGATCGCCCCGGTGATACGGGGGCACGCCGGTGAACATCTCGTACATGATGATGCCGAGGCTATAGATGTCGGCCTTCTCGTCGACCTTCTTGCCCAGGATCTGTTCCGGCGCCATGTACTTGGGAGAACCGATCACATAGCCGGTGCGGGTGAGCTGGGTGTCACCCTCGCGATGTGCCGCCGCGACGCCGAAGTCCACGATCTTGAGCAGGCCTTCCTCGTTGATGAGGACATTCGCCGGCTTGAGGTCGCGGTGCACGATGCCGACCTGGTGGGCTACGGCCATGCCGGTGCAGATATCCATCGCGAAACGCACGGCGCGTTTCAGCGGGACTGGCTTCTCGTTGACGATCTCGCCCCCGAGCGTGTGCGAGGGGAAGTACTCCATCGATATGGCGTAGTTACCGCGCACGTATAGAAAGTCGTAGATCCGAATGACGTTGCGGTGAGTGATCTTGCGCGAGTAGCGCAGCTCATGGACGAAGCGTTTCATCATCTCTTCGTCCTGCGCCACGTTGGCGTTGAGGAATTTGAGGATCAGGCGCTCGTCGACCACCGTGTCTTCCATCAGCAGCACCGTGCCGAACGCGCCCTTGCCGATCTTCTCGATGAACTTGTAGCGGCCTTCGATGATGTCTCCAGGCTTGAGCGTGGCGATGTCGAGTTTCTGCGCCTGTGCCTGCTGCTCGGCGCTCTTCACAACCTGCTCCAGCTCGCGGTTGTCCATGAGCAGTGTCTTGGCGGGCTCGGCGGTGAATTGCGCAGCCTTCTTGCCTGCGGCGACCACGCTGGTCGAGTGGCGGTTGTCGATTTCCTGCAGGGCACGTGCTGCCGCCTGCTGCACCGTCGGGTCCTCGTTGCTCGCCTGCTGCGCCTGCAGCTGCAGGCGTATGTGCTCGACGCGCCGCTCGTCGGCCACCTTGGCCAGCGCGTTCATCGCCTCGACGCGGATCTCCTTTTCTGGGCGCGACAGGGTCTGCAGCACCGGTTCGATGATCTTGTGATCGCCGAGCTTGGCGAGAGCCCGCAGGACCACGGGCACGCTGCGCGCCTGCCCGGTCTGCAGCATCTCGGTGAGGCGCGGTACGGCGCGCTTGCTGCCGATCTCCGCCAAAGCATCGACCGCGCGCTCGCTCACCCACCAGTCGGCGTCCTTGGTGGCCTCGATCAGATGACTGACGGCGCGCTCGTCCTTGGTCTGGTTGAGAATCTCGATCGCCGAGCGGCGGATGTCCGGGTCCTGGTCCCGGATGAGCGCCAGTACGGCGTCGACGACCTTCGGGCCGCCGATCTTGCCCAGGGCATCGCCAGCGCGGCTGCGTACCCACCAGTCGTCGTCCTTGATCGCCTCAAGCAGGTGCTTGATCGACTTCGGGGTGCCGATCTCATTGAGCACCTCGACCGCCGCCCGGCGCGCGTATTCGTTCTCGTCCTTGAGCACGTCGACCAGGTAGCGCATGGTTTCGGGGTCGTTGGCCTTGATGACTACATCCACGGCCTTGTTCTGCACCTCGATTTCCGGATCGCGCAGCAGCTGACAGACCTGCTGGACGTTAATGGGGCCATCAAGGCGCGTGAGCGCCAGCAGTGCCGCCTGGCGGATCAGCTTGTTCGGATCCTTGAGCTGATTCTGGATGGCACGGGAAACAGCCGGCTGATTGAAGCGCGACAGGATATTGATGATGTGCATCCGCCCCACGGGGTCCTTGCTATCAATGCGCGCGAGCAGATCGGGAACCGAGCTATCGTCGGCAATTTCGGCCACGATGCGGAACAACGCCGCCTTCTCGTTCGGTTCCTGGGAGTACGCGGCCGTCAGCAGCTCGCGCACGCTGAAGCGCGACTTGTGCGCGGCGATCACGTCCAGAACCGCGGGTTTGGATACGTTTTCCTGGCTGAGCAGATCGAGCAGCAGCGCGGGCGGATAGTTCTTGCTGCCGGACAGCGCCCAGGCAATTCCCGCGACGGCGCGGGGATTCGATTCGCTCAGACCCTTGGTGATGAGCGGAAAGCTCTTGGCGTCGATCAGGCCGGTAAGCACATCGACGTAGGCCAGTGTCTCCTTCTTATCTGAAGACGACAGGGCCTCGATGATCGGATCGATGGCGGCACTGCCCATGCTGGCCAGCTTGATGAGCGCCTTGCGTGCGCCATCACTGGTTGGATCGCCGCTCGCCTTGATGTCGGCGATCAGGCGCTCGGCCTTCATCGTGCTGAGGAAACTCATTCGGTACCGGGGCTTGCTGCGGGCAGCACATTATGCCACAAGGCTTTCACACGCCATTGACGAGTCCCGCTACAATTCGCGTCCCTTTCCGGCGCGCCGGGCCTGGAGCTGCGCATCCGATGACGGACGACCGCGAATCGGCACTCAAGCAGTGCATCGAAGCCTACGTCGACCCCTGGCTCGGGCACACGCTCGGCGAGGTTCGGGCGGTCCGCGCGGCGCGGGTCGTGGACAATCGAGCCGCAGTCGATATCCGCCTGGGATTTCCGGCTGCCGACTATGCCAGCGAACTGCGTGAAGCGCTTAGCAAGCACGCGTCGATACTCGGATGGCTCGCGGCGCTCGAGGTCACGGTGAGCAGCGAAATCGCGGTACATGCCGTCCAGCGCAATCTGCAGCCGCTCAAGTCGATCAAGAATATTGTCGCCGTCGCTTCCGGCAAGGGCGGCGTGGGCAAGTCGACCGTCGCGACCAATCTGGCGCTCGCCTGGGCGTTGCAGGGTGCTCGCGTCGGCATTCTCGATGCCGATATCTACGGTCCGAGCCAGCCGCGCCTGCTCGGGCTGAGCGGACAGCGTCCTGTGACCCGCGATGGCAAGGCGTTGCAGCCGCTCACGGCACATGGAGTCGAGGTCATGTCGATCGGCTTCCTGGTCGACGAAGAGCAGCCCATGGTGTGGCGCGGCCCGATGGTGACTCAGGCGCTTACCCAGCTGCTCGGCGATACGCAATGGGGCTCACTGGACTACCTCGTGGTGGACATGCCTCCCGGCACCGGCGACACCCAGCTGACGCTGTCGCAGCGGGTACCGGTGAGCGGCGCGATAATCGTGACCACGCCTCAGGACATCGCGCTGCTCGATGCGCGCAAGGGTCTCAAGATGTTCGAAAAGGTCGCGGTGCCGGTGCTCGGCGTAGTCGAGAACATGAGCACGCACGTGTGCTCGAAGTGCGGCCACGAGGAGCACATTTTCGGGGCCGGGGGCGGCGCCAGCCTGGCTGCCCAGTATCATGTTCCGCTGCTCGGCGAGCTGCCGCTCGACCGACGCATCCGCGAATACTCTGACGCCGGCCGGCCGATCGTCGTGGCGGATCCGGACGGGTCGCTGACGCGCGCTTACCGCCACGTGGCGCGACGGACTGCGGCGCGTCTGGCGGCAAGTGCCATCGAGCAGAGCAAGGCATTTCCCACGATCACAGTCGAGGACAGCTGAGACATGAGCATCAAGGCGGACAGGTGGATTCGCCGCATGGCGCGCGACCAACGCATGATCGAGCCGTTCGAGCCGGGACAGGTGCGCGAGCACAACGGTGCCAGGATCATTTCCTACGGGACCTCAAGCTACGGCTACGACGTGCGCTGCGCCAACGAGTTCAAGATCTTCACCAACATCAACTCGGCCGTGGTCGATCCGAAGCGCTTCGATGCCAGCAGCTTCGTCGATCTGCGCGCCGAAGTGTGCATCATTCCGCCGAACTCGTTCGCCCTGGCGCGCACGGTTGAATACTTCCGTATACCGCGTAACGTCCTCACGATCTGCCTGGGCAAGTCGACCTACGCACGCTGCGGGATCATCGTCAACGTGACACCGCTGGAGCCGGAGTGGGAAGGACACGTGACGCTCGAGTTCTCCAACACTACGCCGCTACCGGCGAAGATCTACGCCAACGAAGGCGTAGCGCAGGTGCTGTTCCTGGAGTCCGACGAAGTCTGCGAGACGTCCTATCGCGACCGCGGCGGCAAGTACCAGGGGCAGAAGGGCGTCACGCTCCCGAAGGCGTGAGAGCAGTCACTGGCGGACATCGGGTGATACCGTGCCGACGTGCGCCGGATCACGGCCATTGTCACCTCAAGCTTGAACCGTTAAACCCGCAAACACAGGTAACCGGCGCAGTCGGCAGATATCACGCCGATGTCCGCCACGCTCCTGCGCTGACCGTTCCCCCAGGAAAGTCTCTAGCTAAGAATCTCGGTGGAGCCGAGATGAATCTACTTGGGCGAAGCTAGGCAGGACGGTGGAGCTGTTGGGGGATGATCCTGGGTGCCCCGTTCGGATTTGATTACAGCGATGATTTGGTGACGAACAGCGCGAAAGGTGTGGCAGGTGGAGTTGCAGCGTTTCATTCGTGTCGGGGCGCCCAGGATCATCCCCCAACAGCTGCAGCGGACTGCTCTTACTCACGCTGAATCGTACGGATATCCATCTGCCACTCCCGCTTGCCGTCGTGCAGCTGTTCGCCACGCACGGGCACGTAGCCGAGTGCTGGCGCGTACCACATGCGCGTGACGCGCTTGGAACCGGAACGCTGACTGCGGTAGACGACCGTGTCCAGGTCGCCCACAGCGGTCTTGAGCTGCGCCGTCCCCTCGGATGTGTAGCGATACTCCTTGACGCGGTCCTTGTCGACGAGGCTGAACGTCGATGGCTGCTTCCCGTTGAGCAACGCGTACATCAGAGCGATGGTGATGGAGAGGTCGTCCTGCGTATGGGGCTCGAGCGCGACATCGACCGCCTGGTCTTCAGCCACGCCGCGCGCATGACCTGTCTCCCAGTTGAAATCCAGCGAGACATCGCGTGCCGTCCTGCTCGAGCCGTCATCGGCGCGGTAGCGATCGGGCCTGATGCCGTCCGGCGTCACCGTGAGCCAGCTCGTCTGGCTGATCTCGTTGCTGAAGAAAGCGCGAAACAGGCCGGCAGCATTCGACTTGGAAGTGTAGATGAACTGGCTGTCGGACTGGCGCTGCAGGTGCAGCTCAGACATGCCGGCATCGAAACCGTGCCACACGACTGCATAGGTTGCGCGAAACGGTTGCAGTTGCGGCGGCTCCGCCGCGGCGATGAGGGCCGTCGTCGCCAGCAGCGTGGCGAGTACCAGGCGCACACTCACGGCGTCCCTGCCCCGAGCTTTTCCAGTCTCAGTGGAACGAGGAGCGGCCTTCCGTCGAGCCACGGTCGGTTATCGCGCCACTGCAGGCGTCCGCGTGCATACCACTCAATGACCATCGGGTAGATCCTGTGTTCCTGTGCCTGAACGCGCGCTGAAAGGCTCGCCTCGGTGTCGTGTGGCTGCACGGCGACCCGCGCCTGCAGGATGACCGGCCCGCCATCGAGCTCGTCGGTGACGAAGTGCACGCTGCAACCGTGCTCGCGTTGGCCGTCGGCCAGGACACGGCGGTGTGTGTGCAGCCCGCGATAACACGGCAGCAGTGAAGGATGAATGTTGAGCAGCCGACCCGTGAATTCACTCACAAACTCACGGCCGAGGATACGCATGAACCCGGCCAGGACTACGAGGGCCGGCTGGTAGCGGCGCAGCGCCAGAGCCAGCTCGGCGTCATACGCGGAGCGCGACTGACCGCTGTGTGGCGCGACGGTTTCGTGTGTGAGGGCGAGTTCGCGCGCTCTCTCCAGGCCCGCGGCGCCCGGCTGGTCGCTTAGCACCGCTGCAATCCTCACCGGCAACCGCCCGGCACGCGCCGCCTCAGCGATCGCGACCATGTTCGAGCCGCGACCGGAAATCAGGATGGCGATAGGGAGCGCGGCGCCCGACGGCGGGCTCATGCCTCGATGACCACGCCGCGCGTTCCGCGCTCGATGCTGCCGATTACGACTGCCGGCTGACCGGAACGCTCGAGGCGGGCGAGCGCTGCAGTCACATCGCCGGGTGCGACACTCAACGTCATCCCTATGCCGCAATTGAAGGTTCGGTACATTTCGCTGTCCGGCAGGTTGCCGGTGCGCTGCAGCCACGTGAAGATCGCGGAGGTGGGCCAGCGGCCGCGCTCGAGAATGACTTCCAGTCCATCCGGAACGCCGCGCGGAATGTTCTCCAGGAGCCCCCCACCAGTGATGTGTGCGATTGCGTGCACGCGCACCTCGGTGAGCAGCGCAAGTATTGGCTTGACGTAAATGCAGGTGGGCGCGAGCAAGAGATCATAGAGGCGCTTGCCGTCGAGCAACGTATCCGGCCCAGCCTTGGCCACCTGGATCAGCTTGCGGATCAGGGAGTATCCGTTGGAATGAGGTCCGGACGACGGCAGCCCGATCACGACGTCACCCGGCCGCGTTTGCGTGCCATCGATGATACGGTCCTTCTCCACGATGCCGACGCAAAATCCCGCGAGGTCGTAATCCTCGCCGGCATACATGCCGGGCATCTCGGCCGTTTCGCCGCCCACCAGCGCAGCCCCGGCCTGCACACAGCCCTCGACGATGCCGCGGATCACGCGGGTTGCCACCTCGACGTTGAGATGCCCGGTGGCGTAGTAGTCGAGGAAATAGAGCGGCTCGCCCCCCTGCACGACGACGTCATTGGCGCACATCGCCACCAGGTCGATACCAATCGTGTCGTGGCGATCGGTCTCGAGCGCCAGTCGCAGCTTGGTACCGACTCCATCGGTGCCGGAGACCAGCACCGGTCGGCGATAGCGATCGACCGGAACCTCCACTAGCGCGCCGAAACCGCCGAGACCGGCCAGAACCTCAGGCCGCATCGAGCGGCGCACCAGCGGCTTGATGCGGTCGACCAGCTCGTCGCCGGCATCGATATCGACACCGGCATCGCGATACGTGACGGGAGCACGATTACTCATGGAAGGTCCGCATCCGCTGCCTGGATGGAGTCACCGTAGTGAACGCCCCCGACGGAGACGCTGTGGTATTTTACACGAATGAATTTTTCAAACTGGCGTCGGCGCATCGCGGCAGCTGCGGCGTCAGTGCTCGTGTCGACCTGCTGTGTCGCCGCCACTGTGAGCGGCATGTACGAGGCTACCGTTCCTCTGTCGGATCGATCTGAGGGCGGCCAGGCCATCGCGTTCCAGGATGCGATGCGAGAGGTCCTGGTGCGCGTCACCGGGCAGCGCGACGCGGGATCGCAGCCCGCCCTCGCGCCGCTCATCAGTGACGCACGCCACTACGTGCAGCAGTTTCGCATCGTCGGCACCAACCAGTTTTTTGCCGGATTTGACGGCGCCAAGATCGAACGCGCGGTGATCGCGGCCGGCCAGGCCCTCTGGGGTCATCAGCGACCGGCGACATTGGTGTGGCTGGCGGTGGACGACGGTCAACGGCGCACTCTCATCGATGCGCAGTCGAGCTCAGATCTCAAGGAGGTGCTCGAGCGCGCCGCGCAGGTGCGTGGTCTGCCGCTGCGCTGGCCGGTTGGCGGCGGCCGGATCGGCTTTGACGAGGTCTGGAACGGCTCGGCCGAATCGCTGCGCGCGACCGCGAGCGAGTTCGGCGCTGACGCCGTGCTGGTGGGTCGTGCCCGCAGCTCGAATCCCGCCAGCGCCCAAGTGCAATGGACGGTCCTGTACGGCACGGCAAGCAGCGACTGGCTGGGAACGGTGGAGGAGGGTGTGCAAGGCGCCGCCGACGAGTTCGTGCGCGTGTTCGCCGCCGGCAACGACGCCGCCACGACTGATCTCAGCATCACCGTCAGCGGTATTGCCGATCTTGCCGCCTACGCGCGGGTTACGGATTATCTCGAATCGATGGCTTTGATCAGCGACGTGGCGGTCGAACAGCTCACGGGAGACACGGTCGTATATCGCGCGCGGGCGCGTGGTGATGTGGCGCGTGTTGCGCGGGCCATCGAGCTGGGCAATCGTCTGCAAGCCCAGGATGCTGGCGCTGGAGTGAGTCAGACCGGCGCGCTGAGCTTCCGTTATCGGCCGTGAGCTTGCGCCAGTTACCCAACCTGATCTGCATCGCGCGCATGGCCCTGGTCGTTCCGGTGGCCTGGCTGTTGGCCCAGGGCCAGTACGCTCAAACCCTGTGGCTGTTTGGCGTGGCGGCGGCTTCGGACGGCCTCGACGGATATCTCGCCAAGCGCTTCGGCTGGACCTCGGAGCTTGGCAGAGTGCTGGACCCCCTCGCCGACAAGCTGCTGCTGGTGACCGTGTTCATCGTGCTCGCAGTCATTGATGCGACGCCCCTTTGGCTGGCAGTCACCGTCGTGACGCGCGACGTGGTGATCGGCGTCGGCGCGCTCACGTACAAGTGGCTGTTCGGCCCGGTGCGGGGGCGCCCGACCAAGATCAGCAAGATCAATACGGGAGTGCAGGTACTGTATGTCCTGGCGCTCGTGGCGCACCTGGGGCCCGGCTGGCCGCCTCTTTCCGTCGTGATCACGCTCGGTGCCGCCGTGTTCGTGACCACGATGATCAGTGGCATCGATTACGTCATTACTTACAGCCGCCGCGCCGCCGCAGTTTCACAGGCGCGCCGCGCCTGATCGCGCGATGGAACAGCTCCCCCTCGGCGTACGCTGGCGCGACCAGTCGGTGTTCGACAGTTTTTTCCCTGGACCGAACCGGCTCGTGCTCGAAGAACTGCGTGGCCTGTATCGCCGCTCGGGTGCCGGGCCCGCCGTCCTGTGGGTCTGGGGTCCGGAGGCGAGCGGCAAGAGCCACCTGCTGCAGGCGGTCTGCGCCGAGACCGGCGCGTCGGGCGGCAGGGCGGCTTTCCTTCCGCTAAGGAATGACGCGCTGGCTACCCCAGCGGCGCTGGCTGGCTGCGAACAACTGGACGTCGTTTGCGTAGATGACGTGCAGCGCGTTGCGGGTCATCGCGAGTGGGAGCGGGCACTCTTCAACCTCTATCTCGGCCTCAGTGAACATCAACGTCACCTGGTGCTTGCCGCCGCGAGCCCGCCGGCAGCGATCTCCTGGGAACTCGCGGACCTGCGCTCGCGGCTTTCGGCCGCTCTCGTACTGCATCTGAAGCCCCTGAGCGAGGCCGAGCACATTGCGGCGCTGCGCCTGCGCGCGGGAATTCGCGGGCTGGAGATACCCGATGAGACCGCCGGATTCCTGTTGCGCCGCTTTCCGCGAGATCTGCGCACGTTGTGCGCGCTCCTCGATACTCTCGACAGCGCGGCCCTGGCCGCGCAGCGCCGGCTCACTGTGCCGTTCATCAAGCAGGTCATTGAGCGGCGGGGGAGCGGGCAATGAAGAGCAATCACGGGTGGCCACCGGGATGATCGCAAGAGCAGTCCCGGTTGGCCACCGGGTGATACCGTGCCGACGTGCGCCGGATCACGGCTGTTGTCACCTAGAGTTGAGAAGTTAAACTCGCAAACACTGGTACCGGCGCAGTCGTCAGGTATCACGCCGATGTCCACCCGCTCCTGCATCGACGAGCAAGAGTTAGTTAACTTCTCCTCCTAAGAGGGAAGAGGTCCGCGGAGCGGGCCCAAGAGAGAACACTCCCAGCGGGGTCGAGGCAGGATGCTCTGGGCGTTGGGTAGGTGTGGCTTGAGCTCGTGCGCAAATGCGCAGTGACGATCTTGAGCGAGGAACGCTCAAGATCGCACGCGAACCCTCAGCCCGTGCGGCGCTCAGACCACGCTCGCTCACCTTACCCTCACTGTCCCAGGTCTGAGCGCTGATCGCCCGGGCAGAGGGCATTTGCACACGAGCTCAAGCCACACCTACCCAACGCCCAGAGCCGACTGCTCTTGCCTGCGACCTAGTTGCGATGTCCGCCGCGGCTCGCGCGTAAGTAGGCGATCAGCGCGACGAGCCAGGCGAAGGCGAGCAGCAGCAGCGCCCCGGGAACCGCGCGCCGGCGCGGATCCGAGATGAGCTCGGTGACTCCAAGGGCCATGTATGGAATCGTCAGCAGGCTGCACCACGCATAGGTGTAGCGATGGCCGCGCGCCAGGCCAGCCAGCGGCAGAAAAAGAGGTGCGATCGACAGAGCGAGTAGCCATGGATGGTGTCTTGCGGCGTTCCATTGCCACGCGAGCAGCGTGAGGGCGATCAGGGCCATCAGTCCCAGAACCACAGGGCGCAAGACCCGCAGCGTCGCGGCAGCCGAGGCTGAATTCGAGCTCACGCCGCGAGGCGCATTGCCAGCGCGGCGACGCGACGGCCTAGTACCTGCGCGAGCTCCTGCTCCTCCTCCACGAGGTGCGGTCCACTGTGTGAGCCCGCCACGTGGCTGGCGCCGTACGGCCCGCCGCCGCCGCGGGTGCGTGCCAACGCGGCCTCGGTGTTGGGGATGCCGACGAGGTACATGCCGTGGTGCAGGAGCGGCAGCATCATCGACAGGAGCGTGGTTTCCTGGCCGCCGTGCATCGTTTGCGTTGAGGTGAACACGCCGGCCGGCTTGCCCGCCAGGCCCCCGCTCACCCACAGCGCGCCCGTGCCATCGAGGAAATACTTCAGCGGCGCAGCCATGTTGCCGAAGCGGGTCGGGCTGCCGAGGATCAGGCCGGCACAATCGGTCAAGTCGGCGTGAGTGGCGTAAGGCGGACCATGTTCAGGAATCTCCGGTGCGCTCTGCTCGGTCACCGGCGATACGGGAGGCACGGTGCGCAGGCGCGCCTGGGCCCCGGCCATCTCGACTCCGCGGCAGACGTGGCGCGCCAGCTCGGCCGTCGCCCCTTTGCGCGAATAATACAAAACGAGAATTTCGACCACAGTGAAGCTCCTGAGCTTCGGCGCACCTGCAACACACACCGCGCGCGACGCGTTGACGTCGCGTTCAGCCCGCCGGCGACGGCCGTTTCGAGCGTCTGCAACCTTGACGCCCCTGCACCTGCTTGTTAGCGTGCGGACCGCTTCGATTATCGCACTCATATAACGAGAGAATGCGCAACCTCCGGAGAGCAGGACGGCGGATTGCAGGGGTAGCAGCGTTCCTTGTAGCGCTGTCCGCCTGTGCGGGTGCCCCGGTGCAGGAAATGAGCGACGCCCGCCAGGCCATCGCGGCGGCGCGCGCTGCGGGTGCCGCTGAACACGCTGCTGTCGAGCTCAACGTTGCAACCGACCTGCTGTCACAGGCCGAGACCGCCCTGCAGCGGCGCGACTACGGCACCGCGCGCCGGCAGGCCGAAGAAGCACGCTCACACGCCATCGAAGCGCAGAAGCTCGCCTCCACGGCTCCGAAATCCTGAGCCTCCGGGCGATTCCGGTGACCGCACAACGTGTCTGCAAGCGGGCGCTGGTTTCCGGGCGCGTGCAGGGAGTGTTCTATCGCGCGACGGCAGCCCGCGAAGCGCGCGCGCTCGGCGTGGAAGGGTATGCGCGCAATCTCGCAGACGGGCGCGTCGAAGTGCTGGCGTGCGGTGACGAGGAGACCGTCGATGAGTTCCTGCGCCGGCTGTGGGTAGGCTCGAGCGCTTCGCGAGTGGAGGCGGTCGAGATTTTGAGCGTGGAGAGTGACGCCGCGCCTGTCGCCGGCGAGTTTCTGTCCAGGTGAGCCGAACGCGGGCCCGTCAGGCCCTCCACTTCGAGGTCCAGCGCGTGATGACCAGGTCGGGGTAATCCCGCCGGCCGACGCTGCCGTTGTAGCGGGCGAGCGCCTTGCGGACGTCGCGACGCTCACGGTCGTAGTAGTACTTCAGGATCGCGCAGCCCATGCGGATGTTGGGCTGGATCTTCACCAGCTGATAGCGCTTCATGCCGAGCTGTTCGGGCCAGAACGGCATGACCTGCATCAGGCCCTGCGCGCCCACCGATGACACCGCCCAGCGATTGAACCGGCTCTCGACGTCCATCACCGCCAGCACCAGCTCCGGCGGCAGCTGCGCCATGCGCGCCTCGCAGTACGCATTGGTGAGTATCTCGATGCGCTCCTCGTGGGCGGGCACGTAGCGGCGCAGGCGCGGCTCCATCAGCTTGTACCAGACCTCGGCGTCGTACTTTGCCGTGAAGCACTCACCCGCGGCGATCGCCTTTTGCAGCACCGCCTTGAGCTCCGGGTCCTGCTGCCGATCCGCACGCGCCCCGCCGGGCGCGAGCAGCGCCAGGGTGAGCAGCACCGCAGTCGCGCGCACTTCAGGCATTGCTGACCCGGGCTCGGAGAAACTCGAGCGCCTCGACGAGGGGGAACTCGCTCGATTCCGTGTCACGTCGAGCACGATATTCGAGCCGGCCGGCATCGAGCCCGCGCTCCGCCACTACCACCCGGTGCGGAATGCCGAGCAGCTCGGCGTCAGCAAACTTCACGCCGGGGCGCGCGTCGCGATCGTCCAGCAACACCTCGATGCCTGCGGCGGCCAGCTCCCGGTACAGGCGCTCGCTCGCCTCGCGCACGCGCGCGGATTTCTGCAGATTGATGGGCACCAGTATCACGCTGAACGGCGCAATGGGCTCGGGCCAGATGATGCCGCGCTCATCGTGATTCTGCTCGATCGCGGCGGCTACGACGCGCGTCACACCGATCCCGTAGCAGCCCATCAGGAGCGTCACTTCACGGCCCGCCTCATCGAGAACACGCGCGTTCATTGCTTCGCTGTACTTGCAGCCGAGTTGAAAGATATGACCGACCTCGATCCCGCGTGCGAGGCCGAGCCGGCCTCGGCCGCTCGGGCTGGGATCGCCCGCCACTACATTGCGAAGGTCCACGGCCTGCGGTTCGGGCAGGTCACGCCCCCAGTTCACGCCGGCAAGGTGCGCGTCGGCGCGGTTCGCGCCGCAGACGAAATCACTCAGCTGCACGGCGCTGTGATCGGCGTACACCTTGCACTTCAGTCCCACCGGCCCGACCGAGCCGGGCTCGGCGCCGGCTGACTGCAGCACGCGCTCGGCGCTCGCCATGCGCAGCGGGCTGGCGATTCCCGGGAGCTTCTGGGCCTTGGTGGCGTTGAGCTCGTGATCGCCGCGCAGTACGCAGGCGACGACTGCTCCGTCCAGCCCTTCGACGAACAGCGTCTTCACGCATTGCTGCGGGCTCACCTTGAGCAACGCGCTCACCTCGGCGATGCTGCGCGCCCCCGGCGTCGCCACTTCGGTGATCTTCTGCGTCGGCTTGGCGCGTGCTTCCGCAGGCGGCAAGGCCGCGGCCATTTCCAGGTTGGCCGCATACTCATCCGCATCGGAGAACACGATGGCATCTTCGCCTGAGTCCGCCAGCACGTGGAACTCCTGCGACGTGGTGCCGCCGATGGCGCCCGTATCCGCTTGCACGGCGCGAAAGCGCAGCTTGAGGCGCGTGAAGATGCGCGTGTAGGCGTCGTACATCGCCCGATAGCCCTCGGCGAGCGACGCCTCATCCATGTGAAACGAGTAAGCGTCCTTCATCAGGAATTCGCGCGCGCGCATCACGCCGAAGCGCGGCCGGATCTCGTCGCGGAACTTGATCTGGATCTGGTAGAAGTTCACAGGCAACTGGCGGTAGCTGCGCAGCTCGCGCCGGGCGATGTCCGTGATGACTTCCTCGTGGGTCGGCCCGTAACAGTAAGGGCGCTCGTGCCGATCCACGAGACGCAGGAGCTCGGGCCCGTATTCCTTCCAGCGCCCCGATTCCTGCCACAGCTCGGCCGGCTGGATCGTCGGCATGAGCACTTCGAGAGCGCCGGCGCGGTTCATCTCCTCCCGGATGATGCGCTCGACCTTGCGCAGCGTCCGCAGGCCCATCGGCAGCCAGCTGTAGAGCCCGGCTGTCAGGCGGCGTATCAGCCCCGCGCGCAACATGAGCTGATGGCTCACGATCTCGGCGTCGGCGGGCACCTCCTTCAAGGTGTTGATGGGCAGCTCAGACAATCGCATTGCTTTCGACCCGTGGCACCGGTGCGGCGCGGCTGATGATTCAGGGACTTATCTTAGCCTGTTATTGTGCCCTCATCCCCGCCAGACCTATGATGCGCGCGCCTATGCATGAGCATGCGCCCCGCCCGCCGCAACGCCGCGGCATCTACCTGCTGCCCAACCTGATCACGACCGGGGCGCTCTTTGCCGGCTTTTACGCGATCGTCGCCGCGATCGACGGCAACTTCGAGCGAGCTGGCATAGCAGTGTTCGTGGCAATGGTCTTTGACGGACTGGACGGACGCGTGGCGCGCTGGACGAGCACCGAGAGCGCCTTCGGCAAGGAATACGACAGCCTTTCCGACATGGTGTCGTTCGGTGTCGCGCCAGCGATCGTCACTTACCAGTGGGGAGTGGCGCGGATAGCCGAGTACGGCGTCATCTGGGGACGCGCCGGCTGGCTCGCCGCTTTCTACTTCGCGGTGGCGGCGGCCCTCAGACTGGCGCGCTTCAACACGCGTACCGCTGCGGTCGACAAGCGCTTCTTCGAAGGATTGCCGAGTCCTTCGGCAGCCGCGATCGTGGCGGCGTTCGTCTGGTTCTCCAGCGAGTGGCGCGAGCCCGGGCTGGTGGGCCTGATCGTTGCGTTTATCGTCACCACGCTCGCGGGGACGCTGATGGTGAGCCGGTTTGCCTACTACAGCTTCAAGGACATCAACCTTGGCGGGCACATCCCGTTTCGATATTTCCTGTTGGTGCCGCTCGCCTTCGCGCTCATTGCCGTCAAGCCGTCGGTGATGCTGTTCGTGCTGTTCGGCCTGTACGCACTGTCGGCGCCGGCCTGGTGGCTCATCAAGCGGCTGCGCCGCAAGCCTGCCGTCGCTCCAGCCGTGGGCGAGGAGCCGGAACCACCATTGTTTGAGAACGACGATGAGTCGTGAGCGACTGGCGTATCTGAAGGAGCTCGGAGTCGAGTACTACGTGCCGCGTACGCGGGCGCAGCCGGATGCGCGCGCTACCGAGTCCGGCGTCGAAGTGCCGCTCATGGACTGGGAGACGCTGCAACGAACCGTTGCCGGCTGTGCGTTGTGTGGACTGCAGACCACTCGCATGCAGACCGTGTTTGGTGTCGGCAATCGCAAAGCGGACTGGCTGATCATCGGCGAGGCGCCGGGCGCCGACGAAGATGCACAAGGTGAGCCGTTCGTAGGGCGCGCAGGGCAGCTCCTGAACAACATGCTCAAGGCGATCGGTCTCGAGCGCGGACAGGTGTACATCGCGAATATCCTGAAGTGCCGCCCGCCCAACAATCGCGAGCCGAAACCGGAAGAGGCGGCGCACTGCGCCCCCTACCTCGAGCGCCAGATCGAGCTGATCCAGCCACGCATCATCCTGGCCGTCGGGCGCATCGCGGCGCAGAACCTGCTGCAGACCGATACGCCGATCGGACGCATGCGCGGCCGGGTCTACGACTACGGCGCGCGGAGGATTCCGGTCGTCGTCACGTATCACCCGGCTTACCTGCTGCGCTCTCCGGGAGAGAAGCGCAAGGCCTGGGCCGATCTGCTCTTCGCACAGGAAGCCTGCAAGCGTGGCGACCGTCCGCAGTGAAGTCACTCTGCCCGAGATCGCCATCCGTTACATGACGGAGGACGACATCGCGGCGGTCGTGGCGCTCGAAGGCGCTGCGTATCGCTTTCCGTGGAGCGAAGGCATCTTTCGCGATTGCCTGCGCGTCGGCTACGTGTGCCGGGTGATAGACCTGGCGGGCGCCGTGATCGGTTACGGGATCATGTCCCTGGGTGCGGGCGAGGCGCACGTGCTCAACGTCTGCGTCCGCGAGGACATGCGCTGCCGGGGGATCGGGCGGCGCATGCTCGAATACCTGCTCGATCGCGCTCACGGCTCTGGAATGCTGGAAGCCTTCCTCGAGGTGCGGCCGTCCAACGTGGTGGCGGTGCGTCTCTACCAGGCGCTCGGTTTCGAGCAGGTCGGAATGCGACGCGGCTACTACCAGGCCCCGGGCGGTCGCGAGGACGCGGCGGTTCTCCGGCTCGATCTCGCGGCACGCGCCACGGCCCGGGCGCGCAGGAAATGACGTCCACCGCTGGTACAATGCGCGCCCCCTGAAGTACTGGCGCTCCGTTTCGCATGGTTGATCTCACCGAGGAAATCGCACGCCGCCGCACGTTCGCGATCATTTCGCACCCCGACGCGGGCAAGACCACGCTTACCGAGAAGCTGCTGCTCTTCGGCGGCGCCATCCAGATGGCGGGCACCGTAAAAGGGCGCAAAGCGGCACGCCATGCAACCTCCGACTGGATGCGCCTCGAGCAGCAGCGCGGTATCTCCGTGACCTCTTCTGTGATGCAGTTCCCCTACCAGGGCCGCATCGTCAACCTGCTCGACACGCCGGGACACGAGGATTTCTCGGAGGATACATATCGCACGCTGACAGCGGTTGATTCGGCCCTGATGGTGATCGACTGCGCGCGCGGCGTCGAGGAGCGCACTATCAAGCTCATGGAAGTGTGCCGCCTGCGCGATACGCCGATCATGACCTTCATCAACAAGCTCGATCGCGACGGGCGCGAGCCGATCGAGCTGCTGGACGAGATCGAAAAGGTGCTCAAGATCCACTGCGCCCCGATCACCTGGCCGATCGGCATGGGGCGCGAGCTGAAGGGGATCTATCACCTGCTCGAGGATCGAATCTACGTTTACGAGGCCGCGGAGCGCGGACGTGCCGGCACCAACCTCACGATCGATCGCATCGCGAGCCGCGAGGCCCACGAATTTCTCGGCGACGCAGCGGACGCCCTGCGCGATGAAATCGCGCTGGTGCACGGTGCAACCCAGGCCTTCGATCTGCAGCGTTACCTGGCCGGCGTGCAGACGCCGGTATTCTTCGGTTCGGCGATCAACAATTTCGGAGTCGAAGAACTGCTGACAGCCTTCGTGGAACAAGCACCGGCGCCGCGGCCGCGCGCGACCAGCGAGCGGCGCGTTGAACCGACCGAGGTTGCGCTGACGGGTTTCGTGTTCAAGATTCAGGCGAACATGGATCCAGGCCACCGCGACCGCATCGCGTTTGTGCGCCTGTGTTCCGGCCGCTACGAGCGCGGCATGCGCCTCTTTCACGTGCGCCTGGGCAAGGAAGTGCGCATCGGCGATGCGCTGACATTCATGGCTGCCGATCGCACGCAGGCGCAGGACGCGTTCGCTGGCGACATCCTCGGGCTGCACAACCACGGCACGATCAACATCGGTGATACGTTCACCGAGGGCGAGCGGCTGAGCTTCACCGGCATTCCCAATTTCGCCCCCGAGATGTTCCGCCGCGCCGTGCTGCGCGATCCCCTGCGCATGAAGGCGCTGCAGAAGGGGCTATCACAGCTGTGCGAAGAGGGCGCCACGCAGCTCTTCAAGCCCATGCGCAACAACGACCTGATCCTGGGCGCGGTCGGGCCGCTGCAGTTCGAGGTCGTGGCCTTTCGACTGCAGGATGAGTACGGGGTCGAATGCACGTTCGAGAACGTGAATGTCCACACCGCGCGTTGGATCGAGTGCGCTGACCCGAGGAAACTGGATGAGTTTCAGGCCAGGGCCCATGAGAATCTGGCGCTCGATCACGCCGGCGCCCTGGTATATCTGGCGCCGACGCGCGTCAACCTCGCGCTCACGCTCGAGCGCTGGCCCGACATCCGCTTCCATGAGACGCGCGAACATCACGCCCTCGCGGCCTGAGAGCGCCGCATGAGCGTCCTGCGCCGCCGGTCCGTGGTCGCCTGGGCGCTGTATGACTGGGCCAATTCGTCGTTCGCGACCACCGTGATGGCAGGATTCTTCCCGGTGTTCTTCAAGCAGTACTGGAGCGCGGGAAGCGAGGCGACTGTCAGCACGTTCAGACTGGGGATCGGCAACGGCATCGCCAGCGCGGTGATCGCGTTGCTGGCGCCGCTCATCGGAGCGGTCGCCGACCGGGGCGGAGCGCGCGTCAAGCTGCTGCTGCTGTTCACGGTGCTCGGCGTCGCCATGACTGCGGGGCTCTACTGGGTCGAACGCGGCCAATGGCCGCTCGCGGTGCTGTTCTACGCGCTGGCGTCGGTCGGTTTCTCCGGCGGTGTGGCCTTCAACGATTCGCTATTGCTCGATGTGGCCGATGAGTCTGAGCTCGACCTGGTCTCAAGCTATGGCTATGCGCTGGGTTACCTCGGCGGCGGGCTGCTGTTTCTCGTCAACGTGATGATGACACTCAAGCCGCAGCTTTTCGGACTCGCCGATGCGGCGCAGGCCGTGCGGGTTTCATTCCTGACGGTCGCCGCCTGGTGGGGCCTGTTCACCGTGCCGCTGCTGCTGTTCGTGCGCGAGCGCCAGCCGGCCATCCCATTGCGACCGCTGGCGGCACTGCGCGCGGGATGGAGCGAGTTGTGGCGGACGCTGTCGCACCTGCGCGCGTATCGTGCCATGACGCTGTTCCTGGCTGCGTACTGGCTCTATATCGACGGCGTCAACACGGTCATCAAGATGGCGGTCGACTACGGACTGTCATTGGGCTTTGCTTCGAAGAGCCTGATCGTGGCCCTCCTGGTCACGCAGTTCGTGGCTTTTCCCGCCGCGCTGGCGTTCGGCTGGATCGGCAAGCGCTTCGGTCCACGCTCGGGCATCCAGCTGAGCATCGGCGTGTACCTGGGCGTGACGATCGGCGGGTACTACCTTCAGACCGTCGCACAGTTCTACGCCCTGGCCGTCATCATCGGCTTGGTTCAGGGCGGCATCCAGAGTCTCAGCCGCTCCTATTTCGCGCGTCTCGTACCGCCCGACAAGTCGGGCGAGTTCTTCGGCTTCTTCAACATGATGGGGAAATTTGCCGCCGTCATCGGACCGGTGTTGATGGGCTGGGTGGCACTTGTGACCGGCAGCTCGCGCCTGGCAATCCTGTCGATTGCCGTGTTGTTTGCCGTCGGCGCGGTGCTGCTGTGGCTCGTCAATGAGCCTGCAGCCAGCTCGCCGGATCGAGCCGGTAGTAATTCCTGAGCTCCGCGTAGAGCTCGGCGTGCTCGGCCTGCAGCTCGCGTGGCAGCTCGAAGAAGGCCTCGGTCGCGACGGCGAAGAATTCCCCCGGGCTCTCTGCGCCGTATGGATCCAGCACGGTCGGCTCGCCGCGCGCCTCGGCCTCGCGCAATCTCCTGAACTCCCGCTGCATGACGCGTGACCAGCGGCGGTAATGCCGCGCTTCGCCCAGAAAGGGCGCGCCGTTCACCTCGCCCGCCTCGGCATCGAGGTAGTGGGCAAATTCGTGGTACACGACGTTGAATCCGTCATCGGGCGCTTCCGCGCCCGCGAGGACGTCATCCCAGGAGAGAATGATCCGGTGCACGTCCCAGGCCTGTCCCGCGAGCGCCCGCTCGTGCTGGTGCACGACGCCGGCTTCGTCGCGGTGCTCCTCCGGCACCAGGAACGCGGCCGGGTAAATCAATATCGAGTACAGATCCTCGTACAGGCGCGCAGATCGCCCCAGCACCAGCAGGCAGGCCTGCGCCGCTACGGCCAGTTTCATGGGCAGCGTGACCTCGAGGCCACGACACCCGACGAACTCCTTCTCGGCAATGAACTGTTGCACCAGCCCGTCGAGACGCGCACGCAGCGGCGCAGGAACCCAGCCATAGATCGGCATGGCGCGCTCGATCTCGACGCGCCAGGCCTGCGGCAGGGGCCGGGCGCGCAGACGCCGGCGGCGGCGTGCGTGCCACCACGGGCGTCCCAGCAACGCGCCGATCACGCCGATGGCGATGGCGAGAACGACGACGGTCGGCGTCAATGGCGTGAGGCTACGACGCTTTTTTCAGCTTCTCGACGAGATCGACATAGGCCTGCATCGCCTTGTCGCCCGACAGACCCTTCTTGCCCGTCCAGGCGTCGTACTTGGCACGCCCAGTGAGGTCGAACAGGCCGGGCCGACTGCCTTTTGCGTCGCCCTCGGTTGCCTGCTTGTACAAGGCGTAAAGCTGCAGCAGATTTTCGTTGGATGGCCGACTCTTGAGCTTCTGCACTTCCTGCGCAGCCGCACCGAACTTGGTTTTCAGATCGGACATGGGCGCTCTCCCGATGGGCCGAAGAGTATGCCACAGCCGGCTTGTCAGCTCGGCCGCGCCGCCGGACGAAACGCACGTACTCGCCGCAGCAATTCCTGCAGTGCCAGCCGCCGCGTTTCACCCGCATAGCGCAGATCGATGTAGAGGCACGCGATGGGCTCGCAGTCGGCGGCGAGGTCCGGTCGCGCGCGCGCGATGCGGGCCAGAAAGTCGAGCGGTCCCTCGTGGCGCAGGCGCTCCAGACCCCGCCGTTCGAGCCGGTGACAGAACCGCGCATAGGCGCGCTGCACGGGATCATGGCTGCGAAAGCGCAGCTCGCGCGCCAGCACCAGGCTCAACAGCGCCAGGGCCACCGCGATGCCGCCCGCGAGGAGCGCGGCGAGGTAGCGCCAGTCAGGCTGGTGGACTCCCAGCCATTCGAGGAATTCCTCCTGCTTCTGGGCGCTGAACTGGATGAAGTTCTCGCGCCACAAAGTATTGGCAGCGTCCCAGGCAAAGCGGACGTCGGCGAGCCACGCGTTGTCGCGGATCATCCGTTCCGCGAAGGGCTCGGCGCCCAGCGCGCCGGCCGTGCCGCGCTCGATCCGCTCTGGCGCAACCGCAGCGGTGGGATCGACACGCACCCACCCGCGCCCCGCGAGCCACACCTCGCTCCACGCGTGCGCATCAGACTGGCGCACGATGTAGTACCCCGCGAGCCGGTTGTATTCGCCACCCTGGTAGCCGGTCACGACGCGTGCCGGAATGCCGGCGGCGCGCATCAGCGTTGTGAAGGCCGAGGCATAGTGGGCGCAGAAGCCCCGACGGGTGTTGAACAGGAAGTCGTCGACCGAATCGTAGTCGAGGCGCGAGGGGGAGAGCGTGTAGTAGAAGCTCTGCTCCCGGAACCTGTTGAGCACTGCATCGATGTAGGCTTCGTTACTCGCGGCGGCTGCGCGCAGCTCCCGGGCGAGCGCCTGCGTGCGGGGGTTGCGATCGGAAGGTAACTTCGTGTCGCGCTCCGACAGCCGCTCGCTCAGCTCGTATCCCGCCGCCGCGCTGTACTGCGGGCGTGAGCCCAGCTCGTACGTCACGGGTTGCGCGATCCGGTCCTGCGCGATGAGCTGGTAGTCGTCGGTCTGATAGATCCGGCTCTTGTCGCCCCAGTACACCGGCATATCGAGGGCAAAGACCCAGTAATTGTCCATGGGCTCGAGCATCAGGCTGTAGCCGTATTCCGGGCCCCGGGTTTCGACTCCTCTCGCGCCGATGGAGCCGCGTGTGCGCCGCCAGGTATAGCCGTCGAAGTCGTGCAACACCGGCCCCCGCCAATAGCGCTGCGGCGGCGGCGGAGCAACTCCGTGGAAGCGGACACGAAAGGCGACATCGCTCGACAGGCTCAGCTCCGTGATGTCACCCGGGGCCATCTCGTCACCGAGGCCGGTCGTCGCGTGCCTCGCGTTCGGCAGGGCCCAGAACGGGCCCGGCACCCGCGGGAAAAGCAGGAACAGCAGCAGCATGATCGGTGCGGCCTGCACCAGCATCGCGCCGCTGCGGGCGAGGATGGCGCCCGGGCGCAGGGGCGCGGACGCATGTGCGACCCGGAGGAGTGCTGCCGTGATCAGCCAGATCACGCTGGCGGCAATCGGCAGCAACCACAGCTGCTGACCGTAGAGGAACGCGGCCAGCACCAGGAAGTAGGCGATCAGCAGCAGCACCAGTTGGTCGCGCGCGTTGCGCGTCTCGAGCAGCTTCATCGCCGCCATCAACGCGAGCAACGCCGTGCCCGCGTCAACCCCGTTCAGCGTGCGATACCCCAGCAACACCGCGACGACCACGGCAATCACCGCAGCGATGCGCAGCGTGCGCGACGGCAAGCGTGAGCTGCGCAATCCGATCAGCACGCGCCACAGCACCAGCAGCGCGAACGTCGCCAGCACCCACAAGGGCAGGTGAGCTGCATGCAGCGCGACGGCTGCGACCACGCCTGCCATCGTCCACGACAGCGGCACTTGCAGGACCGCACGTCGTTCAGCGCGATGCATCGGGCGCCTCCGTGCCAAAGAGCGCGAGCGCCGTAAGGCACCGGCGCCGATGTGGCGGGCCGTTCTGCGGTGCGATGCGCATCCCCGGCAACGTCAGGCCGAACGGTTGCAGCTGCGAATCCGCGCTGAGGATCCAGCGGCATAACTGCGACAGGCGGCTCTCCAGGTCGCGCACCAGGACCTGCTCGAGCTCGAACATCAGCGGTGCGCGCGTCGCGCCGGCGTGCTCCTTGACCAGGAGTGGAGCTCCGCGCGCCAGCGCCTTCCAGGCGATGTGACGCGGGGAATCGCCGGGGTGATAACCGCGAAAGCCGCGAAAGTCCTCATCGCCCCGGCGCAGCAGACCAAGTGCACCCCGATCGCTCTCCACGCTGGGCGGCGGACTCTGCGTCCCGGAAGGTTGCGGATACACAACCGCCTCCAGCGGCAGGTAGACCCAGCTCCAGGCTCGGAACAGACCGAGGGGAAAGCCCGTGCTCACTGAGATGCGATCGACGCGCAGCACGCCACGGGTCTGCGTCGCCATATCCAAGGTCACGAGCGCGGGCGCACCCGGCGCGACGTAGGGCAGATCCGCAACGGCGTCGAGAGATTCGAAGCGCAGCCCACAGCGCGCCACCGCGCTCGGGTTCTCACAGCCCACGGCCAGCTTCAATGACCCGCCCGCGAACGCTTCGCCCGCCTGGACGTTTGCGATCACCAGTCCCGCGAGATTGCGGTGGCAGTGATGCATGGCCACGAGGCCCAGGGCCGTAAGCAGGAATGTCAGTGCGAAACCGAGGCTGTTGTTGTAGTTCATCGATCCGAGCAGCATGGTGAAGACCATGATCGCGTAGGCGATGCCAAACTTGGTCGGCAGGATGTAGATGCGACGCCGCTCGAGCGTCAGCGGCACACGATCGGCGCCCTGGCGCCGGCGCGCCCAGCGCTGCACGCGATCGGCCAGGCCAGCACGCAGGCGCGGGATCGAGAGGGCGGCCATGCGCTTGAATTCCTGAGGCGCGATCAGGGAATGGGCACGCTCTCGATGATTTCGCGCCCGGTGCTTTGGGGTGCCGTGATTCCGGAGTCGCCCGACCCGAGCAGTCGATGTCCCACGACCGCAGGCAGCACGGCCTGCACGTCTTCGGGCAGCACGGCATTGCGCCCCGCCAGCAGCGCCCAGCTCTGGCTGGCGCGCAGCAGTCCAATCGCGGCGCGCGGCGAGAGACCCGCGAGATAACGGCCGCTGGCACGCGTGAAGGCGACCAGCGCCTGCACGTAGTCCAGGAGCGCCGGTGCCGCATGGATCTTGCCGACACCCGCCTGCAACAGCGCGAGCTCCGCAGGGGCGAGAGTCGCGCCGAGCGTAGCGAGCAGGGCGCGTCGATCCTGGCCCATGAGAAGCTGACGCTCATGTGCCGCATCGGGATAGCCGAGCTCGATGCGCATCAGGAAGCGATCGAGCTGCGATTCAGGTAATGGGAAGGTGCCGACCTGCTCGTTTGGATTCTGAGTCGCGATCACGAAGAAGGGCTCGGGCAGCGGGTGGCTGCGACCATCGACTGTGACCTGCTGCTCCTCCATCGCTTCGAGCAACGCGCTCTGCGCCTTGGGCGTCGCACGATTCACCTCGTCCGCGAGGACCAGCTGCGCGAAGATCGGGCCGCGCTGAAATTCGAAGCGGCTGCCGGCACGGTCAAAGATCGAGACTCCGATGATGTCGGCCGGCAGCAGGTCGCTGGTGAACTGGATGCGCTGGCAGGTGAGTCCGAGTGTCTGTGCCAGGGCATGAGCCAGCGTGGTCTTGCCCACGCCGGGGATATCCTCGATGAGCAGGTGGCCGCGGGCGAGCAGGCAGGCCATGCAGAGTCGGATCTCCGCATCCTTGCCGAGGATTACCCGGCTGAGCTGATCGAGCGTGGCGCGCAGCCCTTCGCGAGGCAGGGGACGGCCATGGAGGATGCGATCATCGCTGCGATCGGGGGCGTGCAACATGGATCCGGCTCCCAGGACTCGCCGCGAGGATAGCGCAGCCACGAGCCGGAACCCCGACCTTCATCGCAGTTTTTCCAGCCTCTGGAGCTGTGCGGCCAGTTGAGCCAGCTCACGCTCCAGCTCGGTGGCCCGTTCCCGGGTTTTGGCGGTCACTGGGGGTGGTGCGTTGCGCATGAATTCGGGATTCGCCAACTTGCCCGCTGCGGCGGTGAGCTCCTTCTGCGCCCGTTCGCGCAATTTGGTAAGTCGTGCCATCTCGGCGTCGAGGTTGTCCTTCAGGCTACGCAGCGGGACGTAGATCTCGACGTTGCCCACCCGCGCACTGGCGGCGGTGTCGACATCGCAGCTGGAATCGAAGGGCTGCAGCTCGGCGTTCGCCAGGCGATCGAAGAAGGCACGTTGAGCCCGGATCGTGGCGAGCTGCTCGGGCGAGGCGTTCTTGATGTAGACGTGCTCGAGGCGCCTCGAGCTCGCAATGTCGTTCTCGCCGCGAATATTGCGCAGCTTGAGGATGAGGTCTTTGACGAACTCGATTGCCCGTGCACTCGGCTCGTCGCCGGCAAACTCGTTCGGGCGCGGGTACGGCTGCAGCATGATCGTCGCGCCGGACTTACCGGCGAGCGACGCGACCTGCAACCAGATCTCCTCGGTGATGAAAGGCATCAGAGGATGCAGGAGCCTGAGGAGTGCTTCGAATACCTCGAGCAGATTTCGGCGCGTGCCGCGCAGTTGGGCGGGGCGCGATTCGGCCGACTGCAGGGTCGGCTTGGTGAACTCCAGGTACCAGTCGCAGAACTCGTACCAGGTGAATTCGTAGGCCGCCGCGGCTGCGAGATCGAAGCGGTAGGCGGCCAGGGCACCGCGCAGTACGGTGATCGCCTGCTGCAGC
>Ga0326726_10000190_pt1 | contig 60208 bp, 44 predicted proteins | sample MHFenrmetagenome_2_FD_207603 | JGI IMG/M metagenome (GOLD analysis project Ga0326726, IMG submission 207603) | Lab enriched peat soil microbial communities from Michigan Hollow, Ithaca, NY, United States - MHF15MN | ecosystem: Environmental > Terrestrial > Soil > Wetlands > Peat | place: USA... | reverse complement strand
GTTTTACCATGCTCTACGGCTTCATCAGCTCGGTGTTCTTCCTGATGCTTTGGCTGTTCTATTCCGTGCTCATCTATTTCTTGGGGGCGCACATCAGCGTGGAACTCGGATGACGACTATCCGCAAGCCCCTCGCCATTCCGGCTCTGTTTGCCGATTCCTCCCATTAGGACTAGAATTCGATCTGGGGCATGGCCGGCGAGGAGGGCCTATGAAGCGTTCCCCTTATGAGACCTCACACAAGAAGGGTCGCGGTCCCGTCGAAGCGACCGCTGATCTCGCTTATGAGGCCATGCTGCTCAGTCACGTCAATGACGGGGTCGTTGGCACGGATGCGGATTCACGGATCACCTACTGGGGCAAAGGCGCTGAGAGGATGTACGGCTTCAGCTCGAGCGAGGCCGTCGGCAGGACCCCGTTTGAATTGCTGCGGCCCGCTTATCAGCCGGAGGAGCGCGAACGGATCCTGGCTGAAGTCGACCGCCGAGGCTCCTCGGTGGCCCTTCTGCATTTGAGGCACAAGGACGGGGCCGAGGTCGTCGCGGAAGTCAACTCGACGAAATTGGTCGATGAGCGGGGCCGGCACACCGGCTACGTCATCGTCTACCGAGATATGACCGAGCGCTACCGGGCGATCCAGGCGCTTCGGGACGCCAACGAGCGCCTCCAGGTCCAGACCGAGGAGCTGAGGACGCGCGAACGGCAGCTGCAGGTCCAGAGTCTGGAACTGCGCGCCCAGGCCGAGGAGCTCCAGCGAAGCGACGCGGAACTGCGGGGCATCCTCAACGCGACCAAGGAGTCCATCTGGGAATTCAGCCCCGATGGCCGCATCCTGATGGCGAACGATATCGCGCTGAAGCGCTTCGGACATACGCGCGAGAAGGTCGTCGGCCGGCGGGGCCGCGATTTCTATTCGCAGGACCTGGCCGAGGCGCGAGAGGCCAAGATGAGGGGAGTCGTCGAATCCGGGCAGCCGATCGAATTCGAGGACGTCCGGGCCGGCATCGTATTCGAGCACAGGTTCTACCCGATTTTCGGTCCCGGGGGGAACGTGTCGAGCATCGCCTGCTTCAGCCGGGACGTCACCGCCCGCAGGCGGACCGAACGGGCCCTGCGGGAGTCCGAAGCCGAGGCCAGCACCCTTATCCGGTATGCCCCTACGGGCATCTACGAGATCGATTACCGGGGCCCGAAGTTCATCGGTGTCAACGACGCGATGTGCCGGATCCTAGGATATTCGCGGCAAGAGCTCTTGGCCATGAGCCCCGCCGAGCTCCTCGACGCGGACAGCCAGGCCCGCTTCGCCGACCGGATCAGGCGCCAGATAGCGGGGGGGACGATCGAAGAGGTCGTCGAGTACCGCGTCCGCAAGAAGGACGGCGACTTCATCTGGGCGATCTTGAACGTCGCCGTCAGTCCGAACGCCGAAGAGCCCCACAAGGTGCTGGTCATCGCCCAGGACATCACGGAGCGCAAGCGCCTGGAGGAAGCGCGGCGGCGCGACCGGGAGCGCTTCGAGCTCTTGTCCGTCACGGCCGCGAAGCTGCTCGAGTCCAGGGACCCGCAAACGGTCGTGGACGAGATCTGCAGCAGGATCATGGCCCATCTCGACTGCCAGCTCTTTTTCAATTTCCTCGTCGACAGGCAGGCGGGCAAGCTGCGCCTGAACGCTTGGGGGGGCATCCCCGACGCCGAGGCCCGCAAACTCCAGTGGCTCGATTACGGCACCGCGGTCTGCGGCTACGTCGCTCAGAACGCCGTCCGATTCGTCGCCGAGGACATCCCGGCGCGGCCTGATCCCCGGACCGACCTCGTGGCCGGCTTCGGGGTCCAGGCCTATGCCTGTCACCCGCTGATGTCCCGCGGCGAGGTCTTGGGGACCCTCTCGTTCGGCACCAGGACGCGGACCCAATTCAGCCCCGAGGACCTGTCGATGATGAAGACCGTGGCCGACGAGGTTGCGGTGGCCATCGAGCGGATGCGCGACCAGCTGACCCTGCACGATCGCAGCCTCGAGCTCCAGCGCCTGACCGAGGAGCTGGAGACGCGCGTCCGGGAGCGCACGTCGGACCTGGCCGCCGCCAACGAACGGCTCAAGGCTGAAGCCGACCAGAGGGCCCGCCTGGTCGCGGCCGTCGAACAGGCCGACGAAGGGGTCGTCATCATGGACGCCGAGGGCCGCATCCATGACGTCAATTCCGCCTTCCTGCGACTGAGCGGGCGCGGCCGCGACGAGCTCCTGGCGATAAGCTATCCGCATCTCCTCGCCTGTTCGACCGAGGGTCCGGACCTGTGGGCCGACATGAGGGTCTCGATCGACCGGAACGAGACCTGGCGCGGACACGTGACCCGCCGGCAGGACGGCGGCGAGCCCCTGGAGCTCGACGTCACCCTCTCGCCCATCCACGACGACGCCGGCCGGATCATCAACTATCTCGCGGCCGAGCGGGACGTCACGCGCGAGGTGCGGCTGCAGCAGCACCTCCGGCAGATCCAGAAGCTCGAGGCCCTGGGCACGCTCGCCGGCGGCATCGCCCACGATTTCAACAATATCCTGAACCCCATCTTCATCAGCACCGAGCTCCTGCTCCTCGAGCGGTCGATCGAGCCGGGCAGCCGGCACCTGCTGGAGACCACACTGAAGGCGGCCGAGCGGGGGCGCGACCTGGTCAAGCAGATCATCGCGTTCAGCCGCCAGAAAGAAAGGGAGCGCAAGCCTTCCAAGGTGGGTCCGGTCGTCACCGAGGCGGTCAAGTTCCTGCGCGTCTCGCTGCCGAGCACGATCGAGATCCGGTCCGACATCCATGACGAATCGGGCGCCGTCCTGGGGGACCAAGCCCAGATCCACCAGATCGTCATGAATCTCTGCAACAACGCGGCCTACGCCATGCGGGAACGGGGCGGCACCCTCTCGATCGGCCTGGGCGATATCGACGTCGACGAGCGGCTGGCGGCGCACGTGCCAGCCCTCAAGCCCGGCCCCTATCTGTGCCTGACCGTCGCCGACACCGGAACGGGCATGACGCCGCAGGTAAAGGAACGGGCCTTCGATCCCTTCTTCACCACGAAGAAGGCGGGCGAAGGCTCGGGCATGGGCCTGGCCGTCGTGGCCGGGATCGTCAGGGACTACGGCGGGGCCATCTCGTTCACGAGCGAAGAGGACTTGGGATCCACCTTCACGATCTATCTCCCGCGCGTGGCCGTTGAAAAGCCGGAGACCCCGGCCGCTGTGGAAGGCCTGCCGCGGGGATCGGAGCGCGTCCTTCTCATCGATGACGAAGATGTCCAGGTCCGGAGCGTCCGGAACATGCTGACGCGGCTGGGCTATCAGGTCGTCGCGATGACGGGCGGCCTGGAGGCGTTGGCCCTGTTCAAGTCCGATCCCCAGGCCTTCGACCTCCTGATCACCGACCAGACCATGCCCCAGCTGACGGGCACGAGGATCTGCGAAGAGGCCCTCGGTCTCCGGCCGGACCTGCCGATCATCCTCTGCACGGGATACAGCGAGACCGTCGACGCCGCGGGGGCCCGGGCCCTGGGCGTCCGCGAGTTCCTGATGAAGCCCTATTCGATCCGCGAGATGGCCGAGACGATCCGCCGGGCTCTCACGGGGGGCAGGGGCGAACCCGTGCGTCCCGGTCGCCGATAGGATCGACCCCCGGGCGGGGCGCAACTGCTCCCAGGAAAACAGCCTCCCGGAGCCTTCTCTCCCCAGGCCCAGATCCCCGAATTCCTACTATTTTTATAAGAATAGGAACCTTTTTCCCGGCCTTACGTCTAATAGTATGTAAGGATATTGAGAAGAAACCAACGAAAAGAGGAAAATACAATGAAACTCCGGGCTAAGATCGCCATCTTCCTGCTGGCCTCGTTCCTGAGCCTTGTCGGCTTCAACCTGATCGCCAACAGTGTCACAAAGGGCGATTTCGTCGCCGCCTATGACACCGGGACCCAGGTCACGGTCGAGGTCTCGAACGTCCACGCTCTGGCCTGAGTCGGGCCCGTTCTGGCCCTTCCTTCCCTTGACCGACATTCGGGGCTGACTTTAAAGAGATCCGGGCTGATCGGCCCGGCACCCTGATCCCCTGGCATGGTTCTTGCAGGCTTCCCCTACGGAGGGGAATAAGCCATGAAACTGGAACTTCAGTCCTGCGTCTCCCTCAACAACGGCGTCAACATGCCGCTCTTCGGTCTCGGCACGTGGGACGCCACGGGAAGAAAAGGCCGTCAGGCCGCCCTGTGGGCCCTCGAATCGGGGTACCGCCTGATCGACACGGCCTCGTCCTACGGCAACGAGCGCGAGATCGGAGAGGCCGTCAAGGCCAGCGGCGTACCGCGAAACGAGATCTTCATCACCACGAAGGTCTGGCCGGCCGAGTTCGGCTACGAGGCGACGCTGCGGGCCTTCGAGTCCAGCCGCAGCCTGCTCGGCGTCGAGCAGGTCGACCTCTATCTTCTCCACTGGCCCGGCGACGACCGGCGCCGCCGCGACGAGGCCTGGCGGGCCCTCGAGACCCTGCTGGCCGACGGGCGGGCCCGGGCGATCGGCGTCTGCAACTACGGCATCGCCGAACTCGAGGAGATCCTCTCGGAGGGCGACGGCCGCGAGGTGCCGTCCATGGATCAGGTCCCGTACAGCCCCTTCAATCAGCAGCGCAAGCTCTGCGAGTTCTGCGCCGAGAACGGCATCCGGCTCGAAGGCTACAGCCCGCTCACGCGAGGCCGGAGGCTCGGCGACCGGGTCGTCCGGACCGTGGCCGAGGCCCGCGGCTCCACGCCGGCCCAGGTCCTGCTCCGTTGGGCCCTCCAAAAAGAGGTCGTGACCATCCCCAAGGCCCTCCACAGGGACCACATCCTCGAAAACGCGGCGGTCTTTGAATTTGAGCTGACCGCCGAGGATATGGCCACCCTCGACGCCTTGGACGAGGAGCGCTGACCGCTCTTACTTCGGATACCCGACCGGCATGTTCAAGAGCGGGACCTGCGTATCGGCCAGCTTGAGCAGCTCCTTGATCCTGACCGTGTCCATGCCCGCCCGCGGCCGGGTGGCCAAACCCGTACCGGCGCAGAAGACGGCGATGTTCTCGGCGACGATGCCGACGTCGAGGGTGCCGAACCTGAGCTTCATCTCGGCCTCCCCCATCCGGAACTTGCCGAGGTCCGTGACCAGGACCAGCAGGACGGGCGCCGGGGTGGACGGGGCCGGCTTGGCTTCGGGCTTGGCCGGGGGCGGCATCTGGGGCTTCGCTTCCGGCTTTTCCCCGGGCTTGGCCATCGGCTTGGCGCCGGGACCGCCGCGGGGCGGGGTGACCGTCAGCCGATAGTCGCCGGCGACAATCGGCGCCAGGGCGTGGGCGGCGGCGTCGTACTTGTAGGCGCCGTCTTTCATGAACACGTAGATGTCGACATCCTGGGCGTTCATCGCCGAAGGGGCGGTCCGGCGTCCGTCGGGCCGGTTGACGCCGTCGGCGGCCCAGAGCAGGTCGGACAGGTCCTGAAGGCCGAGGTCCTTCTCGGACCACTCGTGGACAGAGGCCCTCTGGGCGAAGGCCTGCATGACGGGAACGCCCCGGGTCTTGTTCGGGTCGTTGAGCTTGATCGTCTTGATCTCGGGCGCCTTGGCGAAGCTCAGGACGAAGCCGAGGAGCAGGACGGCGGCGAGGGACACCGCAAGATTGGATCTTCTCATGAGAGGACCTCCCTGGATCGATTTCTCATTGGTCCGGGACGCTGGCGCGGCCGGCATTTTCGATTTAAGCACCTTCTGGGAAAGAGGTCAAGGCGGCCTCAGCGCTGGACCGGCAAGGGGCGCGGTCAGGACCGCTCGAAGACGGCCGGGCCGACCCGCAGGCTCTGGCCTGCCGCCTCGAACGCCTCGAGCCATGCTTTGGCGCCGGAGTCGCCCCGGCCGGCGCGGGCCCCCTGGTCGGCGTGGACCTGGCGACCCCTGGAGACGTAGAGGTTCTGGCTTTTCCAAAGGTCGATGTCGATCTCCATGGGCTTCAGCACGGCCAGCAATCGGGCGACCGTGCGCAGGGCCTCGGGGCTCCCGGGATCGTTCGCCCAGCCGGCCATCAAGGCCTCGATCTTCTTTTCGGCCTCGAATCCGAGACCGGCCTTTCCGGGCTCGAGGGACCACTTGCGGTACTCCTCGACCAGGGCCGCGAGCCGGTCGAAGTCCGTGGCCGGGGCCTCGAGGAGGTCCTTGAACTCGGCGTTGAGGACGAAGGCGGCCGGACCGAGAAGGGTCTCGGGGAGGGGGATCTGGATCCGGACCATGGTCTCCATGATCGGCCGGTTGGTCTCGAAGATGCGGCGGTAGTCGGCGTCGAGGGCCCGGAGGTTGTCCTGGAGGATCGCGGAGACGACCTTCCGGCGCTCGTCCTTGAAGAGGTGCCAGAGCGAATAGCTGTGGTCCCCGAAGTGCCGGTCGATGAGGGCCAGGACCTTGGTCATGTCGTCCCGGCCGAAGGCCGCCTGGATCTCGGCGCACATGTCCCGGAATCGATCATCGGGGACCGCTTCCCTGATCCCGGCCGTCAGGTCCTGGCCCCCGCCGTGGAGCACGGCGTAGGAGATGGTTCGCTCCTCCCACGTGATCTCCGACTTGAGCCGGACCCGGCCAAGGGCCAGCTTCTTTCGGCCCCGCGACTCGCGATCGCACGTTTCGGCGGAGGCTTCGTAGTGGGCGATCTTGACGGCCTGCGGATACTCCTCGAAAAGCGAGGACACGCCGTAGTGGGCGGCCAGGCGCGGGAAGTCGATGATCGAGGGCCTGACGAACCGGTCGAAGACGCGGGCCCCGTCCTTGTAGGCCGGGACGTTGCTCTTGGCCGCGGCCAGCTTGGCGATGAACGCGGGCTCGAGGTCGGCGCCGGTGACGTCCCGGTGCAGCTGGATGGCCCGGGCGGCGTACTGGACGACCTGGACCGTCTCGACGTTGGAGATGTCATCGAAGAACCAGCCGTCGCTCGTGAAGATGAGCATGGCATGACGCTGGATCTCGAGGAGCTTGAGCAGCCGGGTCTTGTCCTGCGGCGACAGGGCGGCCTTGATGTTCCGGGCCATGAAGCTCTCGATCGCCCGCGGCGAGCGGTCGAGGATGACGGAGATGTAGTCGTTCCGGACCGCCCACGGGTCGGCCCCAAAGCCCGACAGGGCCTGCTCGAAGGGGCCGGTCATCTGATCGCGAAGCCAGTCCATGGCCTGGCGGAGCGGCGTCCGCCACTTCTGGTTCCAGCGCGGGTGCATCCCGGAGCTGTCGCCGCAGTCGCTGCGCCAGCGTTCGACACCGTGGCCGCAGCTCCAGGCCGTGTTCTCGGCGATCTCCACCTCTTGCGCGGGCGGGAAGCGCTCGAGATAGTCGGCGTAGACCGTGATCTCAGCCAGCCGGTTCTCCTCGATGTGGCGGAGACAATAGGCCAGGGCCATGTCGCCGAAGCGATGATGGTGGCCGTAGGTCTCGCCGTCGGTGGCCACATGGACGAGCTCGTCGGAGGCGGGATCGGGGGTGAACGCGCCCAGCAGGCGGTTGGCGAAGTCCTCGCCGTTCCGGAGGATATGGCCGAACGCGATGTCGTGGGAGATCGGGCCGTCATAGAAGAAGAGGGCGATCGTCCGGCCCGAGGGCAGATGGCAGAGGTAGGGCCGCCGGGGGTCGATGGCCCCGTGGCTCGCGTCAACCCACTCCCTCGAGCCGATCTTGCGGCTTCGGGCAGCTTGATAGGGCGACAGGATGGTGAAGGCGACGCCCTGCTCGGCCGCCAGGTCCAGGCTTTCGAGATCGACCGCCGTCTCGGGCAGCCACAGCCCTTCCGCTTTCCGGCCGAACCTGGATTCGAAATCCCTCAGGCCCCAGAGGATCTGGGTCCTCTTGTCGCGGCTCTGGGCCAGCGGCATGATGAGGTGATTGTAGGCCTGGGCCATGGCCCCGCCGTGGCCGTGGAAGCGGGTGCGGCTCTCCCGGTCGGCCTCGACGATGGCCTGGTGGATGTCGGGGGCCGAACGGGCCATCCAGGTCAGGAGCGTCGGCCCGGCGTCGAAGCTGATGCGGGCATAGTTGTTGATGATGTCGATGATCCGGTCCTCGCGGTCGAGGATGCGCGAGGCCGAGTTCGGCGCGTAGCTCTCGGCGCTGACGCGCTCGTTCCAATCGTGATAGGGGGCGGCCGACTCCTGGAACTCGATCTCCTCGAGCCAGGCGTTCTCGCGGGGCGGCTGGTAAAAATGGCCGTGGATGCAGATGTGCCGTTTCATGGCCGTCGTCCCCTCCCCGTCAGCCCATCGCCTTCTTGAAGATCACGACGCCGAGCGGCGGCAGGGTCAGGCTCAGCGATTGGCCGTGGCCGTGGAACGGCGCCGGGCCGGCTTCGGCGGCGCCGGCGTTGCCCAGGCCTCCCCCGCCGTACTCGAGGGCGTCGCTGTTCAGGACCTCCGTCCAAACGCCTCCGGCCGGAACGCCGACATGATAGCCGTAGTGCGCGACCGGCGTGAAATTGCAGACCACGAGGATGATGTCGGACGTCGTGCGGCCGCGGCGCACGTAGCTGACGATGCTGTGGTCGGCGTCGTTGAAATCGACCCACTTGAACCCGGCCTCGTCGAAATCGAGCTCGTGAAGGGCCGGCTCGCGGCGGTAGAGGGCGTTGAGGTCCCGGACCCAGCTCTGGACGCCTCGATGCCCCTCGTAGCCGAGGGCGTGCCACTCCAGGCTCTCGTCGTGGCTCCATTCCCTCCACTGGGCGAATTCGCCGCCCATGAACAGGAGCTTCTTGCCGGGGTGCGTGTACATGAGGCCGAAGAGCGAGCGGAGGCTGGCGTATTTGCTCGTCTCATCGCCCGGCATCTTGCCGACGAGAGAGCCCTTGCCGTGGACGACCTCGTCGTGGGACAGCGGCAGGAGGTAGTTCTCCGAGTAGGCGTACCACATGCTGAAGGTCAGGCCCTTATGATAATACTTGCGGAAGATCGGGTCCCGGCTGAAGTACTCGAGCGTGTCGTTCATCCAACCCATCTTCCACTTCATGCCGAAACCCAGGCCGCCGGCATAGACGGGGCGGGTGACCATGGGCCAGGCCGTCGATTCCTCGGCGATCGTCTGGACGTCGGGGTAGGCGGCGTAGATGGCCTCGTTGAAGCGGCGGATGAAGCTCAGGGCCTCCAGGTTTTCGCGCCCGCCGTAGGCGTTGGGCATCCACTCGCCGTTCTTGCGGGAGTAGTCGAGGTAGAGCATCGAGGCCACGGCGTCGATGCGCAGACCGTCGGCATGGTACTTGTCCAGCCAGAACAGGGCCGAGCTGATGAGGAACTCGCGGACCTCGTTGCGGCCGTAGTTGAAGACGAAGCTCTTCCAATCGGGGTGGAACCCCTGCCGCGGGTCCATGTGCTCGTAGAGATGGCTGCCGTCGAACTGCTGCAGGCCGTGGCCGTCCGTGGCGAAATGGGACGGCACCCAGTCAAGGATGACGCCGATGCCGTTCTGATGCATGTGATCGACCAGGGCCATGAAATCCTGGGGCGTGCCGTAGCGGCTGGTCGGGGCGAAATAGCCCAGGGTCTGATAGCCCCAGGAACCGTAGAACGGATGCTCCATGATCGGCAGGAACTCGACGTGGGTGAAGCCCATCTCCTTGACATAGTCGGCCAGGAGAGGGGCCATCTCCCGGTAAGTCAGGAACCGGTTCCCTTCCTCGGGGACGCGGCGCCAGGACCCGAAATGGACCTCATAGACCGCGATCGGGGCCTCGAAGCGGATGCGGTCCCGGCGCGAGGCCATCCAATCGCCGTCGCTCCAGTCATAGGCGAGGTCCCAGACCACGGACGCGGACCGGGGCGGGACCTCCCAGGCGAAGGCATAGGGATCGCCTTTCTCCATCGTCCGCCGGCCGATCTTGGAGACGATCGAGTACTTGTACATCGCTCCCGGCCCGAGGCCGGGGATGAACCCTTCCCAGATGCCGGAGCCGTCCCAGCGCGGCCCGAGGGCGTGGCGGCCGGGGACCCAGTCGTTGAAGTCGCCGACGACGGAGACGCTCGCGGCGTTCGGCGCCCAGACCGCGAACAGGGTGCCGGGCGAGCCGGCCACGGTCAGGGCATGGGCGCCGAGCTTGTCGAAGAGGTTGAAATGATTGCCTTCCCGGAAGAGATAGACGTCCTGCTCCGAGAGCCGCGTCGGTCCCAGGACGACATCGCCGGCCGCCATGTCAGGTCTGCTTCCGGGGCGCCGGACGGGTCACGACGAAGAGGACCGTCAAGGCTGTGAGGATCAGCACGACGACGTAGGTCACCGGCTCGGGGAGATGAAGGCCGAACTGCCGGTCGAGCGAGAACCGGCCGGGCCCGATGAGACCGATGACGAAGGCCGCCACGGCGAGGATGAGCGGGAACTCGATGCCGCCGTCGTGGTTGAAAAAGCCCTTGGGCCAGTGGACCTTGATGATGGCCACGGCCATCGAACCGATGAGGCCGGCGGCGGCGATGGGGGTTAAAAAGCCGCAGAGAACGCCCGACCCCCCGAAGAACTCCCCCAGGGCGTTAATCAGGCTCAGGAGGCGGGCCGGCCGGACGCCGAGGCTCTCCATGAATCCGGCGTGGCCCGCCAGGCCGTGGCCGCCGAACCAGCCGAAAAGCTTTTGGGCCCCGTGGACGAAGAAGAGCCCGCCCAGGGCGATCCGGAGGATGAGCAGCCCGGCGCTCGTCAGATCGTTCATAACTGTCCCCTCCTCACGGCGACTATTCTATCATCGCCCCGCTCCGAGCGCCACCCGGCTCCTGGGACGGCGGGAACCGCTTCAGGGGGCGTGGTATGATGGGATCAGGGAGGGAGTGATGGACATCGCCTTGATTGGGTTGGGGAAAATGGGCGCGGCCATGGCCCGGCGCCTGATCGAATCGGGTCATAAGATCATCGTATTCAACCGGACCCGGGCGAAGGCGGCGCCTCTGGCCGAGCTCGGCGCGAAGGTCGAGGCCTCTGCCGCGGGCGCGATCGCCGCGGCCCCGGCCACGGTCCTCATGCTCCCCGACGCGGGGGCGATCCGGGAGGTGCTCTTTCCGGCCGCCGGTCCCCGGCCCAACCTGGCTGGACGGACCGTCATCCAAATGGGCACGATCGGGCCCGAGCAGAGCCTCGAACTCCAGAGGGACATCGAAGCGGCCGGCGGCGCCTACCTCGAGGCCCCGGTCCTCGGCGGGCCTCCGGACGCCGAGAAGGGCCGGCTTCACGTCCTGGTCGGCTCGACGCCGCAGCAATATGAGCGTTGGCGGCCGCTGTTCAGCGCGCTCGCCGCGGCGCCCGGGCACGTCGGGCCCGTGGGCCGGGCCGCGGCCTTCAAGCTGGCCCTGAACCAGATCCTCGCGGCCGAGGTCATGGCCTTCGCCTACAGCCTGGCGATGGTCCGGGGGAGCGGGATCGACGTCGGCCAGTTCATGGAGGTCCTGCGGACGAGCACGCTCTACGCCCTGCAGTTCGAGAAGAAGCTCGACAAGATGCTCAGCCGGGAGTTCTGGCCGGCCACATTCACGGCCCGGCACCTGGCCAAGGACGTGCGCCTGGCCCTGGCCGAGGGCCGCCGGCTCGGCCTCCAGACCGATTCGGTCGAGGGCCTGGCCGGCCTCGTCGACAAGGCCTGCGAACAGGGCACTCCGGACGCGGACTACTCGGTGGTCTACGCGGTCATCGATCCGGCCCAAGGATAGCGCCGGGCGACGGGCGGGCCGCCCGGACCGATTTGGGCCATGCGCGAGCCGAGGCGGCTGCAGATGCAAGGCGTCAAAGGCGAAGCTGTACTCGGAGTACTGCGAGTCTTTGCAACGAAGCAGATGCGGCCAGATCGGCTCGCCCGTAGGGTCAGAACGCCGGTCTTGGTTCTTCTGGTCTTGTAAAGAAACCCGGCCTTCTTACGAATGGCCCAAGTTAGTTGTCGCGTCGGATCTCGACCCGGTCGAGGCCGTTCTCGTTGAATTCCTTCTCGTACTTTTCGATCAGGGGCCGCTCCCGCTCCATGCCCTTCTCGGTGTAGATCTCGTCGAGGGCCTCGTCCCCGAACTTGCGGACGTAATCGCGGTCGGCCATGCGGTAGATGAGCTGGTCCCAGAAGCAATTGTCGTTGTAGAAATCGACCGTCTCGGCCATCTTTTCCTCGAGCTCGCCGGAGGGGACGGCCTTGCGGGTCTCTTCATCGTGTTCCGCGTACTCCCCGAGCCCGGCCTTTTGGGCGGCCCCGAGGACGAGGCTCTCGACCTCGTCGTACTCCTCGATGACGTCGTCGGTCCGCCAGTCGTTGGCCATGCGGTTGCCGAGATAGACGAGCTTGACGAGGGATGTCAGCTGTTCTTTGGTCAATTGAAGGTTCATGGCCGCCTCTCCCGGAAAAAATATACCATGTCCCACCCGATTCGCCAAACCGACGGGACCCGCGTCCGCCCCTGTTGACAGGCCCGGGGGGGGCGGCTATAGTTCGAGCACGCGCATCCGTTCCGAGGAGGTTCCCATGAAGAATCCCGCCGCTTGGGCCGTGATCGTCGTGACGCTGGCGGCCGGGGCCGCCACGGCCGGGCCGCAGGCCGTCCCGCCCGCCGCGACCGCCCTGTCCGCGCACTACGAGGAGCTGACCGCTCCCGATTTCGCCCGGGCCGTGGTCAAGTCCGGCGGCACCTGCCTCGTGCCGCTGGGCATCCTCGAGAAGCACGGCCCACATATGCCGCTCGGCACCGACCTCATCGACTGCCGCGAGGTGGCGCTTCAGGCGGCGGCGACGGAGTACACGATCGTCTTCCCGTCCTACTTCGTCGGCCAGATCTTCGAAGCCAAGCACCAGCCCGGCACCATCGCCTACGGCAGCCGGATGATGCTCGACCTGTTGCAGCAGACCTGCGACGAGCTGGCCCGCAACGGGATCAAGAAGATCATCCTGGTCAACGGGCACGGCGGCAACGACGCCTTCCTCCATTTCTTCTGCCAAGCGCAGCTGGAGACGCGCCGCGATTACGTCGTCTATCTGTTCGAGCCGTCCTACGACAAGGCCACCGAAGACCGGCTGGACAAGATGCGCAAGACGGCCGTCGACGGGCACGCCGGCGAGGAGGAGACCTCGGTCATGCTGTTCCATTACCCCGGCCTCGTTCATCTCGACCGGGCCAAGGACGAGAGCGGCGCGGACCAGAAGCGCCTGGCCGGGCTCAAGAACGCCTATACCGGGATCTGGTGGTACGCCGGGCAGCCCAACCATTACCGCGGCGACGGCTCATCCGGGAACGCGGAGTTCGGCAAGGCCCTGTTCGAGGCCGAGACCGGGGCCCTGGTCGAGATGATCAGGTCGGTCAAGAGCGACGCCGTCACGGCCGGGCTGCAGAAGAAGTTCTTCGACGACGCAGCCCAGCCGCTCGAGACCAAGCCCTTCGTCCGGAAATAGGCGGCATGAAGCGTCTGTTCGACCTGGCCAACTTGGTCCTGCTCCTGCTCATCGGGGTCGTTTTCTTCCGGTCCTATCCGGACCTGCCGGCGCGCGTGCCGGCACACTTCAACTTCGCCGGCCGGCCCGACCGCTGGGGCAGCCGTGACGAGATGATCTGGCTCGCGGTTTTGCCGGCTATCGCCACCGCCGTCCTCTACCTGATGGTCGCGATGGTGCCCCGGCTGGCGGCCAATCCCCGCTCCGTGAACATCCCGCACAAGGCGGAATTCCTGAGGCTCCCGGCAGAAAAGAAAGAGATCTATTGGGCGATCTATCGAGAGTTCTTCGCCGGGCTGGCGGCGGCGCTCGATCTCCTGTTCTATCTCTTCATCCGCGGCTCGATCGAAGTCGCGATGGGGACGCGGACCGGCCTGCCCCTCAAGGACGCGTTGCCGGCCTTCATCCTCATGGGGGTCCTGATGGTCTATTATGTCTGGCGCATGATGTCCCTCCCGGGGAAGCTCATCCGGGGAGAGGTATGAGTGCTATAATGAGATCCCAGGGGAGGCGAAGATGAGAACACCGACGTCACGATCGGTCCTATTGGCCGTGATCGCGCTCAGCCTGGCTCTCGTCGCCTGCGCGGACGCGGGATCGAAGGCCCAGGGAAGATCTTCGGCCGTTCCGGCCGTGGGGGATCAGTCCGCGTCGTCCGGCCCCTCCGAGCAGAGCCCGCCGGCGGGCCAGGTCCTGGCGCCCGGGGCGGCCGAGCCGAACGGCCAGGCCACGGGGAACTCCCGGCTGACGGCCGAGGAGCAGAACACCATCGAGATCGTCCGCCGGTGCCGCAACTCGGTCGTTTTTGTCACCAACGTCCAGTTCGTCCGCGATTTCTTTTCGTCGTCCGAGCAGGAGGTGCCGCGGGGCAGCGGGTCGGGCTTCGTTTGGGACGACCAGGGCCACATCGTCACCAACTTCCATGTCATCGACGAGGGCGACAAGTTCATGGTCAGCTTCCCGAACCAGAAGCAGTACGAAGCGGCCCTCGTCGGTCGCGACCCCAGGCGGGATATCGCCGTCCTCAAGCTCAAGCAGCAAGTGTCCGACCTGGTGCCGGTCGTCGTCGGGACGTCGAAGGACCTCCAGGTCGGCCAGAAGGTCGTGGCCATCGGCAACCCCTTCGGCTTCGATCACACCGTCACGTCGGGGATCGTCAGCGCCCTGGGCCGGAGCATGCTCGGGGCCGGGGACGTCACCATCCGGGACATGATCCAGACGGACGCTTCCATCAACCCGGGCAATTCGGGCGGGCCGCTCCTGAACTCGAGCGGCGAGCTCATCGGCATGAACACGATGATCGCCTCGCCCTCGGGCGCCTCGAGCGGCGTCGGATTCGCCCTGCCGGTCGACCTGATCCGCAAGATCGTGCCCCAGATCATCCAATTCGGCAAGGTCATCCGGCCCGATCTCGGCGGCGTCGAATTCGTCCGGGACGAGGTGGCCCAGCGGGCCGGCATCCAGGGCGCCGTTATTTTGGAGGTCACGCAGGGCAGCCCGGCCTACCAGATGGGGCTGAGGGGGCTCTCTCGCGACGCCTTCGGCCGGCTGCTCGTCCGCGACGTCGTCACGGGGATCGACGGCACCAAGATCAAGTCCTACGACGATCTCTTCAACGCCTTGGACGGCTACAAGATCGGGGACACGGTGACGCTGGCCATCGAGCGCGAGGGCAAGGCCCGGACGGTCAAGATCGAGCTCACCGGCAACAGCTAAGAAAAAAGATCCCTATTTCTTCAGGGGAACGATCCCCGCCATGTCCCCGATGACGTTGACGATGTCCTTGTCCGACGGGAGGACGATCTTGGCGTTAGCCTGCAGGGCCGTCTCGAGGGCCTGAAGCCGGCGTAGGACCTGGGCGTTGCCGACGAAATACTTCTCGGCCGCCTCGTTGACCAGGCGGATGGCCTCGGCCTCGCCCTGGGCCTCGAGGATCTTGGCCTGGCGGACGCCTTCGGCCTTCTTGATCTCGGCCCGGCGCTCGCCGTCGGCGACCGTTTCGCGGGCCGTGGCGAAGTCGATGGCGGCGATCTTCTCGTTCTCCGCCTTGACGACCTTGTTCATCGTCTCCTGGACGTCCTTGGGCGGGTCGATCTCCTTGAGCTCGGTCCGGACGATGTCGATGCCCCAGCGGGCCGCTTCCGCGGACAGGGTCTTGAGGAGCTCGTCGTTGATCTTGCCGCGCTCGCTATTGGCCGACTTCAGGGTCAGCGTGCCGATGATGTTGCGCAGGGTCGTCCGGGCCAGGTTGACGATCTGCCATTGGAAGTTGTTGACGTTGTACTGGGAGGCCTTGACGCTCGGCTCATCCTCCTTGACCCGGAAGTAGACCTGGGCGTCCACCCGGGCGTTGAGGTTGTCGTTGGTGATGATCTCCTGGGGCGCGGCGTCGACCATCATCTCGGTGATGTTGATCTGGCGCATCGTCTCGATGACCGGGATGACCCAGTTGAGGCCCGGCATGCCGAAGCGGTTGTAGCGGCCCAGCCGCTCGACCAGGCCGCGGTGGGTGGGCCGGACGATCCGGATGCCCAGCAGGAAGATGAAGACAATGATGCCGGCGATCCAAAGATAAATTCCGATGTGTGTCATGCCGTTCCTCCTAAAGCCCGTCAGATGTGAAATTCTCCGTTCGCCTTTCGTTCAAGTACGGAATTGGGACGAGAGAGTTCATGGGCGGATCCCCTCCCCCTCTATCGTTCGTTCACATCTTCCAGGTGCCGGAGACGATGATGTTCGAGCCGGTGACCGCCGCGGCCTGGTCCGAAGCGCAGAAGGCTACCGCTTCGGCCACGTCCTCGAAACGGCCGAGCGCAGACTCGGGCAGGTCACGGACCTGGGGCATGGCCCCGCCCCGGATGAGCCCCGGCGAGACCATGTTGACGGTCAGGCCGTTCGCGACCTCAGCCGCGGCGGCCGTCCGGGTCACCGTCAGCAGACCCGTCTTGGCCACGGCATAGGGGGCGATGGTGGGGAAGGCGCCCAGGTGTTCGGCCCGGCTGAAACCGATGTTGACGATCCTTCCCCACTTTCTCTTGCGCATGCCGGGCAGGGCGGCTTTCATGCAGAAATAGGCCCCGAGCAGGTTGCCGCGCAGGACCTTCTCCCAATCGGCGACCTCGAGCTGGTCCCAGGGCTTGACCAGGAACGGCCCGACGTTGTTGACCAGGACATCGACCCGGGCGAACCGCTCTTCGACCTTTTTGACCAGCCCCGCGGCCTGGGCCTTCTTGGTCAGGTCGGCCCGGAAGACGGCCGAGAGCTTGCCCTTCCCGCGGATGGCCGCGGCCAGCTCCTGGGCCTCGTCGCGGTGACTGAAATAATGGACGGCGACGCCCGAGACATCCTCGGCCAGCCGCAGGGCGATGGCCCGGCCGATGCCGCGGCTGGCCCCGGTGACGAGGGCGATCCGCAGGCTCATGGCTGCGTCCTAGGCCAGGGTCCCGACGGCCTTCTCGACGGCCTCGAGGATCTCGCCGGACTGGACGACCTCCTTGAGCTTGTTGATGTCGTTGTAGAGGGGCCGGTCCTCCTCGAGATGAGCGACGTGCTTGCGGATGATCTCGTGGGCGGCCTGCGTGCCCTTGCCGGGACGATGGGGCTTGCGGAAATCGAGGGCCTGGGCCCCGGCCATGAGCTCGATCCCCAAGACGGCCTGGGCATTGTCGATGATCTGGCGGGTCTTGAGGGCCGTGGTCATGCCCATGCTGACGAAGTCCTCCTGGTCGGCCGCGGCCGGAATGGAGCCGGTGGCCGCGGGGTGCGACAGGATGCGGTTCTCGCAGACCAGGGCCCCGGCCGTGTACTGCGTGAGCATCAGGCCGGAGAACATGCCCGCGCCCTTGGTCAGGAAGGCCGGCAGGCCGGCGCTGAGGTGCGGGTTCATCAGCCGGTTGTGGCGCCGCTCGGACAGGACGGCGATCGTGGTCACGGCGGTGCCGAGGAGCTCGAGAGGGAAGGCCATGGGCACGCCCTGGAAATTGGCCCCGGTCAGGACCAGGTCCTCGTCCGGGAAAAAGACGGGGTTGTCGGCCGCGCCGTTGAGCTCGATCTCGATCATGTAGCGGGCCCATTTGAGGGCGTCGCGCGCCGCGCCCACGACCTGGGGCGTGCTGCGGAGGCTGTAGGCGTCCTGGACCTTCTTGCCCGGCTGGGCCAGCAGCTCGCTCCCCTCGGTGATCCGCCGGACGTTGGCCGCCGATTCGAGGGCGCCGGGGTAGCCCCGGGTCTTGTGGAGCCGCTCGTCGTAGGCGATCATGTTGGCGTTGAGGACCTCGAGGGTCATGGCCGCGGCGATCTCGGACATCTTGAGCCAGCGGTGGACGTCGTGAACGATCAGGGCCGACATGCCGGCGATGACGTTCGAGCCGTTGATCATGGACAGACCGTCCCGGGCGTGGAGGACGAGCGGCGTGATGCCGGCCCGCTTGAGGGCCTCGGCGCCGGGCAGGCGTTCGCCCTTGTAGAAGGCCTCGCCCTCGCCCATGGGGACGAGGGCCATCTGGGCCATCGGAGAAAGGTCGCCGCAGGCGCCGACCGAGCCCTTCTCGCACATCACGGGGGTCACGCCCTTGTTGAGGAGCTCGGCCAGGGTCTCCGTGACGACGGGACGGAGCCCGGAGTGGCCGTGGCAGTGGCAGCTGATCCGGCTGAGGATGGCCGCCCGGACGATCTCCTCGGGCATGGGCTTGCCGTAGCCCGCGGCGTGGCTGTAGATGAGATAGCGCTGGTATTTCTCGACCTGGTCCTGGGTCAGGACGACATTGGCCAGCTCGCCGATGCCGGTGTTGACCCCGTACATGATCTCGTTCTTCTGGATCTTATTCTCGAGCAGGGCCCGGCACTTTTCGATGCGTTTCTTGGCCGCCGGATCGATGGCGACGGACAGGCGGTCGCGGGCCACTTTGACGACGGTCTCGATGGTCAGACCGGTTCCGGTCAGATTGACAGGCATGGAAGGTCCTCCTGGGTATGATGGTCAGGGTCGCGGTTCATAGTGAGCCATTACTTTAGCCGAAGTTCCGGAGGGGGTCAACCCGGTTGCCTGGCGGGGCCCCCTGTGCTATAAATACCCTTCTATTTTTGGCCCATTTCGCGAGCGGAGACAGCCAGATGACGAGACAGATGAAGAAGATCCTGATGACCGGGGCGGCCGGGCAGATCGGCTCCGAGTTGGCCCGGGCTCTGCGCAAGAAATACGGCGACGCGAATGTCGTCGTCACCGACCTTTTCCGGCCCCAGGGAGAGCTCGCCGAAGCGGGGCCGTTCGAGATCCTCGATGTCACCGACGCCAAGGCCCTCGAGGCGATCCTCGAGAAGCACCGCATCGACACGGTCTATCACCTGGCTGCGCTGCTCTCGGCCACGGGCGAAAAGAACCCCCAGAAGGCCTGGCATGTCAACATGACCGGCCTCTATAACGTCCTCGAGGCGGCCCGGGCCCATGACCTCGTCCGGGTTTACTCGCCGAGCTCGATCGCAGTCTTCGGGCCGACGACACCCCGCGAAATGACTCCCCAGGACACCGTCCTCGGCCCGACCACCATGTACGGCGTGACCAAGGTCGCCGGGGAGCTGCTGTGCGACTATTACGTCCAAAAATATGGTCTCGACGTCCGGGGCTGCCGCTATCCTGGGATCATCAGCCACCTGACCCTGCCCGGCGGCGGGACGACCGACTACGCCGTGGCCATCTTCTATGACGCCGTCAAGCACGGCCGATACACCTGCTTCCTGCGCGAGGACACGCGCCTGCCGATGATGTACATGCCCGACTGCCTCAAGTGCACGCTCGACCTCATGGACGCGGACTTCGCCCGGCTCAGGCACCATTCGAGCTTCAATGTCACGGCGATGAGCTTCAGCGCCGGGGAGCTGGCCGCGGAGATCCGCAAACACATGCCGGGGTTCGAGGTCCGCTACGAGCCGGACTTCCGCCAGGCCATCGCCGACTCTTGGCCGGCCTCGATCGACGACAGCGCGGCCAGGGCCGAATGGGACTGGAAGCCGGATTATGACCTGGCCGCGATGACCGCGGACATGCTCGCCGCGCTCGAGAAGCGGCGCGACGCCGGGACGCTCGGCGACTGAGGCCCGGCCGGTTTCGCCTTCGTTCCTACTTCCCTTTCGCCAGCTGCGCGGCCAGGAAGTTCGGCAGGGCGAAGGACGCCCGGTAAACATCGGGATTGAAATACTTCAAGCCGTCCGGGATGTAGAGCGTCCGGACCTTGCCGGGATCGACCGCGTCCGAGAGGAAATTGTAGCACCACATCCCGACGGGATAGGTCGGCACGGGGCCGAGGTAGAGCGGCGAGTGGCGGAAGATCTTCTTCAAGAAAACGCTCTTGCGGACGTGGGACTCCAAGTGGAGCATCAGGGAGCCGGCCTGGGCGGCGATGATGCCGCCGGGGTTGAGCTTGGCCTTGAGCTTCCGATAGAACGATTCCTGGTGCAGGACCGTCGAGGGGCCGACCGGGTCCGACGAATCGACCAGGATGACGTCAAAGGTCTCGCGGACCTTGTCGATGAAGACGTTGCCGTCTTCGACCACGAGCTCGGCCCGCGGATCGCGGAAGGTCGCCTTGAGCCACGGGAAATGCTCCCGGCAGGCCTCGATGACCTGCCCGTCGATCTCGACCAGCCAGGCCTTCTTGACCGGGTGCTTGAGGACCTCGCGGAGCGCCCCGCCGTCCCCGCCGCCGATGATCAGGACCCGGGCCGGCCGCGGGTGCGAGGCCATGGCCGGGTGCACCAGCATCTCGTGGTAGTAGAACTCGTCGCGCTCGGTCGTCTGGACGAGTCCGTCAAGAAGGAGGACCCGGCCATAATCCTTATTGCGGATGATCTCGATCCTCTGGAACTTGGACTTCCCCTCGTAAAGGACGTCCTTCACGGTGAAGAAGATGCCGGAGGCCGGGGTCTGATACTCGCGAGCCTCGGTCTTCGCCGCATTCAAGCCCCTATTCGTCTTCATCTCGTTCTCCCTTCTTTCTTGTTTTCTCTCTCTTCGGGCCCGTCGGATCTATAACGAGGCCGCCAAATCGCCCGTTCATGATAGCATAATGGCAACTCCCCTTTCTGCTCTCCTTTTGATTCAATGAATGAAAAAGTCGCCGTGAGGCGGCGAGGGATGTCGATTCGAGGCCCCCGTAATGGAAGGGGGACCCGGCCGTAGGCTGGGGGAAACCAGCTACAAGGTTTCCGGGGCGCGGGGGCAGGAATCGATATCCCGAGCGTAGCCGAAGAGGCGACTTTTTCGACCTTTGAAAATGACAGGGCAGGCCGCGTCAATAGATCTTATCGATCTTGACGCCGCTGTAGTACTTCTTGAGGATGTCCTGGTACTTGCCGCCGGCCACGGCCATGCCGTAGGCGCCGACCTGGCAGAGCCCGACCCCGTGTCCCCAGCCCCGGCCGGAGAACGTGAACTGATCGACGTGTCCGGCCTCGTCGTAGGACCTGTCGATGACGAAGAGCGTGTCGCGCAGGCCCAGCACGGCCCGGATCTGGAAGCCGTGGACGGTCGCGCTCGCGGCGGAGCCCGTGAGCAGAAGCTCGGTCACCCGCCCCGATTCGCCGCGGCCCTTGACCTCGACGTCGACCAGCTGGCCGATCGCATAGGACTGGTTGACCTGCCGCTCGAGATCCTTCCGGCTCGTACGTTCCGTCCAGCGGTTGTACCGCGACGACCGGTCGAGGACGTTGGAGTTCGGCGGATAGAAGACCTCGAGGTAGGCGACCTGGCCCTCCCGCTCGAGCCAGCGGATGTTCTCGCCGCCGAGGAGGTTCAGCTTGGTGGCGAAGGTCGTCTCGCCCTCGATCGTCCGCAGGAGCCTCACGTGGTTGGACAGGGCCAGCGTCCGGCGGTCGAAGTCCTGACCGACCTCGATCGTGCCCTTGCCGGCGGCCCGGAAGGTCCCCGTCTTGAAGAAGTCCTTGTGGTCCTTGAGGACCCGGGCCAAGGCCATGGCCAGCTCGGCCCGGACGACCGGCCGCTCGCAGCCGCCCGTCCGGACGGAGGCCGGGAACAGGCCCGCCTGGAAGCAGTAGGCCAGCGCCCGGCGGTCCTTGCCCTGCACCTGGGGCAGGTCTTTGAGGATGAAATCGACCTCGCCCGGCAGGATCAGCTCTTCGATGCGCTGCTGCCAGCCGAAGGCCTCGACCAGCAGGCCCGCCAGGCTGACGAAATCAAGGGCCGCCGAGTCGGGCAAGAAGCCTTTGTCCCTGACGCCAAGAAGGCGGCGGACATCCTTGATCCATTCGACGGCCTCGTCGAAGGAAGCCGCGGTCCGGAAGTCGAGCGGTTCGACGCCCATGGGCACGATCCCCAGGCCGACGAGGAACGCGACGTCGAGGCTGGCGTTCCGGCCGTCGACCATGATCGGCGTCACCGGCGTCTTGGCCTCGAGCTGCCATTCCTTTTGCTTTTCAAAGGCGCATTCGACGCTCTTGAGGTACGGCACCGGTCGGCCGGCGAAGACTTTCTCCGCATCCTCCGTCCGTCCGCCGCAGGTGCTGGTGTAGAGGGCGTTGATGAGCTCCCCGCGATAGCGGAGGACCTCGCCCCTGGTCTCCTCGACGGCCCGGGTGCTCAGGGGATTCTCGGAGACCATGCCCACATAAACCTGGGAGCGCGGGGTATTGATCAGGTCGTAGCCGAACTGGTCGAACTGCTTCAGGTTCTTGAGCGCATAGGTCCGGGCCGCGACGGCCTGGGCCTTCTGGGCCTCGATGGCGTTGAACTGCCCCGGCGACAGCTCTCCGGGGACGACGCTCTTCAGGTAATCTTCGAGGTTGACATAGTTGACGATGACGATGCCGCGCGGGCTCCCGGCGAGGACCAGGAAGCCCCGATAGCTCTGGCCGTTCAGCGTCAAGTAGCTCTGCGGATTGGCCGGGATGAAGTAGAGGTCGGACATCCGGTCCAAGGACTTCATCTCGTTCCCGATGACCATCCATATCGGCCGGGAGGGTTCCTCGACGATCTCTTCGCGGTCGATCCAGATGTCCTTGAGCCCGGCCGCGTTGAGCCCAGTGACTTTGGTTAGCGCGTCGCCCCGGGTCAGGAAATCGCCCAGCTTGATCTCGAAGACGCCGCCCGCGGCGGCATCGCGCTCCGCGGCGACGGAGACCGTGCCGCCGAACTGGGCCCGATAGGTCGAAGCCAGCTGCTCGGCCTCTTCGCGCTCCTTGGCGTGGCCCAGGACGATGATGTACTTTTCGGTCAGCTTCTCGGCGGCGCCGCGGACCTCGACCTCGTCCGCGTCGTCGTTGATGATCCGGTAGCCGGTGTTGACCTCGTAGATCTTCATGCCCGAAGAGGCCCGGATGCGGATGTCCTCGAGGTTGGTGCCCAGGCCGACCCGGATGACCGGTTTGGGGATCATGAAGCCGTGGAAGAAAGCTCCCTCGGTCCCAAATTCGACAGGGGTCCCCCCGAAGAAAAAGAACCCGACGAACAGGATAAAAAAGTACCTGAATCTATATGTCTTCATCGAGGAACCCGCTGACGCTTGGACGAATACATGGTAGCGGCCGAGGTCCGCTTTGTCAAGCGAATGAATCTACGTATTGGGCGTATGCCCATAACCTCCACAAGATGTAGTATTTAGAGAGGCAATTTTTTTGGATCCGGCTAGCCAAGAAGACGGAAAACGGGGACCGGAAAATGGGGACGCTTCTATATTCCCGACCGGGGGACCTGAGAAAATAGAAGCGTCCCCATTTCCGTTTTCCATGATAGAATTCGGACGAATCGATCCACGGAGACCATCATGAAACGAGCCTTTTGGGTCGCGTGCGCGGCCCTGGTCATGGCCCAAGCCGCCGGCGCCGACGTGGACAGCCTATCGCGCCTGTTCGTTCCCGGCCGGGCGGTCCTCGACCTCGACGGCGACGGCTTTCCGGACAAGCCGGTCCTGACGATCATCGTTCCCGACAAGCCTTCGGGATCCGAGCTGGCTTTGGCGGCCGACATCGCCGCCCGGGCCAACTTCGAAAGCCTGGCCGTCGAATTCGGGTTGGTCCGGCGCGAGTCGGACGCCGCCGCGGATCCCACGGTCGCCCTCCCGATCCTCGTGGGCAGCAACCTCGCCTGGACCCGCGAGGCCCTGAGGGAACGCGGGCTGGACGCGTCGCCGCTGCCGCCGAACCAAGGACGGATCTTCCTCGTCAACCGAAAGTCCGTCACCGGGATCGCCTGCGTCGCCGGCTCCGACGAGACCCTGCTCAAGACGGGCCGCGCCTTCTTCCTGCGTTGGCCCTATTTCTGGGAGATCTGGGGCCGAGAGACCGGGGCGACCTACGAGAGCCTCGAAGAGGACCTGGCCGGCTTCCTGGCCGCGGCGGGGATCAAGCTCCAGAAGACGATCGTCCGGGAGGCCGTGTACGAGTTCCCGGCGACCCCGCCGGTCGCCGACGGCCTCAAGGCCCTGGCGTTCGATCAGGGCCAGATCCGCGAGCTCGTCGTCGAGGTCCGGGTCCCGGCCGACGCGGACCGCGAGAGTGCCGCCGCGGCCCTGCGCGCGCTGGCGGCCGACCAGCGGGGGGGCGATCGGACGTCGGTCCTGTCCTATCCGGCCTGCGCCGCCCTGACCTTTGATGTCTGCTACGGGACCGCCCACACGAAGGTCACCCTGCCCCGGACCGGTGCGACCAAGAGGCTGCTCACGCCGGCCTTCAAGGAAAGGCCTGCCGATGGGGGCGCCAAGGAGTTCGATCTTCTCGGCCTTTTCTCGACCAAGGGCGCCTATGCCGATACGGACCATGACGGCATCCCGGACGGCCTTGACGCGGTCACGGTCGTCCCGGCAAAATTCACGGGGCTGGGGCTGGCCGATCTCACCAGCCGTCTCGTCCTCGGTACGGCCGGCGCGTCGTTCCCGATCGTCCAGTTGGACTCTGAGATCGAGAGCCGGAAGGCCCTGCCCGCGCCCCTCCTCGTCGGCGAGAACGCCCTGACCGCCGATCTGGTCAAGACGGGCAAGCTCAAGGTCCCGGCCCTCGAGCCGGGCACGGGGGTCCTCAAGATCGTGCCCAAGGCCTTCGGAAAGGCCTCGGCACTGGTCGTCCAGGGCTCCGACGGGCCCGGTCTCGAGCGGACCCTCGCCTACCTGTCGCAGACCTTCCCCTTCTTCGCCGACTACGGCGAGGGCCAGGCCCAGCTCTCCGATCTCGCGTCCGGCATCGACCGCTTCCTCTCCGGCGAAAAGGGGGCCGCCGAAGCGGTCTTCATGAACGCCGTCACAAAGGCCACGGCCGAGCTCGAGGGCCGCGATCTCGAGTCGGTCAGCGCCGACCTGATCTTGCCGGAAGCGAACGCGCCGTTCGGGGAGGCCGTGAAAACGGCGTTGCGGGCGGTCGCCGGCGCCGCACCGGTCTCTATCACCGCGACCTCCCTCAAATCCGGCCGGACGATCTTCGAAAAAGAGAAGTCCCTGCCGTGGGAGGTCGACGACGCCAAAGCCCTCCTCAAGGACAAGCTCAAGGCCCTGGTCGACGCCGCCGGCAAGGGCGGCGCGGTCGCGGTCGATCTCGGCGTCAGCGAATCGCCGGCCGTCCGGGCCAAGGTCCGCGGCGAGATCAAAGATTTCCTCGAAACCTCCGGCTACCCGGCGGCCCGGGTGGACGTCTCCTGCGCCTATAAGCCCGGATATTTCTGGCTGGTCGAGACGGTGCTGCCGTCCCTGAGGGGCCGCCCCGTCGACCATCTGATCGTTCATTTCGCCGAGGAGCGCCAGGACTTCACCCGGGCCCAGCGCACCTACGCGGAGCCCAGCCGCTGGCTCCAGGAGCTCTACCCGGCTGACGAGGTCCTGTCGCGCGAGCTCAACCTGCCCCTCGACCGGATCAAGTTCCAGATCGCCGATCCGGGCGGAGCCGTTTACGCGGTCCAGGCCCTGGACGCCAAGGGGGCCGTGCTTTTCGACGCCAGCTTCACGCCCCGGACGAGGCAGGTCCCTCTCTCCGGCGTCCTGCCCGAATGGGGGGACGCCAAGGTCACGACCGGTTGGCTGCGCGTCATCGCGGGCGGGACCGTCGTCTGCGACCAGCCGCTCGAGACGGACCTGGAACGGTTCTGGGGCTTTTACCAGAAGGACGTCCTGCCGGCGGTCGTGGCCCACGTCCGCAAGAAGACGGGGGGCGAGCCGACTTTCTCCAAGCAGCCCTATTTCAAGCGTCTCCTCGTCGACCTCCAGGCGAGCGAGCCGGACTACCGGACCGGGCTCGACGAAGAGATCATCTCCTCGCTCGAAGCCATCCACGACGAGATCTATTTTGACACGCTCGACCTCCTCCGGGGCATCACCCGGTTCGACGCGGAGGACAAGGACGCGACCCCCGATACCTCCCGGTCCTCGGCTCCGGGCAACGTCTTTCCGTCGTTGCATCCGTCCCTCGAAGGCGGCCCGTCCAAGGTCCGGATCGTGCTCGAGGACTGGCCGGCCGGCTCGCCCGAAATGGTCCTGCGCTTCAAGGAGAAAGGTCACGACGAGGTCGTCCGGAAGACGGCGTTCCCCGCGCTCAAGCCCAAGGAGACCCGGGTCTCGGAGCTCGTCTTCGACGGCCGGTCCGGGCGCGTCGCCAATGTGGTCTTCGAATCCGACTGGGAGAAGGAGGCCGATTACCTGGCCGTCATCGAGATCGCCGAAACCTGGCGGCGCCTGCGGGACTCCGGCCTCATCCCGAACGCGTTCCGGGTCCCCGGCCTCGATTCAGTCACCCTGAGGCCGCATTATCAGACCCAGGAAAAGGACGAGCGGCTGGCCGTCTGGCCGGAGGCGGAGCCTGGCGCCGGAGCCGCGGCAGCCGGGCCGCCTCCGGGAGATGAAGCGATCGTCAAAACGAACGAGATCATCTCGCCGGAAGCGGCCGCGAACATCGTTCGCCGGCTGGCCGGGCTCAAAGGGGTCCGAGGCTACGTCGGCGGCCGGTCATTCGAGGGCCGGGATGTGCCCGTGCTCGAGCTCTTCCTGCCCGCGGCCAAGTACGTGTCCCTGCCGCGGCTGGCCACCGTCAAGCCGACCCTTCAGGCCGTCGGCCGGCAGCACGCCAACGAAGTTTCCTCGACGAGCTACCTGCTCCGATTCGCCGAGCTCTTGGCCCGCGATCCCGCCACGCGGGAGGCGCTCAAGAAGATGAGCTTCGTCTTCGAGCCCGTGGAGAATCCGGACGGGGCTGCCCTCGCCTACGCCATGCAGAAGAACGAGCCTTTCCACAGCCTCCACGCCGGCCGGTACGGGGCCCTCGGCGTCGACATGGGCTATCAGACCGGGACCAAGCCCCTGTTGCCGGAAGCGGCGGTACGGACGAAGCTATATGACCGCTGGGCGCCGGACATCTTCCTCAACCTCCACGGCTATCCCTCCCACGAGTGGGTTCAGCCGTTCTCCAACTACACGCCCTATCTATTCCGGGATTACTGGATCCCCAAGGGCTTTTTCACCTACTTCAAGTCTTTGAGCTTGCCCCTGTACGAGGACCACCGGGCCGCCGCGGAGGCCCTGAGGAAGCTCATCGCCGCGGAGCTCACCGCGGATCCGGCCATCGCCGCGTCGAACCGGCGCTTCCTCGAACGCTACGAGCGCTGGTCGGCCCGCTGGGCCCCGCACATGGACGGGCTCGAGATCGAGAACGGGCTGGCCATCTTCTCCAAGCGCAGAGGCCCGACGGAGAACCGGATGACGCCGCGGGCCCAGACCACGTTCAGCGACGAGACCCCCGAGCTCATGGACGAGACGGCGACGGGCGATTGGCTCGAGGCCCTTTGCGCCCAGGGGCTGGCCTACCTGCGAGCCCACGTCAAGTACTTGACGCGGGCCGACTATCCGGTCGTCCGGATCGAGGAAGAGGTCCGCGGCCGGGCCCGGATCACGTTCGTCCGCGGCCGCCCCGGAAAAATGGGGACATGATACCCTTGCGCGGGCATGACGGCTTTGTTAAGATATTGGACACACCGAGGGAACAGGGCGGAGAGCAATGGACACCCAAACCAACTTGCTGATCATCTCCGACGACTTTTCCCTCTATGAGACCGTCAAGAAGGCCCCGGTCGCCGCGGACTTCAATGTCTACTTCGCCCAGTCCGACGACGACGTGGTCGAGGTCGTTCGCGACCAGGCCATCCGCGCCGTCCTGATCGATTGCCCCGACTCGCTCGCGGCCGGCCTCGTGATCCTGAAGAAGATCAAGAAGGCCGACGCCCTGGTCGACGTGCTCATCGGCGGTTCCCCGATCGGCCGCGAGGCCGTCCTCGACGTCGTCCGCGCCGGGGCGACCGATTTCGTGCCCAAGCCCTATGAGCGCGACATCCTCGGCGACATCCTCCGCCGCATCTCGCGCAAGGGCGAGCTCCGCCGGGAGACCCTGAACCTGGAGAAGAAGCTCGAGCGCAAGTACGTCTTCGAGGGGCTCATCAGCCGGAACCCGACCATGCTCGAGATCTTCGGCACGATCGAGAACATCGCTAAGTATTTCTCGAGCGTCCTCATCACCGGCGAGACCGGGACGGGCAAGGAGGTCGCCGCCAGGGCCATCCACGGTCTCAGCCCGTTCAAGGACAAGCCGCTCGTCGTCTGTGATAGCGCCGCCATCCCCGAGAACCTGTTCGAATCGGAGCTCTTCGGCTACAAGAAGGGCGCCTTCACCGGGGCCGACAAGGACAAGCGGGGCCTGTTCGAGGAGGCGGACGGGGGAACGATCTTCCTCGATGAGATCGCCGAGATCCCCCCGGCCGTCCAGGCCAAGCTGCTACGGGTCCTGGAAAGTCACGAGTTCCGGCCCCTCGGCGGCAACGAGAGCGTGAACGTCGACGTCCGGGTCCTGGCCGCGACGAACAGGGACCTGACCGAGATGGTCCGGGCCGGGACGTTCCGCGAGGACCTGCTGCATCGCCTCAACAAGGTCGTCATCGAGCTGCCGCCGCTCCGCGAGCGGCCCGAGGACGTCCCCCTGCTCGTCCGCCATTTCCTTCAGGCGGCCTGCCGGAACTTCGGCAAGAACGTCCGCGGCGTTTCCCGCGAAGTTCAGAAGCTCTTCCTGAAGTACACCTGGCCCGGCAACGTCCGGGAGCTGGCCAACGTCCTCGAGAGCGCGGCCATGCTGTGCAAGAAGGATTTCATCGACGTCGCCAACCTGCCCAAGTATCTCCGGGATTATGTGCCGCCCGAGGGGGCGGTCGCCTTTGCCGGGCGCAGCCATCTGTCGACCCTCGAGGACCTGGAAAAGGACTACATCGCCTATCTCCTGAAGGTGACCAAGGGGAACCTGCGCCAGACGGCCAAGATCCTGTCGATCTCGCGGACGACTCTCTACAACAAGCTGGCGAAATACGGCCTCCGGAGCTAGCCTGACCTATTCATAAGAACGTCCTCTCTTTCTCCGTCTCTTTTATGGGACGTTCTGACCCTCCGGGCGAACCGATCCAGCCTACCCGGAGCGACCGAGGCGAGCGGAGGCCAGATGCGCAGCGGAGCGACTCGTAGCTGCGCATCTGAGAAATATCTGGAAAAAGCGCTTATCGCGCGATATCTCGCAGAATCGGGCCTCGCATCTGAGGCCGCCTCGATTCGTGAATAGACCTGGCTACGGCGGCCCGGGTCAGGCGGTCGCCCCGGCCCGCTTCTTCGACGTTTTCTCCTGGTACATCCGGCGGTCGGCCTCGGTCAGGAGCTCCTGAACCGAACAGGGCCTGTCCGGATCGTAGCGGGCCACCCCCAGGCTGAACGCGAGGGCGTAAACGGCCTCGGGGAGGGCGTTGCGGGCCTGGAGCTTCTCCCGGAGGCGCCGGGTCAGGGCCGCCGCCTTGCCCTCGGCGATGTCGATGGCCAGGACGGCGAACTCGTCCCCGCCGAGCCGGGCGACGATGTCGGAATCCCGGAACGCGTCCTTGAGCACTTCGGCGGCTTCGATGAGGGCAGCGTCCCCCTGGTCGTGGCCGAACGAATCGTTGATCCGCTTGAGGTCATCGAGGTCGGCGTAGTAGAGCACCATGTCCTTCTTCGTCCGGTGGGCGAACTTCATTTGCTGCTCGGCCAAGGTCAGGAAGCCGCGCCGGTTATAGACTCCGGTCAGCGCGTCGACGAGGGACATCTCCCGGAGCTCGTCCTCCGTCCGGGTCCGCTCGACGGCGATGGCATACAGGCCGGCCAGGCGCTCGACGGCCTTGAGGTCCTTCTCGAGATAAGGATTGGCGGGATTGGCGACGACGACCAGGCCGACGATGGCCCCGGACATGATGGCCGGGACGGCCAGGAACGGTCCGACCTCGAGGTGCCAATCGGGCATGCCCCGGAAGCGGGGATCGAGGCTCGGCATCGAGGTCAAGATGGGCCGGCGCTCTTCGAGCACCCAACGCCACAGGCCCGCGTTCTCGTGGAACCGGACCTCGACGTCGGGATGCCCGTTGAGCGTGTCCCGGGCGTCGGCGGTCATGGCCGACGGGATGATGCGGCCGGTCCTCTGGTCCACGCGCCCGACGAAGCCGGACGAGCTCGACGTCAGCCGCCGGGCCTGGTCCAGGACGAGCGCGGACATCTCGTCGATAGGGGTCGGCGAGAGCAGGCGCACGGAGGCCTCGCGCACGGCCGTTTCGAGACGCACGGCCTGGGAATGCTCCTCGGCCATCTTCTTGCTGGCCGTGATGTCCTTGATGACGCCGTCGTAAAAGAGCACCCGGCCGAAGCCGTCCTTGGCAGCCTGGCAGGAATCCTCGGCCCAGAACAAAGTGCCGTTCTTCCGCCGCAGCTGCCATTCGAAGGTCCCGGCCATGGGGGTCGAGTCGTGGAAGCTGACCTTGTTGTCGCGGTCGCGCGGGTCGCACTGCAGGTCCCAGAAGTTGACGGCCTTGAGAGCCTCGACGTCCGGATAGCCAAGCATCTTGGCAAGGGCCGGCGAGGCGTCGATGATCTGGCCTTGCGGCGTGGCCTTGTAAAGGCCGATCGGGTAACTGAAGATCTGCTCCAGCCGTTCCTCGCCGGAGGCCAGGGCGGCCTCGGCGCGGACGGCCCGGTCGCGGGCCTCCTCGAGCGAGCGGGCCTGTCGAACGCTGGCCAGGGCCAGCCCCGAGATGCGGGCCAGGGTCAGGGCCAGTTCGAGGTCGTTCTCGCCGCGGCCCGGACCGCCGAATCCCGTGATCTCAAGGACACCCAGGGTGTCCCGCCCGTGGGCGACCCGAAGAAAAACGCTGCGGCGGTCGTCGGTCCAGGCATGGTCGGCGTTGAGAGCGATGATCCGGTCGATCGGAGAGCCTTCGGGAACGGGACGGCCGGGGAAGGATTCGATGGGATGAAAGGCCGCCTCCCCGGGCGCGAGCAGCCCCCGGATGAGCTCAACCAGGCCGGCCTGGGCTTCTTCGATCGATTTGACCGAGGTCACGGCGTTGAGAAGACGGCCGAGCCGGGCGATGTCGCCGATCCTCCGCCCCAGGACCTCCAGGCGCTCGGCATTCTCGGCTTTCATCTGGTCCATGCGCCAAGTCTGGAGGAACCGGCCGAGCGACAGCCGGAAATGATCGAGCCCCACCGGCCGGATCTCCGCCGGCAGGCGGAGAAAACGTCCGAACGATCGCAGCTCGCGGTCGGCGGCGGGATAGAGGCCGGTGTCGAGGAGGACGACCTTGCGGGACACATCACGGAAAAAAGATTGGGCGGCCTTGGGGTCCGAGGGCCAGCGCTCCGCCAGGTGGGCTTCCCAATCTTCGAGCCAGCCGGGCAGGACCGGGAGGGCCCCGTCCTGCAAGAGAGGGTCGAGGAGGCTCTTACCCGCGACCCACTCGACGCACGGGTTCTCCTGTTGGAGGCGGACCGTTCCGGCGAGGCCGAGCCCCTTCATCGGACCCCTGAGGCAGTAGCCGCCGATGAGTCCGACCGGACACCCTTCCGCGCGGCACTTGGTCACGGTCTCGCCGAGCCCGGCCCAGGACGATTCGGCCAGATCGCAGGAGGTCCGATGGGCCAAGAGCCGGATGTCCCGAAAGTCGGGCGAGCTTTGGACGGCCTGCACCTCGCGGTCGAAACTCGAGCAACTGATTACACTGATCTGGAGTGGCATTGAGCCGCGATCCTGATAGAATATGTACTATATTTGAACATTATGATTATAACACATCATAATTTCATAAGTCAAGCATAATAATGTAATTGTGGATTATTGACTGTTCCATATCCTTACACTAGATAATGACCATTATGGATAAAGTCGCCATAATATATTTAATATCAATTCGATACGACCATGATGCGCTTGGGCTGACAAAAGGCTAGGCTTGTCAATTTCGAGAGGCTAGCCAGCCTCCCCGTCCTCCCCGACGTTCGTTCGGGCCGGACCGGACCCGGGGCGGCCGATTGGAAAAGCCGCGGTCATTGGAATAGAATGCGTCAAAACCCACCAAGGAGGCTGCCATGAAGGAGAATAGCCGATGGATCGCCGGCATCGTCTTGGCCTCGGCTGTCGTTGCCGCTTCGGCCTTCGCCCAACTGCCGGTAGCGGCCAGCAGCAAGGAAGCTCTGGCGGTCGTCGACAAGCTCGTCGCCGCCATGGGCGGGCGCAAGGTCCTCGAGTCGATCAAGGACACGACCATTTCGGGCAGCGCGGAGATCGTCCAGTTCGGCATCACCGTGCCGCTCACGATCTACCGGAAGGAACCCGACAAGCTGCGCATCGACCTGACCATCACCGAGGCCAATATGACCATCGTCCAGGCCTTCGATGGCCGGAAGGGCCGGATGACGAACCCGCAGTCGGGCGCGACCGAAGAGATGCCCGATTTCATGGCCAAAGAGATGGCCCGCCAGGCCGGAGAGAACCAGGCCCTACTCTACCCCCGGAAGCTCAATGTCATCTATGCCCTGAAACCCAAGGCCACGATCGAAGGGAAGGACTATATCGTTCTCGAGCAGACGCTGGCCGACGGCCACAAAGCGACCTACTATCTCGACCCGGCGACCTATCTCCCCTACAAGACGCAGGAACGCAGCCTCGACCAGAACGGGGCCGAGGTCGATTCCGAAGGCACCTTGACGAATTACCAAAAGGTCGGCGGCATGATGGTCCCCTACTCCGTCCGGGTCGTCCAGAACGGGGCCGACGCCCAGCGCGTCACCGTCACGGCCGTCACGTTCAACACCAACCTGGACGACGCATTGTTCACGCTCAAGTAAGCACGAACCCGGAAAGTCCTGGCCCCCGGTTCGCCATTCTGAACGGGATGGAACTCTGCGCCGTGCCCGCGGCCGGTCGGCTGGTCAAGACGGTCAGGTGAGCGGCGGCTTGACCTCGGCCACATCGAGGACGGTGGCATAGATCTCGGCCTCGGCGGCCAGGTCGCCGTCGACGAAGGCCTTGCCCTTCATCTGGCAGATGCGGCCCTTCTCGCGCGTCCACACGACCTCGAGCTTGAGCTGATCGCCGGGCACGACCATGCGTTTGAACTTGGCCTTGTCGACCTTGCTGAGCACGACGAACTTCGTTTCGGGATCGGGGATGGAGCTGAACAGGAGCACGGCCCCGGCCTGGGCCATGGCCTCGATGATCAGGACGCCGGGCATGATCTTCCACTCGGGAAAGTGGCCCTGGAAGAACTGTTCGTTGCAGGTCACGTTCTTGACGGCCGTGATCTTATGCTTGGGCTCGATATCGAGGACCCGGTCGACGAGCAGGAAAGGGAACCGGTGGGGGAGGAACCTCATGATCTGTTCGGTCGGGATCATGGTCCGCCTCGCCGAGGGCTACTTCTTGACCGGGGGCGCGGGAGCGGCCGCCTTGGCGGCGTCATAGCGCCGGATGACCTCGGCGGTCATGTCGATGGCCGGGTTGAAGTAGACCGTCCCGCCCTTGGTCACGTCGAAGATCATTTCGAGCCCCTTGTCCTTGCGGAGCTGCTCGATGACGGGCATGAGATCCGTCTGGATCTGTGACAGGACCGTGGCCTGAAGCTGCTGCATTTGTTGGGTCGCATCCTCGGCCATCCTCTGCCGGTCGGTCTGCTTCTTCTGGATGTCGGCCTGGATGCCCGCGGCGGCCTCGACCGTCAGGGTCAGGCGCTGGGCCTGCAGGCGGTTCTGGAGCTGCTTGATCTGGTCGTCGATCTGGGCGATCTGATCGCCGAACCTCTTGTCGGCGGCCTGGAGCTGGGCGATGGCCTTCTTGCCCTCGGCCGATTTTTCCAGGACCTCCTGGGAATTGATGGCGCCGATCTTGCTGCCCTCCTGGGCCAGGGCCAGACCGGTCAGGCCGGCCGCGGCCACCAGGGCCGCGACGATGATGCGCCGGGCGTGTTGTCTCATGAACGGAACCTCCCTAGAACGTCGTGCCGACGGCGAACCGGAACGCGAAATTCGTGTCGGTCGCGAGGATCTTTTTATTGTTGTAAGCGAAGATCAGGCGGAACGGCACCCGCAGGGCGGGGATGAACAGGCGGGCCTCGAAGCCGGCCGAGGAATACATGCCCTTCCAGGTCAGCGGGGTCCCGTAGTTCACGGCGTTGCCCCGGTCATAGAAGAAAATGGCGAAGAGGGGGCCGCCGACGGGGATGATGTACTCGGCGTTGAGGACGATGGCCTTCTCGCCGCCGAGCATGTAGCCGTTGGCGTCGCGGGTGCCGATCGAGTAGACCTCGTAGCCGCGGATGGACCGCTCGCCGCCGAGGAAGAACCGCTCCCAGTACGGGACCTGCGAGTTGTGGAAGGTCTTGAGGAAATCGTAGGAGGCGTGAAGGCCGACGACGTGGGCCTTTGGGCCTCGCCCGAGGATGGGCTGGTAATGGGTGAACTCGAACGAGGGCTTGATCATGTCGACGGCCCCGCCCAGAACCCCGCCGGCGAGCTTGACGCTGGCCGAATAGGACGTGCCGCGCGTCGGCGTCAAGGGGCTGTCGATCGTCGACCGCCAGATCATCGGGGTCACGGAGCTCTCGTAGTACTTGCCGTTCAGCGCGCCATAGTAGGTCGCGTAATACGAGCCCACGGGATAGTTGATCTCGATCCGCTGGAGGGTGTAGGTCATGTTGGCCCGCCACATCCCGAACAGGCGCGTGCCCAGGCTGAGGTCGATGCCTTTGGTGAGCTGCTTGTAGAGCCCGTAAGTGCTGTAATCGATCTTCCGGTCGTAGATGTTGAAGCCGGCCGTGATGGGCTTGTCGAACATGTACGGCTCGGTGAAGCCGAACGAATAGTTCTTGACCAGCTTGCCCTGCTGGATGCTGAACTCGAGCGTCTCGCCGGCCCCGAGGAAGTTGACGGTCGAGTAGCTGAAGGCCACGAACGTGCCCTCGTAGCCGCTGTATCCGGCCGTGAACTGGATGTTGTTGCGCTGCATTTCCTTGACGTTGACCGTGACGTCCATCTTGGTCGGATCGCTCGTGTCGGGCTTGATATCCGGGTCTTTCTCGAGATCGACCAGGCCCAGCTGCTTGATCCGGAGGATGCTGTTCTTGAACAGGGAGAAGCTGAAGCGGTCGCCCTCGCGGATGATCATCTCCCGGCGGATGACCTTGTCCTTGGTGTAGATGTTGCCCCGGAACTCGAGCCGGTTGAGGTAGGCGATCTCGCCCTCGTCGATGTTGAAGGTCAGGTTGACGATCTTGTTCTTCGGATCGAGGTTCTCGACCGGGACGATCCGGGCGTAGACGTAGCCGAAGTCCCGGAACACCTCGCCCATCGAATCCATGCTCTTTTCCCGGTCCTTGGTGCTGTAGATCGCGCCCTTCTTGAGCTTGACCAGGTTCTGGAGGTTTTTAACGTTCAGGGCCTTGCTGCCCTCGATCTTGACCTCGCCCGTTCGGTAAAGGTAGCCGGGGTTGACAGGGAAGACCAGGCGCATCATCTTCTGCTTCTTGAAGAGCACGGAACGCTTGACGAACTCCTCGGTCCGCGGCTGGCCGACCGAGGCCTCCATGTAGCCCAGCTCCTGGTATTTCTTCTTGACGGTGTCGACGTCCTCTTCGATCTTGTTCTGCTTGAAGACGTCCTTGCCCGCGATGAAGTTGAAGAGGCTGTGGGGCCGGTTCTGCTTCATCGACCAGGTCAGGGTGCTCGGCGGGATCTTGGTGCCGCCGTCGAAGACGACCTCGCCGACCCGGAGCTTGGGCCCTTCGTCGATCCGGATCTGGACGTCGACCTCGTTCTTGCCCTGCCGGACGGTCTCGATGTCGATCTTGGAGGCCAGGAGGCCCTTATCGTAGAGGAGGTCGGTGATGGTGTCCTTGATGCGCTGGATCTTATAGGGGCTGTAGTAGGAATAGGGCAGGATGGACTGGTCCTTCTCCTTGAGCTTGTCGGTGATGTCCTTTTCCTTGACCTTCCGCCCGGTCTTGTATGTGACCGCCTTGACGACAGGGTTCTCGGACACGGTGATCTTGACGATCTTGCCCCGGGTGCCCTGGGCCTCCTCGAACGTGATGTCCGAGAAGAACCCGGTCGACCACAAGATTCGGAAGTCCCGGCGGAACTGGTCGGCATTGTAAAGGTCCCCCTCGCGGACAGTCAGGTAGTACATGACCGTCTCGGTGGTCACCCGCTCGTTGCCGGCGATCTCGACCTTCTCCACGATGTCCTGGGCGGCCAAGAAGGCGGGCAGAGCCAGCAGTCCGGCAATGAGGAGGAGTTTCTTCATGGACGACATCTTTCTATATATATCATATCGTTCCGGGACGGTCAAAGAGACATTCCCGCACATCAGGCAGAGATGGATCGGCCGTCCAAGAACCTTAACTCGGGGGAGCCTCGAGAAGTTTCATCGTCCCGGCCTCCATCATGTAGATCTTGTGGCAGTACCGGGCGATCCTCTCGTTGTGCGTGACCAGGATCGATGACAGGCCCCGCCGCTCGTGCAGGTCGAGCACCAGGCGGAGAACCCTCTCCCCCGTCTTCCAGTCCAGGTTGCCGGTCGGCTCGTCGGCCAGGAGCAGGCAGGGGTCGTTGACCAGCGCCCGGGCGATGGCCACCCGCTGCTGCTCGCCTCCCGACAGCTGGCTCGGCCGCGAACCGGCCTTGTCCTCGAGGCCGACCTCCTTGAGGAGCTCGGCCGCACGCCGGAAGGCGGTCCGGCGGGGCTCGCCGCCGATCATCGGCGGGAACGCGACGTTCTCGAGGGCGGTGAACTCGGGCAGGAGATGGTAGACCTGGAAGACGAAGCCGATCTTGCGGTTCCGGATCGCGGCCACCTCCTGGTCCCCCCGCGCGAAGAGGTCCTCGCCGCCGAGCGTGACCCGGCCCTCGGTCGGCCGGTCGAGGCCGCCGAGCAGATTGAGCAGCGTCGTCTTGCCCACTCCCGAGGCCCCCATGACGGCGACGAGCTCGCCCGGCGCGAGCTCGAAGTCGAGGCCCTCGAAGATCCGCAGCTCCCCTTTCGGCAACGGATAGGTCTTGCCCAGGCCCGCGGCGACGAGGACGGGGTCATTCATATTTCAACGCCACCGCGGGGTCCACTTTGGCCGCGCGGCGGGCCGGGAACAGGGTCGAAACGAAGCTGATGAGCAGCGTCACGCCGACGATGAGGGCCAGGTCGAGCGGCCTCATCCGGAAGGGGACATAGGAGATCTGGTAGATGTCGACCGGGATGCGGATGAGCTTGAAGGCGTTGGCCAGGCCGCACCAGACCAGGCCGAGGACGGCGCCGCAGGCCGTGCCGATGACCCCGATCAGGGCGCCCTGGTAGAAGAACACCCGGTTGATCATGGCCGGCGTGGCCCCGATGGCCATGAGGATGCCGATGTCGCGGGTCTTCTCCATGACCATGAGGATGAGGGTGGCGATGATGTTCAGGGCGGCGACGATGACGATCAGCGTGATGGTCAGGAACATGATGTTCTTTTCGAGCTTCAGGGCCGAGAAGAGCGACTTGTTGAGCTCCATCCAGGTCGTGATATAGACGGCCGCCGGCATCAGGGCCTTGATCTCCTCGCCGATCCGGGGCGCCGCGAAGATGTCTTTGAGCTTGACCTGGATGTAGCTGGCCCGGCCCTCCAGCCCGAACAGCTTCTGGGCCACGCCGATCGCGACGAGAGCGGTCGAGCTGTCGAATTCGTAGAGGCCGGTGTTGAAGAGGCCGGTGACCAGGAACCGCTTCCTTTTCGGCATCAGCCCCAGGGGCGACAGGGTCGAGGAGGCGGTCACGACGTCGACGATGTCCCCGACCTGGGCGCCGATGTGCAGGGCCAGCTCGCGCCCGAGCAGGAGGCCGTCGCGGGCCCCGCCCGCTTTCGGGATCTCGCCGGCCTCGAGCTTCCGGAGCCAGGGCGACGCGGCCCGCTCCTCGTCAAAATCGATGCCCTTGACCAGGGCCCCCGAGCTCTCGCCCACGCCGGTGATGAGGACCGTGCTATAGACGACGGGCGTGGCCGATTCGACGCCCGGCAGGGCCCGGACCTTCGCGGCCAGGCCCCGGTAATCCTCGAGCCCTCGCCCGCCGAGGTCCGAGACCATGACGTGGGAGGTCGCGCCGAGGATCTTGTCCTGGACGTCGCCCTGGAAGCCCGTGATCAGGGCGATGGCGATGACCAGGGCCGCGACGCCGATGGCGATGCCCAGGACGGAGATCAGCGTGATGACGGAGATGAAGGCCTGCTTCCTCCGCGCCGTGAGGTAACGCCGGGCGACGAACAGTTCGAAGCTCATGGCTCTATTTCGGCCTCAATAGGGGGAAGAGGACGACTTCCCGGATCGTCCGGCGGTTGGCCAGGATCATGGTCAGGCGGTCGATCCCGATGCCCTCCCCGCCGGTCGGCGGCAGGCCGTACTCAAGGGCCTCGACGTAGTCCATGTCCACGCCCATCGTTTCGTCGTCCCCGCGGCGCCGCTCCTGGGCCTGCTCCTCGAAGCGGGCCCGCTGCTCGGCCGGGTCGGTCAGCTCCGAGAAGGCGTTGGCGATCTCCATGCCGGCGACCATGAGCTCGAAGCGCTCGGACTCCTCGGGGTTGTCGCGCGAGGTCTTGGCCAGGGGCGAGATCTCGCGGGGCGGGTTGGTGATGAACGTCGGCTGGACGATGCGGTCCTTGACGAAGCGGTCGAAGATGACGTCCAAGGCCTTGCCGTAGGACGCCGGCTTCTTGTCCGGGGCCAGGCCGGCCGCGAACGCGATCAGGCCCTGGCGGTCCTCGAAGCGGCTCGGGGCCAGGCCGCTGTAATGGACGCAGGCGTCGATGAACTTGAGCCTTTTGTAGGGGCGCTTGAAGGAGATCGTCTGCTCGCCGTAAACGACCTCGTCCTTGCCGAGCAGGTCGACCGTCAGGCCGGTCAGGAGCTCCTCGGTCATGTCCATCATGTCGAAGTAGTCCTTGTAGGCCTCGTAGAACTCGAGCATCGTGAACTCGGGGTTGTGCTGGGCGTCGATCCCCTCGTTGCGGAAGCTCCGGTTGATCTCGTAGACCCGGCCCAGCCCGCCGACGACCAGGCGCTTCAAGTAGAGCTCCGGGGCGATCCGGAGATAAAGGTCAATGTCCAGGGCGTTGTGATGCGTCTTGAACGGCCGGGCCAGGGCCCCGCCCGGGATGGGGTGCATCATCGGCGTCTCGACCTCGAGATAGCCGCGGGCGTCGAAGAAGCGGCGGATGTAGGAAATGATGGCCCCGCGCAGCCGGAAGACCTCGCCGACCTCGGGGTTCATGATCAGGTCGAGGTGGCGCTGGCGGTAGCGGAGCTCGATGTCCTGCAGGCCGTGCCACTTCTCGGGCAGCGGGTGGAGGCACTTGGCCAGGAATGTGACCGCGTCGCAAAGGACGGTCAGCTCGCCGGTGCGGGTCTTGAACAGCGTCCCGGAGACGGCCACGAGATCGCCCAGATCGAGGAGGCCGAAACGCTCATAGGCCTCGGGCCCGACCTTGTCGGCGCGGATGTAGGCCTGGAGCTGATGGCGCCCATCGGAGACATGGAAGAACGTCGCCTTGCCCATCTTGCGGACGGACATGATCCGGCCCGGCACGACGACCTCGGGCTTCCTGGCCTCGAGCTCCTCGGGACCGAGGCAGGCGAAGGTCTCGACGATCTCGCTCGCCTCGTGGGTCCGGGCCGACGTGTAGGGGAACAGGGGCACGCCCGCCTCCCCCAGCTTGTGATACTTCTCGCGCCGGGCGATGTCCTGGTCAAGCTCGGCGGGTTCGTTCTTTGGGTTCATGCTCACCTTCTTGGTCCGGGGCCCCGGCCTTCGCCGGCGCGGGCGCGAGGCCGCGGACGACCGCGTCGAGGACGCCATTGACGAACACGGCCGACTCCTTGCCGCTGTAGCGCTTGGCGATCTCGATGGCCTCGTCCATGACGATGGCCGGCACCAGGGCCGGCTCGTACAGGAGCTCGGACACGGCGATGCGCAGGATGTTCCGGTCGACCACGGCCATCCGGGCCAACCGCCAGTTCTTCGAGGCCGCCTGGATGGCCGCGTCGATCGCGGCCCGGTTGGCCAGATAGGTCTCGACGATCCAGGTCCCGTAGGTCCGGACCTGCGGCGTCGACTTCTGATAGCCCCAGTAGATCCGGATCAGGTCCTCGGGGTCCCCGGCGTTGAACTCGAGCTGGAACAGGATCTGGAGGGCGCACTCGCGCGCCTTGCGGCGTGGTCCCATGGCTCGGCCGGTCGCCCGCTCAGCGGAGACCCGCCTCCTTGATCACGTTCAGGGTCTCGACAAGCGAAAAGGCCGCGTCGTAGCCCTTGTTGCCGGCCTTGGTCCCGGCCCGCTCGATGCCCTGCTCGACCGTGTCGACGGTCAGGATGCCGAAGGAGACGGGCACGCCGTCCTCCATGGCGATCTGGGCCAGCCCCTTGGTCACTTCGGCGCTGAGGTAGTCGAAGTGCGGCGTGTCGCCCCGGATGAGGGCGCCGATGCAGAGGATGCCGTCGGCCGACTTGGCCTTGGCGATCTTCTTGGCCAGAAGCGGGACCTCGAACGAGCCCGGGACTTTGTAGACGGCCAGGTCGGCTTCCTGGGCCCCCATCTTCTGCAGGGCCTCGAGAGCCCCCTCGAGAAGCCGCTCGGAGATGAAGCTGTTGAAGCGGCTGACCACGATGGCGATCCGCAGGCCCTTGGCCTGGAGCTTGCCTTGATAGATCTTCATGGACGTCGCGCCCCCTTGTCGGAGATGGACTTGCCGTCGATCCGGTCTGGGACCATGGGGCCTTATTCTATCAGATGTCGGGGCCAAATTCATCAACTCTCGGCTTCACCCTCTGACGCCTCGCTTCTGCGGCCGTCTCGGCCGGTGAATGATCCAGGCACGGACCGCGCCGGTCTGCCCCCGGGGGGCTGCCTTGAGGAAGGCCAACGAATATGGTAGTTTGGTGGCAAGGAGTGGGTCATGAGAACAAAAGCGGATTTCCTGGAACTCTCCCCCGACCAGATGAAGTGGAGCTGCTGCCCGGACATCGTCCCTGTCGAATCGAGCGCCGAGGCCGAGCCCTGCGAGGAGATCATCGGCCAGGAGCGGGCCCTGCGGGCCATCCAGACGGGGCTTGACATCAAGAGCCTCGGTTACAACATCTTCATCACCGGCATGGTCGGCACGGGGCGGACGACCACGATCACCCAGTTGCTCGACCAGCTCGAGAAGGGCGAGAAGACGCCCGACGACATTCTCTACGTCAATAACTTCAAGTACCCCGACGAGCCGGTCCTGATCATGCTGCCGGCCGGCCAAGGCAAGGAATTCAGCGCCTCGATGACCAAGCTCATCGACATGCTGAGGGCCAACATCCCCCACCTTCTCAAGAGCCCCTATTACACGGAAAAGCGTGACGCCATCGTCGAGACCCAGCAGAAGAAGCAGCGGGAGCTGCTCCAGAGCTTCGAGGAGGAGGTCTCGGAACAGGGCTTCACGGTCATCCAGGTCCAGATGGGCCTGTTCAGCCGGCCCGACCTCATCCCCGTCATCGACGGCCAGCCGGTCCCGTTCGCCCGGCTCGAGGCCCTGGTCAAGGAAAAGAAGTTCCCCAAGGAGACGTTGCAAGCCCTCCGGGAGAAGTACGAGCAGCTGACCTCGAAGCTGGAGGCCATCTTCGAAAGCCTCAAGGAGATCGACGAGGAAACCCGGAACCTGCTCCGGGGCTGGGACGAGGAGTCGATCACGCCCATCATCAGCGACGCGATCGGCGACATCCGCAAGTCGTTCGACTCCCCGAAGATCAGCGCCTACCTCGACGAGGTCGAAAAGGCCCTGATCAAGACGATCGAGGTCTTCAAAGCCCAAAAGAAGGAGGAGAAAGAGACGGTCGAGGACTTCCTCGATTTCAGGGTCAACCTCCTGGTCGACAACTCGGACAAGAAGGGCGCCCCGGTCATCATGGAGACCAACCCGAACTACGTCAATCTGTTCGGGTCGATCGAATCAACGATCACCCGGATCGGACTCAGCCAGACAGATTTCACCATGATCAAGGCGGGATCGTTCCTCAAGGCCAACGGCGGCTACCTCGTCGTCAACGCCCTTGACGCCCTGGTCGAGCCGGGGGTCTGGCCGACCCTGAAGCGGACCCTGCGCAACCAGGTCTTCGAGATCCAGAACTACCTCCAGATGTATCTCTTCACCAGCGCCCGGCTCAAGCCGGAGCCGATCAAGGCCGACGTCAAGGTGATCATGATCGGGGACGCCACCATCTACAACCTGCTCTTTTTCATGGACGACGATTTCAAGAAGATCTTCAAGATCAAGGCCGAGTTCGACACGGAGATGGCCAAGGACGAGAAGTCGTTCATGGACTACGTCCAGTTCGTCAACAAGATCTGCCTCGAGGACAATCTGCTGCACCTCGACAAAGAAGGCCTGGGGGCCCTCATCGAATACTCGACCCGGATCGCGGGCCGCCAGAAGAAGCTGTCGACCCGGTTCCACATCATCGCCGATGTCATCCGCGAGTCGAGCTATTGGGCCGGCAAGGCCGATAAGAAGACGGTCGGCCGGGAGGACGTCGAAAAGGCCATCCGGGAACGGTTCGAGCGAGTCAGCCTGATCGAGGACAAGATCCAGGAGATGATCGACGAGGGCACCATCCTCATCGACACCCAGGGCGCGGTCGTCGGGCAGGTCAACGGCCTGTCGGTTTACGACATGGGCCAATTCATGTTCGGCAAGCCGGCCCGGATCACCGCCCGGACGGGCATGGGCCGGGGCGGGGTCATCAACATCGAGCGCGAGGCCGACATGAGCGGGCCGACCCACAACAAGGGCGTCCTGATCCTCGGCGGCTACCTGCGCGGCAAGTACGCGACCAAGCGGCCGATGTCGCTGACGGCCTCGCTGGCCTTCGAGCAGTCCTACGGCGGGGTCGACGGCGACAGCGCGTCGTCGACCGAGGTCTACGCCATCCTGTCGAGCCTCTCCGGGCTGCCCCTGCGCCAGGACCTGGCCGTGACCGGATCGCTCAACCAGCGCGGCGACATCCAGCCGATCGGCGGGGTCAACGAGAAGATCGAAGGCTTCTACGGCGTCTGCAAGGCCAAGGGCCTGACCGGGACCCAGGGGGTCGTCATCCCCCACCAGAACGTCCAGAACCTGATGCTCCGCTCCGACGTCATCGACGCGGTCAAAGCCAAGACGTTCCATATCTACCCGGTCAAGTCGATCGACGAGGGGATCGAGATCCTGACGGGGGTCGAGGCCGGGGCGCCGGACGCGCGCGGCGAGTATCCCGACGGAACGGTCCACGGTCTCGTCGACCGGGAACTGCAGCGGCTGGCCAAGGGCCTCAAGGATTTCGCGGGCGCCGGCGAAGGGAACGGCGGTTCGGCCGAGGATAAGAAAAGAAAAAAGCCCGGGGCTACTGGGCGTCGATCCCGACGAGCTTCTTCAGCCGCTTGACCTCGGCCGTGCGAAGATAGCGCCAGCCGCCGGGCTTGAGGCCTTCGAGGGTCAACCCGGCGAAATCGACCCGGAGCAGCTTGTCGACCGGGTACCCCACGGCTTCGAACATCTTGCGGATCTCCCGCTTCCGGCCTTCGCGGATCTCGACCCGGAGCGTCGCATGCCGATGGCTGCGGCGCAGGATGTCGATCTTGGCCGGGGCCGTCCTGCGGCCCTCCAGGAAGATGCCGTGCCGGACCTTGTCGAGATCCGCGCTCCGGGGCTCCCCCTCGACCCGGACCTCATAGGTCTTGGCGATCTCGTAACGGGGATGGATCAGCTTGAGGGCCAGATCGCCGTCGTTCGTGAGCAGCAGGGCCCCTTCCGTTTCGAGGTCGAGCCGGCCGACCGGATAGATCCGGGCCGGCACGTGCTTGAGAAGGTCCATGACCGTCGGCCGCCCAAAGGGGTCCTTGACGCTGACGACGAGGCCAGCCGGCTTGTTCAGCAGGACATAAAGGAGCCGCTCCTCGACGCCGCGAACGGGCCTGCCGTTGGCCGCGATCCGGTCGCGGCCCGGATCGATCTTGGCCCCGAGCTCCTGGACGACCTGCCCGTTGACGCTGACCCGGCCCTCGGCGATCCAGCTGTCGGCCTCCCGCCGTGAGCAGACCCCGGCGTGGGCCAGGAATTTATTGAGCCGCATCTCCATGGATTTCTTTGATGATTATCTGGCGAGGGCCCAGCCAAGTCAAGGCGGGTTGAACCAAGGCCGGGGGAATTCGTATAAGCATGGTAGAATAGAACAAGTATAGTTATGGCTAAATTACAGCTCGGTGAATCGTTCCGCATGGCCGTGGTCTCCCTCAGGGCCAACAAGCTGCGGACCTTCCTGACCCTCTTGGGCATCATCATCGGCGTCCTGACCATCATCGCCGTGGTCTCGGTCATCCAGGGTCTCAACAACTACGTGTACACCAAGATGTCGTTCTACGGGGCCAACGACTTCTCCGTCCAAAAGTTCTCCATGATCGGGACCTCGCTCAAGGACTTCAAGGAGCAGATGAAGCGCAAGGACATCACCCTGACCGAGCGCGAGCTCATCCGGGCCAACTGCCCGTCCTGCCGGCTGGTCGGCGCCTCGACCTCGACCAGCGCCACCGTGAAGTACGGCAACGAGTCGCTCAAGGACACAGAGGTCCACGGCGTGACCTATCTCGACCACGAGATCGGCTCGGTCGTCGAGCTCACGAGCGGCCGCCACCTCCAGAGCATGGACGAGACCAACTCCCGCTATGTCTGCGTCATCGGCTCGGACGTCGCCGAGAAGGTCTTCGGCTCCCTCGACCCCATCGGCCGTTGGCTCAGGGTCGGCGGCGACAACTTCCTGGTCGTCGGGGTCGGCAAGAAGAAGGGCAAGATCCTGGGCTTCAGCCAGGACAACTACGCCCGCATTCCCATCACGACCTTCATGAAAGCCTACGGCTCACGGCGCTCGATCGCCATCAACATCCACACCGACTCCCAGGCGGAGATGGCCAAGGCCCAGGAGGAGGTCCGGACGGTCCTGCGGTCGTGGCGGAAGCGCGGCTACGGCGATCCCGACGATTTCTCGTTCGCCACGTCCGAGACCTTCATCCAGTTCTACAAGACCGCCACATCGGGCATCTACTTCGCCATGCTGGCCGTGTCCTCGATCTCCCTCCTCGTCGGCGGCATCGTCATCATGAACATCATGTTCGTCTCGGTCTCCGAGCGGAAGAAGGAGATCGGCATCCGCATGGCCGTCGGGGCCCGCCGCCGGGACATCCTCTACCAGTTCCTCATCGAGTCGGCCGTCATCTCCGGACTGGGCGGCTTCGTCGGCATCGTCCTCGGATTCGTCGTCGCCCGGATCATCTCCGCGGCGACGTCCATGCCGTCGCGCGTCGAGCCCGTCTCGGTCGCTATGGCCATGGTCATGTCCTGGTCGATCGGACTGTTCTTCGGCATCTATCCGGCCAACCGGGCCGCCAAGCTCGATCCGGTCGAGGCCTTGAGGGCGGAACAATGAAGCTCCGGCTCCAGATCTTCCGTGAGGTCTTCCGCATGGCCTTGGAGTCCCTGCGGTCTCACAAGCTCCGGTCCTTCCTGACCGTCCTCGGCATCGTCATCGGGGTCATGACCGTCATCGGCATGGTCTCCGTCATCCAGGGGCTCAACAAGAGCTTCCTGTCCGAGCTCCAGTCGGCCGGGTCCGACATGATCGTCATCCGCAAGACCGAGGGCTTCCAGATGGGCCGCATGACCGAGGAGGAGCGGACCCGCAAGGACCTGACCTTCGACGACGCCAAGGCCATCGAGCAGGGCGCGCCGCTCGTCCGCGCCGTCGCGGTCAGCATCTACGTCAGCCCGTTCGAGCCGATCGAGGTCAAGTACCGGAACGCCAAGAGCGACAATGCCATGGTCATCGGCATGAATGAGAAATGGCCGGTCGTGATGTCCCTGTACCTGCCGCGGCTCGGACGGTTCCTTACCGAGTCCGAAGTGACCCGCAGCGCCCGCGTCTGTGTCCTCGGCTCGGAGCTGGCCGATGTCCTGTTCCCGACCACCAACCCGCTCGGCAAGGAGATCCGCGTCGGACCCGAGGAGTTCACCGTGGTCGGCGTCCTGGCCAAGCGGGGCCAGATGTTCGGCCAGAGCCGCGACAACTTCGTCGGCGTGCCCATCACCACGCTGATGAAGTATTACAGCTACGAAAAGGACGGCCTGGAGATCATGGCGTCGCCCCGCCAATCCGGGACCCTCAGCGAGACGATCGAGCAGCTCTCGGGCGTCCTGCGGCAGCGGCGCAAGGTCCCTTACGGCAAGCCCAACGACTTCTCGATCATGACCCAGGACAGCATCGTCGATCTCTATAACCAGCTGACGGGCGCCGCCTACCTGGTCATGATCGTCATCTCCTCGATCGGCCTGCTGGTCGGCGGCATCGGGGTCATGAACATCATGCTCGTCTCGGTCAAAGAGAGGACCCGCGAGATCGGCATCCGCAAGGCCATCGGGGCCCGGGCCGGCGATATCATGAAGCAGTTCCTGATCGAGGCCATGTTCCTGACCGGCCTGGGCGGCCTCCTTGGCGTCCTGGCCGGCTTCGGCATCGCCCTCATCGTCAAAGCGGCCACCCCCCTGCCGGCCGCGGTCACGGCCTGGTCGGTCGTCCTGGGGCTGTCGGTCTCGGCCGCCATCGGCCTCTTCTTCGGCATCTTCCCGGCCCAGAAGGCCGCGCACATGGACCCGATCGTCGCTCTCCGCTACGAATAAAGTCGCCCCGGCTTCCTACCGTGTCTCCAGGAAGGCCTCGATCTCTGCGCGGCTCGGGGCGGAGGGCTGGGCGCCGGGACGGGTAACGGAAATAGCGGCAGCGGCCTGGGCGAAGCGGATCGCGTCGGCCAGCGGCCGTTTCTCGGCCAAGGCCACGGCCAGAGCGCCGTTGAAGACGTCCCCGGCCGCGGTCGTATCGACGGGCTCGACGGCGAAGGCGGGCAGGAGCCCCATGACACCCGCCGCCGAAACCAAGACCCCTTTAGCGCCGAGCGTGACGATGACCGTCTCGGGCCCGCGGGCCCGCAGCCGCTTCGCGGCCATCCTCGCGTCGAACTCGTTTTCGACCGGGAGCCCGATCAGGATCGACGCCTCGTGCTCGTTCGGGGTCAGCACGGTGATCTGGCTGAGAAGGGCGTCGTCGAGCGGGAGGGCCGGGGCCGGATTGAGGATGACGGGGACGCGCGCCTCCCGCGCCATGCGGACCGCGGCGGCCACGGCCTCGAGCGGGGACTCGAGCTGGAGAAGGACGATATCGGCCTCGGCGAAGGCCTCTTTGGCCCGGCCGATGTCCTCGAGCGAGAGGCGGGCGTTGGCCCCCGAAGCGACGGAAATGCTGTTCTCGCCCCGGTCGTCGACGTTGATCAGGGCCACGCCTGACGGCGAGCCTTCGGTCCGCTCGACGAACCGCGTGTCGATCCCGTCGGCCTCGAAGCCGGCCAAGGCCTGCCGGCCAAAAACATCGCCGCCGACACGGGCGACAAAGATGACCTCGCCGCCGGCCCGCGCGGCGGCCACGGCCTGATTCGCCCCCTTGCCGCCGGCGGCCATAGCGAACGTGCCGCCGAGGATCGTTTCGCCGGGGCGAGGGATGCGCGGCACGCGGATGATCATGTCCGTGTTGGAGCTGCCGACGACGAGGACCCGGCTCATGCGTTCTCCTCGAGCCAGGCCGCCGCGGCCGCGACCGCGTCCTTCAGCCGGCCCTTATCCGCCATGACAAGCTCCACCAGGGACGGCCCTCCGCCGCCTTTCACGGGAACGATGCCGGCGACCGCGGGGATGGCCTGCCGGAGGTCGGCCTTCAGGCCTTCGGACCGGGCCAGGATGAGATGCGCCTGGGCTTCGGTCTCGGCCCCGTACGCCACGGCCAGGTCGCCGCGCTTGATGACGGCCAGGGCCAGGAAACGGGCCTCCTCGGGCGTCCTGTCGACGAGCACCTGGGCGACGACCCGTCCGGGCGCGGTCCTGACGATCCCCTCCGCCTCGAACGCCGCCAGCCGCTCTTCGAGCTGTCGGGCCCGCTTTTTCAGAGCCTTGTGCTCGGCGGCCGACTTTTCGACCTGGCCTCCGACGTCGGCCGGCGAGGCCGAGAAGGTCGCCGCGAGCTTGCGGAGGACGCGGTCCTTGGTCCGATAGTCCCGCACGGCCCGCCAGCCGCACAGGAAGTCGAAGCGCAGGTTGCCGCGGATCTTCTCGCCCGGACCGATCCTGATGAGGCCGATCTCGCCGGTCCGCCGGACATGGGTGCCACCGCAGGCTGAATAATCGAATCCGTCGACCTCGACGACGCGCAGGAGTCCCGTCTTCTTCGGCGGCCGCCGCAGCGGCACTTCACCGATCCGCTCTTCGGGCACGAAATAGGTCTTGACCTCACGGTTCTCCCAGACCACGGCGTTGGCCCGATCCTCGACACGGTCCAGGTCGCGGTCAGTGATCGCGGCCAGGCCGATCTCGAGCGTCGAGACCTCGGGGCCCATGTGAAAGGACCGCGTCTCGCCCTTTAGAAGCTCCCAGAATGCCTGGGACAGGACGTGCTGTCCGGTATGCTGCTGCATGTGATCGGTCCGCGTGGCCGCATCGATCCGGCCGTGCGCCGGGCCTGCTCCGATCTCCGAGCGGAGGACGTGGAGGACGGCGCCGTCGAGCTCGATGACCTTGACGACCTCGATCCCGTTGAGGGTCCCCTTGTCCCAGGGCTGGCCGCCCGACTCGGGATAGAAAGCGGTCTTATCGAGCACGACCGCGGGCTGCCCCTCGTGCTCCGTCCGGTTCACGACCTCGGCCTCGAACTCGAGGAGATAGGCGTCGTCGTAATAGAGCCGCCGTGTTTCAGCCATCGTCTTCTCCTGAAAATGGGGACGTTTCTATTTTATTTTTTTAATCTTCTATTCATATCGGGATCAGATGAATGCCGGATGAAAGCGAAAAATAGAAACGTCCCCATTTTCTTAAACGAGCTTGGCGACGCCGGCCGCGGCCAGGACCCGGACGGTCGTCTTGAAATGGGTCTTGGCCACCGTATCGAGGATCCCGGGGCCCTTGGCCCGGACGAGCTTGACCGCGGCCGCTTCGACCTGGTCGGACGCGCCCTTGGGGAGCTCGACCCCGACGTCCCTCGATAGATAATGGAGCCGGGTCAGGAACTCGGCTCGGGCCAGGATGGAGGCGGCCGCGACGGCCGGGTCCTCCTCGGCCCGGGGCATCTGGACGAGCTCGATCTCCCGGCCCTTCTTGAGCAGGGCACCGCGAACGAACCGCTCGTCGCCGAACTGGTCGGTCACCGCCTTGCCGGCGGGTACCCTCTCGAGGACGTTCTCGATGGCCCGGGCGTGGCCCCAGGCCAGCAGCCGGTTGAGGTTGCGAAGCTTGGCCCAGAGCTCGTTGTATTTCTCGGGCCCGATCGTGACGACCGAGTGGAAGGGATAGCCACGCTTGAGCGTTTCCGCGATCTCGCGGCACCGGGCGTCCGAGGTCCGCTTCGAGTCCTTGACCCCGAGCTCGCGCAGGACCTCGTCCTGCCCCTCGGGCATGAAGAACGCGGCCACGACCAGGGGCCCAAAATAATCCCCCTTGCCCGATTCGTCCGAGCCGATGCGCCCCGGCTCGGCCGGGAAGAGCCCTGGCGCCATCAGTCCTTCCCGTAGATGACGCGGCCGTCGAAGATCGTCCACCGGACCTTGGCCTGAGCGATCTCCTCCGGCGGCACCGTGAAGATATCGCGGTCGAGGACGACGAGGTCGGCCAGCTGGCCGGGCCGGATCGATCCTTTGAACGCTTCGGCGAACTCCGCCCAGGCGCCGTTCACTGTATAAGCCCGGACGGCCTCGTCGACCGTGACCTTCTCCGCGGGCACCCAGCCGCCGGGGTTGCGGCCGTCGAGCGTCCGCCGGGTCACCGCCGCGTAAATGCCGAGGATCGGCGAAAGCGGGGCCACCGTCCAATCCGAGCCGAACGCCAAGACGGCTCCGGCCCGCCGCAGCGACTCGAATGCGTAGGTCGTCCTGGCCCGCTCCGGCCCGATCTTTTTCTCGGCCCAGCGGCCGTCGTCGATGGCGTGATAGGGCTGGACCGAGGCCACCAGGCCGAGCTTGCCGAAGCGGGCGATGTCGGCCGGCCCGAGGTGCTGGGCGTGCTCGACCCGCCAGCGCCGGTCCCGGGGCCCGTTGGCGGCCACGGCCTTCTCGAAGATATCGAGGAGCATGCTGTTGGCCCGGTCACCGATGGCGTGGACGGCCACCTGGAGGCCCGCCTTGTCGGCCTCGAGGATCCTCTTCTCCATGATCCCCTCGGGATACATCTGGCCGTTCAGGATGCCGGACGTCGTCGGGTCGTCGCGATACGGCTCGAAGAAATAGGCCGTCGCCGAACCCAGCGAGCCGTCGACGAACCCCTTGAGGCCGGCCAGGGTGACGTAGGGCCCGCCGAAGGGAGATTTCAGCTTGAGCCGGGCGAGCGTATCGACTTCCGTGATCGGGATGTAGACGTGGACGCGCGTCGTCAGCCGGCCTCGCCGGGCCAGCTCCTGGAAGACCTCGAGGCTCGTGGCGTCGGCCATCTCGTTGACCGAGGTGACGCCGTTCCCGGCGGCGTGGCGGACCGAGGCCTCGGCCGCTTCCAGGTTCTCGTCGAACGTCGCGTCCGGGATCTTGGAATAGACGAAGCCCATGGCCTCGTCCTTGAGGATGCCCGTGGGCTCGCCGGTCGCCGGGTCCTTGACGATCTCGCCGCCGGGGGGCACCGGGGTGTCCTTGGTGACGCCGGCCAGCTTGAGGGCCAGGGTGTTGGCCAGGACCATGTGGCCGTCGAACCGGTTGATGCAGACGGGATTATTGGAGGTGACCGCGTCGATCCAGTCCCTGCGCGGCAGCTCCACCGGGTCGAATTGCTGATGGTCCCAGTCGCCGTTCACGATCCAGCGGCCGGGACCGAGCTCCTTGGCCTTGGCGGCGACCAGGGCGACGAACTCGTCCCGGCTCTTGGCCTCACGCAGCTGGATGCTCTTCAGGGCGAAGCCGCCGGCCAAGAAATGGGTATGGCTGTCGATGAAGCCCGGCAGTGCCAGCGAGCCGCCGAGATCGATGAGCTTGGTCCCCGGCCCGGCCAGGGCCCGAACGTCCGACGTCCGGCCGACGGCGAAGATCTTGCCGTCACGGACGGCCACGGCCTCGGCCCACGGCCGCGCCGGGTCCCCCGTCCAGACCTTGCCATTGACCAGCACCAGATCGACCATATTCCCCTCCACGGCCTTTTTGCAGCCCGAAGCGATCGTCACGGCGACGATCGACAAGACCACACACACCAGCTGCTTCATGCTCATTCCTTCGCACCCTATATAGAAGAATCGGCGGACTAAAGCAACTGCGACTTGACCACACGGGCTAGACGTGCCTCAGGCACGACCGCTCGGAGCAAACGCGCAGGGGCCAACCCGTAGCGGACTCTTGGAAGCGGAGGATCAGAAGCGCGATGAAATAGTTCCACGCTATTCTGGCCCATGAATGATGAGGGCGAACGTGCAGGGGCGATGCCCGTAGGAGGCCGTGGGAGGGCGGAGCGGGCACGGATGGCGAAGAGGGACAGTCCCCCTTCGGGGACAGTCCCTCTTTGACAGAGCGCAGCCCGGAGACGAAGCGAGCCGGCTCGCCGGGCCGGCGAGCGGCCGACGGAGGGCGCGGCCCGAACAAGGAGTCCGAATCATTCCGGCCCCATGCAGGGCATGAGTAAGTGTGGTAGAATAGTGCGCTTGACGGACGCCCCGCACGCCGCCATCCCTTCGGAGGAACTCATGATCGACGCGACCAATATCCGCAAAGGCATGATCATCATCATGGACGGCACCCTCTGGCGGGTGATGGAGATGCAGCTCATCACCCCGGGCCGGTGGAAGGCCATGGTCCAGACAAAGCTGCGCAACATCCTCACCGGCTCCCAGACCGAGCACCGCTTTCGCTCCGAGGAGCGCCTCGAACAGGCCCGCCTCGACGAGACCGAGATGGAATACCTCTACGAGCAGGACGGGGATTACGTCTTCATGAACCTCGAGAACTACGAACAGCTCCCCCTGAAGGCCGAGGCCATCGGCGACGCCGTCAAGTACCTCAAGCCGAACACGGTCATCGAGGTCGAGCTGTACGAGGGCAAACCCGTCGGCGTCAACCTGCCCCGGACCATGGAGTTCAAGGTCACGAGCACGGAGCCCCGGCTCCAGGGCGCGACCAAGACCGCGCTCTACAAGCCGGCCGTCGTCGAAACGGGCGCAATCGTCCAAGTGCCGGAGTTCATCAAGGAAGGCGACGTCATCCGCGTCGACACGCAGGATGACAAGTATCTCAGCCGGGCCTGATCCGGTCTCAATAATTCTGCCGGTAAACCCCGACGTTCCCGTAGCTGTCCCGGACCCGGACCGTGACCTGGTTCTCGGCCCCGGCCGGGAGCTTCAGCGAGAATTTGAACGCTTCGCTGCGCGAGTCGGCGATCCCGTCGACGGGGAAGACCACCCGCCATTCTCCCGGCCGGACCAGCACCTTGGCCTCCTCGATGTAGGAGTAGGCGTCCTCGGCCTGGAAGCCGATGTCGAGCGAGGCGCCGTTGCGCACGGCCGTGAAATTCTTGACCACGGGCAGCGAGTTGTCGATGACGAGCGGCGGGCTGATCTTGTCGGCCCGGAGCTCCAGCCCGGCCGGGTTGGACGGCGCGTCGGAGGCCGTGAGCTTCACGAAGTACGTCCCGTCCGGGTAGGCCAGGGTATCGAAGGCGTAGATCGTCTCGGTCCAGTTGTCTTCGAGCGGCCGCCACTCGGTCTCCCCGTCCTTGCGGAGGGCCAGCGAATACTCCAGGGTGTCGCCGTTCTCGTCGGCGGCGTCCCACGAGATCGTCTGGAAGCCCTTGCGTTCGCCCTTGCGCGCCGGGATGCTGATCCGGAGATCGTCCTTCTTGGCCGGCGACTCGGCCAGGTTGCGCTCCACGCCGAGGATGACGTCTTCGTTGTCCGGGATCTTCAGGTAGACCTCGTTCGGTTTCAGGAACTCGAACCGGGACACGGCCGGCGCGATGTTCGATTGGAGGTAGAAAACGGACAGCCTGTTGAAGACCGGCGAGGCCTTGCCGGTCTGGGTCCGCAGCAGGACCTTGACCTGAAGGAAACGGGCCTTGGGGCTGAGGACCTGCTCTTCGCCCTTGCTGGCGAACGGCGACCAGTCCGTCCAGGTCGCGTTGGGCTCGCTCGTGTTGCCGCTCCGGGTCTGGAGCTGGACCGCGGCTCCGGCCGGCACTGCGGCGTCCCAGAGGATCCGTCCCCACGAAGCCAGCGTCCGCGCGTCCAGCGCCGGACTGGTGTATTCCCCGCTGAAGCGCTGCTCGGTCAGCAGCAGGCCGAAATAGCACGGGTTGTTGGACAGGACGTAGATCTTGGAGTCGAGGGGCAGGAGCTCGTAGACCTGTTCCGAGCTCTGCTGGAGGAGCAGCTCCACGTGCTCCTGGCTGTCCACGGAATAGATCCGGCCTGCGCCGCCCGTGCCAAAGAGGATCTTGTTCCCGGCGTCCCTCCAGAGCAGCGAGTAGATCATCTCGGAGTCGGAGCTCCAGAGACGCTTGGCCAGCCCGTCGGGGGTGATACGGAACAGGGCCCCGCCGTCCCTGCCCTCCGCTCCGGCCGGAGATCCGGACGCCGCGGGGGCTGGCCCGGCCGGGGCCGAGGCACTGACGGTCATGACCACCTCGGCGTCGGCCCGAACGGGCGAATCGCCGGAAGACGCCTCGTCCTTCTTCTGCCTCGACGGCGTGCCCGAGGCCGCCGCGTAGATCATGCCCTCATGATCGATGGCCAGGCTCCGGACCTCTTCATACGGCGTCTCGAACAGCACGGAGGGGCGGCCCTCCGGCGTGATCCGGTAGACGAGCCCATTGCCGCCGCTGCCGGCGATGATGTCGCCGGGGCCGCTGCGCTTGAGGCACAGGATGTGGTTCTCGGCGGCCTTGAAGAACATCCGGCCTTCGCCGAGCGGCGAGATCCTGTAGATGCCGCCGCTTTCCCCGACGGCCGCCCACATCTCGCCGCTGTCGAGCACCAACAGGTCCCAAATATATTTCTCGGCCGGGTTGAAGAACTCCTCGCCCTTGCCCTTGTCGGTGATCTTGTAGACCTTGCCGTTCGGCGAGGTCGCCGCGTAGAGCGTGCCCTTGCGGTCCTGGACGAGCGCGGTGACGTCCATCTCGGGGGCCTGGAACCAAAGCGCGGCCTTGCCGTCCTTGTCGATGCGATAGACCTTGCCGCCGTGGCCGGTGCCGAGAAAGGTCGCGCCATCCGCCGTCACCAGGGCGGACAGATAGAATTCCTCCTGGGGCGCGGCGATCTTCTGCTCCTTGGGGGCCAGGGCCAGCGTCCCGTCATAGGAGACGGAGACGCCGTCGAACTTGCCCCGCAGATAATCCTCCCGGGTCCGCAGCTCCCACTTCTGGGGCACGACGGCCTGGAGGAACGAAGCCGCGACGAGAAGTCCAAGGATCATAAGGACGGCGTTGCGACGCATAGCGGAGTCTCCTATCTGCGGATGCGGACGGGGATGGAAGCCCCGCCGTGGAAGACGTACGGGATGACCAGCTGGTACTCGCTCAGGGTCGAGCGGGTGATCTCGGTCGGCCCGGCCGCCGAGGCCCGCGGCGAGGCGAACATCGACTTCAGGGTCGGCGGCAGGTTGGGCAGCTCCTCGCCCTTCAGGAACAGGCCCGGCTTGGGGGCCATGATCCGGAAGTAGATCCGGTCGTTCTTCCTCAGGTTGTTGAGCATGCGGACGAGCATGTCCAGGCTCCGGGGCACGAACCCCGCGACCCGGTATTGGGCCCGCTCGATCTGCTGCATGGACGCGGCGTCGCCGACGATGATCTGGAACTCGCTCGCGGCCGGCAAAGCGGGCGCGATGACGGTGACCTCTTCGACCAAACTCTGCTCGTCGGCCGTCCGGTAGAAGGCCTTGAGCTGGATGGGCTCGCCGGGCCGAACCTCGTACTTGTCGAGGAGGACCTTCTCGAGGGAGGCCTGCCGGCTCTCCTCGACGGCCTTGACGTTGAGATCGATGCGGAAGATGCCGACGTCCCCCCTGAACTCGTTGTTCATCAGGAACTGGACGACCGCGGCCAGGAGCCCGGACAGGCTCGTCGGAGGATTGTCGTAGCTGCCGGAGAACAGGTCCTCGAGGTGGACGCTGAGCCCGCCCTTGTCGAGGAAGATATCGGCGCTGAAATCGAGCGAGATGTCGCCGTAGCTGCGGAGCTCGCTCGTCACCAATCCCGACACGGCCATGTTGATCAGGGCGGGCGTCAGGAATTTGTCGGAGATCAGCTTGAGCTTGAAGTCCCTGCGGGCCCCGGGCCCCGTCTGGAGCCCGATATTGAGCGGGATGAGGTGGGGCAGCGTGCCGATCTCGCCGGAGGCGCCGGAGGTCCGGTCCTGGCTGAAGCGGCCGATGACCGGCCCGACCGAAGCCAGCTTGAACGAGCTCTCGAGACTGGGCATGACGGCGATGACCCCGGCCCGGGTCATCGCGTAATCGACGTGGCCCAGGTTATAGACCGGGTGCCCGAAGGCCAGGACCTTGTTGCCGTCCACGTAGGTCACGGTCCCGACGGCGGAGACATCGAGGTCGCCGCCCAGGAGCTGGACGCCCACGGCGTCGCCTTCCCGGAGCGCCGGCTCGGCGGCCGGTCCCGGCGTCCCCGGGGCCTGCGGCTCGGTCCCGCCTCGAACGGCCCTGAAGCCGAGCGGCGCGAAGGCCCGGACCTTCTCAAAGGCCTGGGCCGAGAAGCCGCTGAAGACAAGAGGCAGTTCCAGGGGCGCGAAGCTCTGCCGGCTCCGCCCTTCGTCCGTCGCGGCCGCGGCCTGGGCCTTGGCAAAGGCCCCGGCCAGCTCTTCCTGGCTGGCGCCTTCCCGGATCACGACCGGCGAGGACACGGCCGGCCGGGGCTCCTCGGGCGCCTGGCCGATGGCCAGCATCTCCTCGATGGGCGTGATGCCCGCGATGGCCTCCTTGGAGAAGGCGAATCCCGAGGCCACGGCCCCGATGAGCTTGCCGTCGATATAAACCGGGCTGCCGCTCATGCCGGCGACGATGCCCGTCGATTCGAGACCGTGGCCCTTGAGCCGGGCCAGGATGATGCTCCTCTTCGGGGACGCGTTTTCGAGGACGCCGAGGATCTCGGCCTCGAATTCTTCGATGATCTTGCCCTGAAAGACGGTCCGGCCGCGGCCGATCATGCCCGGCTTGACCTGGGATAAGGGCATGGTGATCGTCGCCGCCGCGGCGGCCGAGGCCGCGAGGAGGATGGCCAGGGCGAAGAAAGCGGGGCGTCGCCCGAGCCGGAAAAAGCATCTGTCGTTAGGATCCACGCGCATCTCCTCCGCTGCGGCCGGCCGTTTCGGATCCGTTGACCGTGGCGGCCGATTCGCATACAATCCGGCCCATGCGCGTCCTGGTCACCGGAGGAACGGGCTTCCTCGGGAGCCACTTGATCGAGTCGCTCCTTGAGGACCCCGGCTGCGAGGTCTTCGCCCTCGTCCGCGACCCGTCGAAGCCGCGCTGGCTGGAGGGGATCGACGGGATCCGGTGGCTGGTCGGGGACCTCGGAAAGCTCCCCGGCCTGCCGGCCGGCCTGGATTGCGTCTACCACCTGGCCGGACTGACCAAAACCCTCAGACCAAGCGCGTATTATAGCGTAAACCGCGACGGCACGGCAAATCTCCTCCGGGCCCTGGATCGCCAGAAAGGCCGGCCGCGATTCGTCCATCTGAGCAGCTTGGCCGCCGTAGGCCCCTCTTCGCCCGGCCGGGGCGTCCGCGAGGACGAGCCGCCTCACCCGGTCTCGCCCTATGGGGAGAGCAAGCGCCAGGCCGAGATCGAGGTCCTGAAGTCCAAGGACCGTCTCTCGGTCATCCTGCTCCGGGCGGCGGCGATTTACGGGCCCCGGGACGAGGACTTCCTCGAGTATTTCCGCTGGATCCCGCGCGGCATCAAGCCCGTCGTCGGCCGCCGCAAGGTCCTGAGCCTGATCTACGTGCGCGACGCCGTCCGGGCCTGCCGTCTGGCCGCCGCCGCGGACCGGCCAAGCGGTGAGATCTTCAACATCGCCCATCCGGAACCCTGCGCCTGGGACGATATCGGCCGCATTGCCGCCTCTCTGCTGGTCAAGAAAACCGTGCCTGTCCCCCTGCCCGTCTGGTCGGCCTATCTCGCCTCGCTGGTGTCGGCGGGGGTGCAACGGCTCACCGGCGGCGGCAACGCTCTGTTCAACCTTAGCAAGGCCAGGCAGATGAAGGCGGACGGCTGGGTGGCGGACGTGAGCAAGGCCCGGCGCGAGCTCGGGTTCGAGGCCATCTTTTCCCTGGAGCAGGGTCTCGGCGAGACTCTGGCCTGGTATCTCTGGAAGGGCTGGATATGACCCGGTCCGCTTCGGGCCGGAATTTATTTTTTGGGAGGCTTCCTCTATAATGAACATGCCCATGGCGACCCCTCGGACTATTATCACTGGCACGGGCCACTACGTTCCGCCTCGGATCGTCACCAATCAGGACCTCGAAAAGCTGATGGACACGTCCGACGAGTGGATCCGCGAACGGAGCGGCATCCGGGAGCGGCACCATGTCGACCCCGGCGTCGGCACGTCCGACCTGGCCGCGGAGGCGGCCCGCCGGGCCATCGCGGACGCCGGCGTGGACCCCGCCTCGATCGACTTCCTCATCGCCGCCACCCTGTCGCCGGACCACTATTTCCCGGGGATCGGGGTCATGGTCCAGGCCAAACTCGGGCTCGGTACGATCGGGGCCCTCGACGTCCGCAACCAGTGCAGCGGCTTCATCTATGCCCTCTCGGTCGCAGACCAGTACATCAAGGCCGGCACCTACAAGCGCATCCTGCTCGTGGCCGCCGAGGTCCAGTCGGCCAACCTCGACTATACGGACCGGGGCCGTGACATGTCGGTCCTCTTCGGCGACGGCGCGGGCGCGATCATCCTCGAGCCGGGCAACGGCGACGGCGGACGGGGCATCCTCTCCACGCATCTCTTCGCCGACGGGAACTTCGTCCACCACCTGTGGATGGAAAAGCCGAGCTCCCACGACAAGCCGACCTTCAGGACGGAGTTCTTCGAGGAAGGCCTGTTCTTCCCGCGCATGGACGGGCGCAACGTGTTCGTCAACGCCTGCCAGCGCATGCCCGAGGCCATCCGGGCCGGCCTGGCGGCCAACGGCCTGAGGGTCGAGGACATCGACGCCCTCATCCCCCACCAGGCCAATGATCGCATCTCGCTCATGGTCGCCAAGGGGCTCAAGATCCCGGTCGAGAAGGTCATTCGCAACATCGAACGCTTCGGCAACACCACCGCGGCCTCGATCCCGATCGCGCTCGACGAGGCCGTCAAGGCCGGACGGATCACGAAGGGGAACCTGGTCGCCCTGACAGCCTTCGGGTCGGGCTATACCTGGGCTTCGGCCTTTATCCGCTGGTAAACTCAGGCCCCGTTTGACATAGAGCAGGGTATGAAAAGGGTTTGTCAGGGAACAGCGATGTATGCTAGGATTCCCGAGATCGCGTTGAGGAGGAACAGATGAAAAAGACCGCCACCGTCCTCGTCGTGCTGGCCCTCGTCGTCGGCATGGCGGGCGTCGTGCGGGCCCAATCGGCCGAAGACGCCAAGTTCAAGAAATTCCTGGATACGTTCTGGGACGCCTATTTCAAGTTCTACCCCACGGCCGGCACGCTCCAGGGCTTCACGAAGTACAATGACAAGCTCGAGGACCCGAGCGAAGGCGCGCTCGACAAGTTCAACGAGCAGCTGACCGCGTTCAACACGGAGATGGTCTCCAAGATGGACTTCGCCAAGCTCTCCGCCGACGACCAGATCGAGCGGGAGATGATGCTCGACTTCGTCGACCTCGAATTCCTCAAGCTCCAGTACATCCTGCCCTGGAACGACAACCCGATGCTCTACAACGACCTGTTCGTGCAGAGCCTGCGGAGCCTGCTCGTGAAGCTCGGCCCGAACGGCGTCGCCCCGGCCACGGCCCGGGCCAAGGCCATCCCCGGCCTGGTCAAGAGGGCCAAGGAAAGCCTCAAGAACCCGCCCCAGGAGTACACCCAGGCGGCCATCGACCAGATGCCGGCCATCCTCGACTTCTACCGGACGGACGTCGCCAAGCTCTCCGGGGGGGCCGCCGGCCTCCAGGCCGAGGTCGTCAAGTGCGTCGCCGCCCTCGAGGATTATCAGAGGTACCTGAAGGGCGACCTTCTGCCCAAGTCGACGGGCAATTTCCGGATGCGCGACTGGCACAAGCAGATCATCCAGAAGACGACCCAGGGGAACCTGCCCATCGTCGAGGAGATCCTGCCCCAGTCACAGGCCGACGTGGCCAACATCCGCCGCGAGATGTTCCTCGTCTGCATCCCCTTCTACAAGCTCATGTACCCGAACGTCGACATCGAGCAGCTCGGCCGGACGAAGGGCGAGGAACAGACCCGGAACATCGTCATCCAGGGCGTGTTCGACAAGATCAAGACCGATCACGTCGGCCGGGAGGAGTTCGTCAACCGCGTCGTCACCGCGGCCGGCAACATCAAGTCCTTCCTCCAGCAAACGAACATGATCGAGCTGCCGGCGGACACGCTGGCCATCGAGCCCATGCCGGCCTATTTCGCGGACGGCACCTGGACGATGCTTTCCGGCCCCGGCGCCTTCGAAGCCGCCGGACCCTACACCGCTTACGTCCGGCCCGTCCCCGCCGGCTGGTCGGCCGAGGACGCCAATGCCTTCCTCGAGGAGCACAACAACTATTACATCGACTTCATGACCGTCCACCGGATCTTCCCCGGCATGTTCGAGCCGACGGCCCTGACGCGCCGCGATCCTTCGGTCGTCAAGCGCATGGCCGCCAACCAGGGCCTGATCAAGGGCTGGCCGATCTTCCTCGAGGACATGTTCATGGAGAGCGGCTACGGCAACTACGACCTGCGGATGCGCCTCAACCAGCTCAAGCTCCTGCTGAAGACCGTGCTGGACTTCCAGATGGACATCTCCGTCCACCAGGGCACGTACACCAAGGAAAAGGTCCTCGACACGTTCGTGACCAAGGGCTTCATGTCCAAGGTCGAGGCCGAGCGGCGCTGGAACACGATCGTCCTGAACCCGGGCGAGCTGTCCCAGCCCTACATCGGCTATCGGGAGATCTTGGCCATGGAGACCGAGATGAAGAAGCTGAAGGGCGAAGCGTTCAACAGCAAGGATTTCCTGCAGAAGCTCCTCAGCTACGGCGCCATCCCGCTCCGGACCCTCCGGACCAAGATCGCCCAGTAAGACCCAACCGGGGCCGCGCGTCTTGATGGCGCGCGGCCCCCTTTTTTCCATGGACACGAAGCCTCGCCTCGTCGATTCT